>Ga0335078_10005850_pt1 | contig 18192 bp, 18 predicted proteins | sample Lox_Sample_32_FD_206711 | JGI IMG/M metagenome (GOLD analysis project Ga0335078, IMG submission 206711) | Soil microbial communities from Loxahatchee National Wildlife Refuge, Florida, United States - Lox_Sample_3.2 | ecosystem: Environmental > Terrestrial > Soil > Wetlands | place: USA... | reverse complement strand
AACTTCCAAACACGCCATTGCCGCCGAGTTGAAACAGCCGAATTTCCTGATTGAACACATTCTCAAGGTGTTCGGAGATCGGGGCTGGATCAAGTATGGCGAATCCATCGGCGGCGATCTTTTCATGGATGTGTTTTGGGTGTCGCCGGAATTGAGGCGAAAGCTGGAAGGGAACTGAATGGCGTTCTTCATCGGTTGCTTTTTCTCAACGTGGATCGGGCGGAAGATCGGATGGGGCTTGTCTCGCTCCCTGTTGTACACGTCGAATTGGGTGATCTGCGTGACCCTCTGTTTGCTATGGGGCATCAGCGTAGCCTATGCGCTGCGGCTGTTCATTCTCGCAACCCAACCAGATTGGCCGCTGAAGGTTTTCGGTTACGGAGCCGGGGCATACATTTCCATTCCCAACTTTGGCTTATTGGACGAAAACACCGTTCCGCCATCTGGAATGTCTCGCCATGTTTTCATAAAAGGCATCCCGATGTTGCTATACATCGGGGCGTCTGTGGCCTTTGCTTTTACCGTCAAGTAGGGCGTCATGAGCTTCTTCGATAAATTCAAATCAAAATCGAATGTGCCTGAAGGGTACGCCGAAGTGAATGTGACATTCACTCAAGAAGAAAACGAAGCGATTGCTACCAGCCTTCAACAATACGCCGCCATCGCCAATGCAGATGCACCGGAAGGGTCCACGATGTACGTGCATCCGAAGGTCAAGGTGGGAATGAAGGCCAAAGCTCTCGCTGAATACGTCGAAGACCTGATGGCTCGTCTCCCGTATTGTGAATCGGATCAAGAAACCGCTTCATTGATGCAGAAAGCAATCCACGCACAAGCGGCTGCGTACGCAGTTCATAATCTTCCGGTGTACCTGTTCCAACTCGCTGGCATGTTTGAATTCTCCGGTGATGCGGCCAAGGCGAAAGACTTCTTCAGGAATTTTCTACGGGCGAACGCCGAGTTCAGGCCCGATCAGGTCGATACGATTTTCTTGGCCCAATCAGGCTTCGACCTTCAGGAAATCGTGGAAGTGGCGAAAGGGAAGATTCGCTAACATCTTGCGAGGATGCCATCGAGTGTTATCTAGTGTGACCCTCCATTGGTCACGCCAGTATTTATTGATTGGTGAAAAAGAGATGCCGAACACTGGACCGGATATGAGGTACGGATACCAATCCGAAGGCGAGTCGATGCGACACGCCTCAAGAATCAAGACCATCGCAGATGCAGTCCTCGCAATCCGACAGGCAAACGGATCGTGGCGTGGGACGCTCCTGGAGCGACGGCGACACTGCGGCAGCAGAGGATCGAGAAACTGATCGCCGATGTCGAATCCGCCCGGAACCGCACCGAAAACAGAGGCTAGTACGACGGATAAGAATCTGCTGCTCGACTTCGTGTTTTCATCGGCTTAGAGGAGAATCGTAGCTGAAATCGTAGCCAAAGTTCTCGCCCCACCGTGCCAGCATTTCCCAATTCGTAGATATCGGAATACCGCAAGCTATTGAAAATAAATGAGATGGCATCCGTGATTGATACATCTACTGGAAAAGTAGATGTATCAATTTCTGATTATGAGTCCGCTGCTCTAACCGCTGAGCTAAGGGCCCGAAAAACCTCTGTCCGTACCGAATGTACCATGGTCGCGCCCGCGGCCACGGTCCGATCCTCGCACTACCCGCCCTATCGCGCCCGATACTTCCGTAGCAGCTCCGCGAAATGGCCGCGCAAGGCCTCGCCCACGGCCGGATCCTCGCCCAATGCGTCGAGTGTTTCCGCCACCGCCTCGATCGTCGACAAACACTCGCGCCGCGGTTCTTTGCGGAGCCTTCCATAGAGCGATGGCCGCGACGGCTCGATCACCAGCCGTTTCAACTTCAGCAGCCAGGCATTGCGCCACCACAACGTCTTGGCCTGCGCCCAGGTGCCGTCCAGCGCCACCATCCCTTCCAGCGCGGCTTCGGACGGGGCGATCTCGCTATCCTTACCGAGAATCGTCAGCGGTCCCCGTTTCGCGGCTGCCGGCTGCGATTTCACCTGTCCGCCCAGATACAGCACGCCCCAATTTCCATGTACCGCCGGACGTCCCAGAGCGCGCGAGAGATTCGGCCACGATAGCCCCACCTTCATAGTGGAATTGCGCAGCGCGAGGTGCGTGAGCCGCGCCGTTCCCAATTCCTTGTCGGGCTCCTGCGGGTGCTGCAAAATGAGCACGTGATGCCGCGTCTCCATCGCCGCCACGCGATCGCACACGCACAGCAGGTCCTCCTTCAGGCACTTCGGACAGATGACCGCTTCGTCCATGCCGCCCCTCTCAGGAGAACCGGCGCAGAACCAGCACCGCGTTCAAACCGCCAAACGCGAACGAATTCGTCATTGCCCATTCCACGTCTGCCGGCCGCGACTGGTTGGGAACCACATCCAGATCGCATTCGGGGTCGGGCGTGGTGAAATTGGCGGTAGGCGGCAGGAAGCCATCGTGCAACGCCAGCACCGTCGCCAGGCTCTCCAGGGCCGCGGCTGCGCCCAGAGCGTGCCCGTGCATCGATTTCGTCGAGCTGACGGCCAGTTTGGCGGCATGCGCGCCGAAGACCGATTTGATGGCCGCGGTTTCGGTGAGGTCGTTCGCCACCGTGCCGGTGCCGTGAGCATTGACGTACCCGATCGCTTCCGGCGCGAGCGAGGCATCGCGCAGGGCCGCCCGCATGGCCCGCGCCGCGCCGTCCGCCGAAGGCTGCGTGATGTGGCATGCGTCGGCCGACATCCCGAATCCCGTAATCTCCGCCAGAATATTCGCGCCGCGAGCCAGTGCCGCATCCAGCGGCTCCAGCACCAGCATGGCCGCGCCCTCGCCCAGCACCATCCCGCGGCGATCCTTCGAGAAAGGACGGCAGGTGTCCGGCGATACTACCCGCATGGCTTCCCATGCTTTGAGAATTCCGAAACTGAAGGGCGCCTCGCTGCCTCCCGTGATGGCGAGGTCAGTTATGCCCGAGCGCACCATCCAGGACGCCTGCCCGATGGCGTGCGCCGCCGATGAGCAAGCCGTTGACACCGTGAAACTGGGTCCGGTGATGCCGAATTCCATCGAGATGTGGCTGGCTCCGGCATTCGCCATCGTCTTGGGGATGGTGAGCGGATGGACGCGGTTCAGCCCGTTCTTGTAGACGTCATGAAAACCGGTATCTTCGGTGCTCTGCCCGCCCACGCACGATCCGGTGATGATCGCCGCGTTCTCCCGCATCTCGGGCGTCCACTCGATCCCCGCGGCGGCCACGGCTTCACGCGCCGCAATCACCGCGAATTGCGCGAAACGGTCGAGAAAATCGGCCCGGCGGTCGTCGAAATACGGCCGGTGCGTGTACCCCTTGACTTCGGCGCCGTTGCAGAAGCGAAGCTGCGACGTGTCGGCGGATTCGATCGGCCCGATTCCGCTGCGGCCGTCCTGGAGCGCCTGGCGAAACTCGGCGACATCGCGTCCCAGCGCGCAAATCACTCCAGTTCCGGTGATGACGACGCGGCGGCTCATCCCTGCTGGGCGGCTTTAGCCGCCTCTTTGGCCGCCACCAGTTTCTCCACGCCTTCGCACATCTGGCGGACGTTGCGGACGCTGCGCACTTCGTCGTCGGGAATGTTGATCTCGAACTCGTTTTCCAGAGCGAAGAGGATCTCGACGGCATCCATCGAGTCGATCCCCAACTGCTGAAACTCGCTGTCGATCGAGATCGACTCCGCGGAAATCCGCTTCGATGCCGCCATGGTTTTGATCACGCGGTGAATCAGTTCGTCGGACATAATAGTCGGCTAAGCGTTTCGAATCGATACCCCTGGTCCAGTAAAAGCGGAACCAGTTGCCGGACAGCCTGCAGTGTCACGCCGATGTCCGGTTCGGGACGCAACTCGCGCCCGTCATGGAGGCACAGGATTGCTCCCGGTCTGGTCCCCGACACCAGCCGCCTGACAACTTCGCCGGTCTTCAGCTTCCAATCATAGCCGATTGCACTCCACATCACGCCCATGAGTCCCAGCCGCCGCTGCGCCGCCCGCATGCCGAACCAGCGCACTCCATAAGGCGCGCGGAACCAGGCGGGACGGACGCCGGTGCGCGCCTCGATCGCTCTCTGGGCGCGGGCCAGGTCCGCCGTGGCGAACCCCGGATTGCGGAAACAGAACAGCGGGTGGGTGTAGCTGTGATTTCCGATCACGTGCCCCGCCCGGCCGACGTCGCGGGCGATATCGGGCAGGCGGTCGACATTGGCGCCGATCTGGAAAAAAGTCGCCGGCACCTGATACTGCGCCAGTATTTCGAGCAGCTCCGGCGTGGATTCACTGGGCCCGTCGTCGAACGTCAGGGCGATGGTTTTGCCGGCGGCTTGCGCCCGCCACACCGAAGGACCGAAAACCGTGGAGGAGCGCCCGCGCACCGCCCAGGTCATGAACGCGGCTCCGGCCACGAGTGATGCCGCCGGAATGGCTGCCTGGACCGTCATGAAACGATATTGTAGTGCGTGGCGCATCGGGCCATCGGTCTTGTGCCCGCCGATGCCCGTCCGGTCCGTCCACCCCGCGGCGCTACAGTAGACTGATAGGTATATATGAGGCGATGGCTTCTGGCTCTCGCACTGCTGCCCGTTTCGCGATCGGTGGCGGGCACGGCGGCGGATGTGGCCCGCTCGCTGCGCGAAACCGGGTTTGACCCGGCCGAATGTTACCGCGTCCGCGATCTCACCGTGGTCAAGGAAGACATCCGGATTTATCTCACCGAGGGCTATCTCATCTTCAGCCGCCCCGTGGCGGGGCGTCCGGTGGCCGCCGTCTTTTCCACCGAGATCGAAGCCGGCGAGGGCGAAGTGATGCTGGTGCCGCCCGACCGCGCGGAACGAAAGTCGCTCTCCACCTATATCGAGACCCCCAATATGGACGAGCACATCCGCACCGCCCTCCTGCTCTTCACCGGCAACGAATACCAGACGCTGCGCGACCAGATCGCCCGCAACGAGTTCATCAGGAAAATGCCCGATATCGGCGCCATCATGGCCGATCGCTACGACGAAACCCTCCACAACCTGGCGGAGAGTTTTCAGGTGCGCCTGACGCTCGACCTGTTGGGCGGCTCCCGCCGCGGCAATCTGCTGGTCGCGCTGTTTAACAGCGTCCGGCTGGGCAATTTCGACATCATCTACGATCCCGATAATCAGGAGCAGATCCTGGCGGCGCAATCGGTGACGCGCAATAACCGGACATTTTACGAGGTCTGGACCAGTTTTCCGGCGTTGTCCGCGCGCAACCATCCGCAGCCGCCGCAGCGGGATGTTTCGGTCGCGTCGTACTCCATTCAGGCCACCGTCGATCCCGATCTGCTGTTGACCGCCGTCACGCGGATGAAGGTGAAAGCGCTGCGCGACGGCATTGTCGCGGTGCCGTTCGATATCGCGGCCGCCATCACCGTAAGCGCCGCCACCGTGGACGGGCAGCCGGCCGAAGTGCTGCAACGGGAGTCGCAGCGCGCCAACCTCGCCCGCGGCGGCAACAGCCTGTTTCTGGTGATTCCGCGCTCTCCGCTGCGCGCCGGCCAGGAGTACGAAATCGAGTTTCATCACTCCGGCAACGTCATCGCCGATGCCGGCGATCGTGTGCTCTTCGTGGCGGCGCGAGGCAACTGGTACCCCGTTCAGGGCCTCCAGTTCGCCGATTACGATTTGCGGTTCCGCTACCCCAAGGACCTTGACCTTGTGACGCCCGGCGACGTGGTGGAAGACCGCACTGAAGGTGATTGGCGGATCACCCGCCGCCGCACCAGCGCGCCCATTCGCATGGCCGGCTTCAACCTCGGGAATTATGCCCACGCCCGCCTCGAGCGCGGCGGATTGCGCATAGATGTCTGCGCCAATCGCGCTCTCGAGCGCGCGCTCACCCCGCCTGTAATCGAGACTGTGCCGTCGGTGCCGCCGGGAAAGCCGCAATTCAGCGCCGCTCCGCAGCCCATCGCTCCGCGCCTGCCCGATCCGCTCGAGCGCCTGCAGGGATTGGCCGGCGATGTCGCCTCGGCCATGGAATTCATGACGTCGAAGTTCGGCCCGCCGGCGCTTCCGCATCTGACGGTGTCGCCGATTCCCGGATCGTTCGGCCAGGGATTTCCCGGGCTGATCTACCTCTCCACCCTGGCCTATCTGAAGCAGCTTCCCGGCCGGACCGGCGCCGTCAACCCGTCGCAGGAGATTTTCTTCGCCGACCTGCTGGCGCCCCACGAAGCCGCGCATCAGTGGTGGGGCAATCGCGTCACGGCCGCCACCTACCGCGATAACTGGCTGATGGAGGCGCTGGCCAATTATTCGGCGCTGCTTTTTCTCGAAAAAACCAAGGGCCCTCACACGGTGGACGTGATGCTCGATTCCTACCGTGTGCACCTGTTGGAAAAGAGCGAGGATGGCCGGCCGGTGGATTCCGCCGGCCCCATCGTGCTGGGCACGCGCCTCTCGAATGCCCAGCAGCCCGAGGCGTGGAACGTGATCACCTACGGCAAAGGGTCGTGGATCATGCATATGCTGCGGCGGCGCATGGGAGACGCGAAGTTCTTCGAGATGCTGGCGGCCATCCTGCAGCATTATGACCGCCAGGACATCACCACCGACGAGTTTCGCCAGCTCGCGGCCGGCTACCTGCCCAAGACCGACGATCCCAAGCTGGAATCGTTCTTCGACCAATGGGTGTATGGAACCGGGATTCCCAGCCTGAAGCTGTCCTACAGCCTGAAGGGTGCGGCCCCGGCGCTGCGCCTGGTCGGCACGGTGACGCAGAGCGACGTGGATGACGATGTCAGCGTAACCGTTCCCGTCGAAATCCAGGTTGCGCGCGGCAACACGCAGACGGTCTGGGTGCATACCTCCAGCGATCCCGAGACGTTCACCCTGCCGCTCAAAGCCGCCCCGCTCAAAGTCACGCTCGATCCCAACCGGTCGGTTCTTCGGCGATAGCTTCGGCCGCTCCCAAGTGTTCGTGTCCTACAATTGGAATTTGTCCGAGAAACTCCTGGCCATAGGCGATCGCCTGCTGCGCGATTTGCGCGCGTTCAAATCGGAAACGCCCGTCCCCGACTACGGCTGGTATCCTTACGACTCGCTCGCTTCGCTGCCGATCGTCGCCGGCCTTCTCGGCCAGGCGTCCGAGGACGTCTTCCGCGGCCCCATCGCCGATCTCGGCTGCGGCGACGGCGATTGGTCGGCGCTCTTCGCGCGGATGGGGCTCGATGTCGACGCCATCGACCACCGCGAAAGCAACTTCAACCAGATGCGCGGGGCCGAGCTCCTGCGGCGCTCGCTGGCGCCGGCCATGACGCTGCACGATATCGATCTCGATGGCCATTTCGGGCTGCCGCGCCGCGATTACTCCCTCATCCTGTTCCTCGGCACGCTGTATCACCTCAAGAACCCCTACCATGTCCTGGAAAAGTTGGCCGCGGCCGGCGATTGGTGTGTGGTCAGTACGCGAGTGGCGCAGGTGACGCCGCGCACCGGCGCGCCTATCGAAACCGAACCGGTCGCCTATCTGCTCGACCGCCGCGAAGCCAATAACGATCCGACGAACTTCTGGATTTTTTCCCCGGCCGGCCTCGTCCGCCTCGCCGAGCGCACCGGCTGGGCGGTGGCCGCATCGGAGCGGACGGGGTGCGCGTCGGCCTCCGACCCGGTGCGCGCCGAAGCCGATGAGCGCATGTTCGTCCTGCTGCGCAGCCGGACGCGATCTCCCGAATTGTGGGTGCGCCCGCTCGCAGGCTGGCATGCGGTCGAAACCGGCTGGCGTTGGACCGCCCGGCGATTTGCCCTCGAAGTCGTCTTGCCGGCCGGGCAGACAACCTCTGAGTTTGCCTTGCGGTTCACCATCCCCGAAGTTGTGCTCGCGGCCGGTTCGCCGGTCCGCCTGAGTTGCCATCACGCGGGGATGCCGCTCGGCGGCATTGCCTGCGACGCCGCCGAAACCATCGAGTTCCGCGGCCGCTTTCCGCGCGACACCGCGCCGGGTGCGATTCTGCGCCTGGATTTCTCCGTCGAGAGCGCGTATGCGCCGCCCGGCGACGCGCGCGAGCTGGGTGTAATCGTCCCGGTGGCGGACTCCCGGAATACCCACGGAATTCCGTTCCGCATCTCGTAGGCGTTACCCCCGGTGGGTATAATCGCCGCGGCTGAAATACTTCTCCAGCCAGCAGTACAGCGCGATAAACAGATACCGGCTGCCCATTTCGCGAATCTTCAATTTGGAGATGCCGGACCGGCGGTTGCGCCAGGTGATCGGCATCACTGTCCACGAATAGCCTCTGACGATCACCTTTAAGGGCAGCTCCACCGTCAGGTTGAAATGCGGCGACAGAAAGGGCCGGCAGCCTTCCAGCGCGGTTCGCCGGTACGCCTTGAAGGCATTGGTGAAATCGTTGAGCGGCGCGCGAAACATCATGCGCAGGAACAGGTTGGCCATCCGGTTCACCAGCAGCTTGTGCGCCGGGTAATCGATCACGCCGCCGCCGCGGACGAAGCGCGATCCCATTACCGCGTCCCAGCCTTCGCTCAGCAGCTTCCAGTAGCGCACCACGTCGCGGGAATCGTCCGATTCATCCGCCATCATGATGACTACGGCATCGCCCTCGCTGTGGTCGATGCCGCAGATAATTGCCCGGCCGAAGCCGTGCTCCCCGGTGTTTTGCACCGGCCGCAGCGTGGGCACGCGCGCCTGCAGCTTCCCGAGCACCGTCCACGTCAGATCCGTGCTCCCGTCGTCGACGGCCACGATTTCGTGGGGCACGCCGTGCAGGCGCAGCTCCACATGCAGATGCTCCACCGTGGACGCGATGGCGCCTTCTTCGTCGCGGCAGGGAATCACCACGCTTAAGAGCGCCAGCGGCTCTTGCGTGGGTGGAGATAAGGCGCGTTTCACCGAAGTCTGCCCGGTCCGGGGAGCCTCATGCCGTCGTCTTTTCCGCCAGCCGCTGCAGCCAACTCTCCGCGATCTCCCGGAAAATCGTGTCCAGCGGTTTGCTGATGTCCCACGCCGGGAAATGTGCCTTCATTTTGCGCAAATCGCTGTAGTAGCAGATGTGATCGCCGATCCGGTTCTCCTCCACGTAGCGCCAGTGCATCGGCCGGCCGGTGAGCTTCTCCACCTTTTGAAATGCCTCCAGTATCGAGCAGGCATTCCCTTTTCCGCCGCCCAGGTTATACACCTCGGCGATTCGCGGCGATTTCCAGAACTCCATCATGAAGCGCGCCACATCCTCGGAGTGAATGTTGTCGCGCACCTGCTTGCCCTTGTAGCCGTAGACTTTGTATTCGCGTCCGTCCAGATTGCACTTGATGAGGTAGCTCAGGAATCCGTGCAGTTCCACGCCCGAATGGTTGGGGCCGGTCAGACATCCGCCGCGCAGGCAGCAGGTCGGCATGTTGAAGTAGCGGCCGTACTCCTGCACCATCACGTCACCCGCCACTTTGGACGCGCCGAAGAGCGAGTGCTTGGATTGATCGATCGAAAAATCCTCGGGGATGCCGTTTTCAAATGCCGGATCGGCATAGTCCCAGCGGGTGTCCAGTTCGCGCAGCGCGATGGTGTTGGGCCGGTCTCCATAGACCTTGTTGGTGGACATATGGATGAAGGGCGCTTCCGGACAGGACCTGCGGGCGGCTTCCAGCATGTTCAGCGTCCCTACCGCGTTCACTTCGAAATCCAGAAAGGGGATAGCCGCCGCCCGGTCGTGGGAAGGCTGAGCCGCGGTATGCACGATCAGATGTGGGCGTAATTCCTCGACCACCAGAAGCAGGCGGTCCCGGTCGCGGATATCCAGGGCTTCGTGCCTGTAGCCGGGGATCTCGCGGCGCAGGCGCTCCAGAACCCAACTGGTATCTCCTTCGGGACCAAAGAATACCGCGCGATGATTGCTGTCGATTCCGGTGACATGGAATCCCTGGCGTGCGAGAAAAACGGATATTTCCGATCCAATCAGGCCGCAAGAGCCGGTGACCAATGCAGTACGAGCGGGCATCTTTACCGATTATAGGGCGGATGGCCCTCTGATCCGCTATTGTGCCCTCTCACTTTCGTGTATAGTTTCACGCACAGCCAGCCGATAAGCTATGTGATGAAGCTTGCTCACGGAGGGTTTTTGTTCGCGCTGGCCGCTCTCTCGGTTGCCTTGGCCCAACAGCCTCCCAAAACCCCAGATCCCCCAAAAACTGCCGACTCCGCCCCGCCCGCCGCTTCAACCGCCCCCAAACCCGGTTCTACCGCCGAAGCCATGCGTCTATCCATCGACAAACAGCGCGACGCCATCGAAAAGCAGCGCGATGCCACGCGCAAGCAGGCCGAAACCGTCGGTACCCGCCTCAAGCTCGGCAGCATTCCGGCCCTCGCCGACCCGGTCATAGCCGATTGCGATCCCCTGGGCGACGAGATTATCGCGCCCCTGGTCGAAACCAACGCCAAATCACAACAGTTGAAACCGGAGTTGCTGCGCGCCGTGATGGAGCAGGAGTCCGCCTATCGGCCTTGTGCGGTCTCGGGCAAAGGCGCCGAAGGGCTGATGCAACTCATGCCGGCCACCGCCGAGGAATTCGGCGTGCATGATATCTTCGATCCGAAGGAAAACGTCGCCGCCGGCGCCAGGCTCCTGAAACAGCTTGTCGACAAGTATAACGGCGATCTTCCCAAAGCGCTGGCTGCCTATAATGCCGGCCCGGCCGCCGTCGATCAGGCGAGCGGCATCCCCGACATTCAGGAAACCAAGAATTACGTCGACGCCATCCTCAAGAAGCTGGAGCCTACGCGTACTGTCCCGCCGAATACCCAGACGCCCAAGCCCATTGAAAATTGAAGCCGCCGAGCTGCCCGGTGACATCCAGCACTTCGCCGATAAAATACAATCCCGTTGCTTGCCTCGCTTCGAAGGTTTTCGAGGAGATCTCGCTGGTATCCACGCCGCCGCTCGTGACCTCGGCTTTTTCATAGCCCTCGTCGCCGGCCGGAACAATTTGCCAGTCGTGCAATGCCGCCGAGATGGCCGCGATCTCCCGGTCGCTGGTCGATGCCGCGGCCGCGCCGCCGTCAAACTCGGCGGCTCGCACCTCCAGCCACCGTTCGGCCAGCCGCTTCGGCAGCCAGCGTCCGAGAATCGCGCGCAGCGGCGCCCGGTCCCCGGTGGTCCGCATCTCCCGCAACCGCCCGATGATGTCCACGCCCGGCAACAAGTCGATTCGTACCGGATCGCCGGGCGTCCAGTAGGTCGAGCCTTGCAGGATCGCCGGTCCGCTCAGCCCGCGATGGGTAAACAACATTCGCTCGCGAAATCCCCGGCCATCAGCCGTCACCAGAACGTCCGCAGCCACGCCCGCCAGGCCGCCGTACCGCTCCCGGTCGGCGCGCGAAAACACCAGCGGAACCAGTGCCGGCCGGCACTCGACGATGGCCAGCCCGAATTGCCGCGCGATCTCGTAGCCGAAGCGGCTGGCGCCGATTTTCGGAATCGATAATCCGCCCGTCGCAATCACCAGCGATTCCGCCCGCCACCGGCCTTGCGAGGTTTCGACCCGATAAGCGCCGGCTTCCTTCGAGATGGCTCGGACTTCGCACGCCGTCACGATTCGCACTCCCGCCGCATTCGATTCGGCCTCCAGCATGGCCACGATCTGGCGCGCCGATCCATCGCAGAACAGCTGCCCCAAGGTCTTTTCGTGATAGCGGATGCCGTGCCGCTCCACCAGGGCCACGAAATCGCGCGGCCGATAGCGCGCCAGGGCCGATTTCGCGAAGTGCGGGTTGTGCGACAGGAAATGTTCCGGTCCGGTGTGCAGGTTGGTGAAGTTGCAGCGGCCGCCGCCCGAAATCAGGATCTTTCGCCCGATCTCGCGATTATGTTCCACCACCACGACCCGCCGTCCGCGCTTCCCGGCTTCGATGGCGCACATCAGGCCCGCGGCGCCCGCCCCCATCACCAGTGCGTCGGCGGCGCCCTGGTCTGCGTCCGGGCTGGAAAGAGCCATACCGTCTATTGTTACAGGCTGCTATTCTGTCTCACACGGGAGTTGCCATGAGCAAACGAGTGTTGGTGGTGACCGGCGATGGCGGCGACAGCTATGAAGCCTTATATGCCTGCCAGCGGCTGCGCGAAGCGCGCTGGGACCCGGTGGTAGCCGCGCCTTCCCGCCGCCGGCTGCACATGGTAATCCACGATTTCGACCCCGGCTGGGAAACCTATCTCGAGCACCCCGGCCACAGCCTCGATGCCGATGTGGCCATCACCGCGGTGGCGGCGCGCGAGTTCGCCGCCGTTATCCTTCTGGGCGGCCGCGCTCCGGAATACCTGCGCAATGATCCCAGCCTGCTTTCCCTGATGCGCGAGTTTGCCGATCACGACCGCTATCTGTGCGCCATCGGCCACGGCATACAGATTCTGATCGCCGCCGGGTTAATTGAAGGCCACACCGTCACCTGCCATCCGCATGTGCGCATCGAAGTCGAACGCGGCGGCGGAATCTACTCGTCCAAGCCCGCGGTTCGCGATGGCAGGTTCATCACCGCTCAGACCTGGAAGTGCCACCCGGAGTTTTACCAGGAGATCATCGCCGCGCTGTCGGCGGGGTAGCGGGGGGCCCGCGGAACTACGCTTCGTTGGCGCGGAGCTCCAATACGTAGTACCGGCAAGGCGTTGTGCCCACGTTGCGGACGCTGTGCATCTGGTTCGACGCGAAGTAAATCACCGAACCGGTCTCGGCCACCTCGGTCTTCCCCTCGCAGAACATCTCCACCGTCCCCTGCATCACCAGGACGATCTCTTCGTGTTCGTGCTTATGGGGCGCGTGTGTTTGCGTGCCGGCGCTCAATACCGTCTCGTGCAACTCCAGGCGGTAGCCCGTGTGCGTGGTGCCGTAAAAAAAGCGCCGGCCTTTCTTCTGATCGTCGCCGGTGTAGGCGATCTGCTTGTCGTGATACAGTTTGGTCGGCAACTCGATGCCGGCATCCTGCGCCGCGGCGCAGGCCGCCAGCGCCGGCAACAGCAGATGAAGATCGCGCCGTGTCATTTGTCGTAGGTGATGGTCGAACTTCCTTCGTACTTGCGATAGTTGCGGAAATCGATCGAGTTCCGGCTGCAGTTATCGGAACCGCGCTGGCACATCAGGTTCTCGGAATGCACCGGCAGCAGGTATTGCTGCGTGTCGCCCAGCCGCGTGTACTCGTAATCGATGGCCATCTCCACATGGTCGGTTGGAAAATCGGCCGGGAATCCATAGGCCTGCTGCTCGATGCGCAACACGCGCCCCGTGTGCGGGTCGATCCAGACCGACCCGCGGTAGGCCGGAGCATAGCTTTGTCCCTCCACGTGGACCTCCCACGTGGAATTGGCGTGCGTCACGTTGAAATCGTAGAGCTTGGCCATGATCCCGCCGGTTCGCGAATCTTTCACATAGTGAAAATCGGCGACGCCCGGCGAGAACAGATTCAGCAGCACCGTCCCGAATTCGCCGGTCGACCAGGTGCCGCCGGATTCTTCGATCGATTTCTTGGTCGCCTTGCCGTTGATGGTGACGTTTCTATAGCTCTCTTTGTGATTCTCGTAGATGACGTCGGTGGTCACCACGTCGATCGCCTGCCAGTTGGGAACATGGCTCTCGCTCTGGTAGCGGCCGATGTTCTCCCTGCAGATGTAGTTGGGCAGCCCGGCCGTGAAATCCATGGCGGCATCGGTGGCGCGGCGCAGCAGGTCGTCGCCGGAGCGTACGATCGGTGCGTCATCGTCGTTATTCCGGGCGGCTGCCGGCGTAGGCACCGATCCCGGAGGCGGCGGCGGGGGAGCCGCCGGACCAGTCGCCGGGATGTCGGGCAGAGGGGTCGCATGTTCGCGATTTACGTCGGCGGGCGCGCCCCGTTTCAGGGTCGGCGGACCCGGATCATCCGCATCGTGTTTGGCCGGAGGCGGCGGAGCCGATTGCGCGGACGGAGTGGTCGGTGGGGGCGGCGGGTTCCCACTCGATCCGGAGGGTGCGGTTTTGGGCGCGTCCTTCCACGTGTCGGCGACGGAATCGTCCTTTTTGGCCGTGTTACCGGCGGAATCGGAGCTTCCGGCGCGTTCCCAATAGACGTTCACCGCCAGCATGTAGCCGTTCCCGTATACCGGGCCTTCGATCGAAAGCTGGTCGCCGGCGGCGAATTTCGGATTTTTCACCTCGTCTCCGCCTTTGTAGAACTTGGTCTTGCTGTCGCGCTTGAAGAGCAGATCGCGGTCGTCGGCGAGGGTGAGGGTGATGGTCTTGTCATCCATCTGCTTCAGCTTGCCGCGATAATTGGGCAACGGCTGGTTGGATTTGCCGGATTGGCCGGGCACCGGGATGGGCACACCGGTTCGGGGATATGGATACCCGCCGGGATAGCCCACCGGCGGATAAACCTGGGCCGAAACCGCGCCGGCGGCCATCAGCACCAGAATCAGGGGCTTGACGCCCACCGATACCAGGGACACCTGGCCAGCGTGGGAGACACTACGGGCAGGGTCTTCGTATTCCATCACCAGGGTGAGATGTCCGCCGGAGCCGGGAGGTTACGGCATTTTGACGGAAAATCGGGCAGCCCGCATGGGCTGCGGCGCGTGAATAGCATTTACAGTATTCTTATTCAATAGGAGATGCTGTGGACTCTCAGCGCCTGATGGTGGTCAGCAGTGATCCCTCTGTCCACGAACTTTTGGCGGCTGCCCTGAAACCGGAGGATTGCAGCATCCAGGATGTTTTCGACGCCCGCGAGGCGGTGGACCGGCTGCGCCAAGCCCCCTGCGACGTGATGGTCGCCGGACCGTCCCAAAATGGCTTTGACGGTCTGAAATTGCTTCGGAAAGTGAGAAACCTCGCGCCCCGGGCAAGGGTGATTCTTACCGGCGACCCCGACCCGGTTCGCGTCATCGGCGCCTTGCGCCAGCGCGCGTATTGTTATTTTCGAGCGCCGGTCGCGCCCGGCCCCCTCACCGACATGGTGCATCAGGCCCTCGGCGCACCCTCGTGGCAGGACGAAATCCGCCTGGTTTCCGCCCGGCCGGATTGGGTGACTCTGGACGTCCGCTGCCGGATGCAAGCCGTCGAACGAACCACTCTGTTCGTGCGGGAGATCGAGGGCGATCTTTCGCCGCACATGCGCGAAGATGTGGCGGCGGCCTTTCGCGAACTGCTGATGAACGCGGTCGAGCACGGCGGACGCAGCGACCCGAAAAAGCGGGTACGGGCGTCGCTGGTGCGAACCTCGCGCGCCCTGATCGTGCACATTCACGATCCCGGATCCGGCTTCTCCCTCGATTTTCTTCCCCATGCGGCGATCTCGAATCCGGCCGATGCCCCCATCCGCCACGTCGAGGTCCGCGCCGAGGAAGGACGCCGTCCCGGAGGCTTCGGAATTCTGCTCACGCGCAGCATGGTCGACGAACTGATCTACAACGAACGCGGGAATGCGGTTCTGTTCGTGAAGTATCTCGACGGGAAATAGGAATCAGGGTATCCGGCAAGCCTTCTGTCCGGACACCCATTCCGAGGCCGCGCGAAGCACGGGGTCGTTCGTCGATATCGTCGCTTCGGACAGAATCTCCTCGTCGGGCGCGATACCGTCGGGATATTCCCGCCCGTTTCGGTCCACCATAGCTCCGACCACCAGGTAAATGCGTGCGCCGTCGCTAAGGTTGTAGGGAAACGTTCCCGTAGCCGCTCCATAAGTCAATTCACCAAAGAAGCGGGTATCCGATCGGGTGCGGAAGGCGATTGCAATGCCTTCCGCGGAACTGCCCGTATCGCGATCGATCAGTACGGCAGCGGGCGGGCTGCCTTCCAGGCGAACCGGAGTCCCGCTCGTTTTTACGTAATACGGATTCTGCGGATCATCCCGAACGCCGGCTCGACCGTTCTCATAGTATCTTTTGCCTCCCCACTCACCCTCTCCGAGAATCGGCCCCACTCCGGCCAGCATCGCCCATATGTTGCCGCCTCCGTTCCCCCGCAGGTCGACGATCCACCCGCATGGATTCCTGGAGGAAAGCCCGGCAATCACGTCCTGGATCTTCGCCGCGAAGCCGTCCTGATCCTTCCGGTCATCGCTGGCAAACGACGGAACGACGACTTGCGCCACGGGACGCGGGGACGTCATGACCATGGCGCCTTCCGGTACGCGCCGCGTCCGAAATGGCGATGGAAACGGAAATGTCTGCTTGCGCGCGGGCGGCTTCGGCATGGCGGAAGGGTCTGCCAGTTTCGGCTGCCGCAAAGCCTCCTCGCGCGCCAGTTCCTGCGTAAGCTGCAGGTAGCTGTGGTGGTCGCCGAGCTTGGCAAGCGCAAAGCGGATGGCGGGGTATGTATCCACGGGTGTCTGAGCCCCCGCGGCCTGGGACAGAGTCTGGCGGCGAATCTGCGGCCAGTCGATCTTGTCCTTGTGGAAGGAATTCTCCTGCATTACCTTGAGTGCGGCATCCAGGTAGGCCGCCGCCGCGGGCGAGATCGAATCGTCGGCGGACATTGGCAGACTGCCGAAACACAGAACTGATGCCACTAGAATGCCGATTCGCACGGGTACCCCTCTCGGAACTTTAAGACGCCGGAGGAAGTGTGGGGTTAGCAGGGAAAGATCCGTGAATCGGAGATGACGATGAGACCCGCGGGGACGCGTTCCATTCTGCGCGCTGGTTTAGGGGCCGTAGCCCCGCTCGGGTACTTGCTTTCCGTTTGACAAGTGTGTTTCAGTGCTATTTTCGAACGCTATGCGGGAGGCCTCATGGCACTGATTCAGTTCACACGCAACCACACCGATCACTCCACCGATCGCGGTTACCAGTTTGAATTCTTCTGCGACCGCTGCGGCAACGGCTATATGTCCGAGTTCCAGGCGTCGGTCGCCGGATTGGCCGGCAGCGCCCTCCGCACCGTCGGCAATCTGTTCGGCGGAATCCTCGGGTCGGCGGGGTCGACCAGCTACGAGGTGGAGCGCGCGGTGCAGGGTCCGGCGCACGATAATGCGTACCGGCAGGCCATCGAGCAGGCCAAGCCGAATTTTCGCCAATGTCCCAAATGCACCAAGTGGGTGTGCCTGAGTACCTGCTGGAACGGCCAGCGGATGCTGTGCTACGAATGCGCGCCCGACGTGGCCACCGAGATGGCGTCCGCGCAGGCACAAACCACCGTCGACCAGATGCGCCAGAAGGTGCAGCAGCAGGATTTCACCGCCAACCTCAACGTCACCGCCGAGGCCGCCGCGCTTTGCCCCAGTTGCGGCGCCCGCACCCAGGGAGCGAAGTTCTGCCCCGAGTGCGGCAAGCCGCTGCGCCCCAAGGGCGAGTGTCCGCGCTGCGGCACCAGCGTCGAGGCGGGCACCAAGTTCTGTCCGGAGTGCGGCAACAAGATGATGTGAGGGCCCGGCATGCCCTCCTCCTATTCCGGGAAATTCCAGTATCTGGACGCGGCCGGCGCCGTCCTGCAACAAGGGGCCTGCCAGTTCGGTTTTGATGCCGAAAGCGCCATCCTGACGCCGCAGAATGCCAGCCCGATCGTCTTCGACCTCGGCGATATCGATCGGATCACAGCCCGCGATTGGGATCTCGAAATCGCTCTGTACACCGGCAGGAAGCTGCAGCTCCGGCAGTTCGGGGCTGCCTTCGGCAATTTGAGTCCGGCGTTGGCGGCGGCGTGGCGCGACCGTACCGTCCAGTGCCTCCTGCTGGAGGATTTGCAGCAGATCGAACGCTTCAGCGGCGCGGCGTCGTGGAACGGAGCGGCCGCCGAACCGGCCGAGATACGCCTGTATCGAAGCAACCTGGCGGTATTGACGGCGTCCTCGAAGCCGTTTCAGTGGCGTCTGGCCGAAGTGGATTCGGCGGTTTTCGACAATTCCTCATACAGCGTCGTTCTGCAATCGCTGGGCGAACGCCTGGAGATTTCGCGGCTCGCCAAACGCACCGACGAGTTCGCGGGCAGGCTGCAGGGCGCTCTGGATGTTCTGCATTCGCAGGCGGCATCGGCGCTGCGCCAGGCGTTTCCGTTTCTCGATCCCGACGCGCTGCAGCAACTGGCCTCGACCCTGCGGGAAGGCCGCAGCATAGCGCTTCCAACGCTGGCCGCGATCGATCGCAAGTTGCCGGACGCGTTTGTTGCGCGCGCCGTGGGCGACCGGTTGCGGCCTTATTTCGATGTGCTGAAA
>Ga0335078_10005848_pt1 | contig 18196 bp, 14 predicted proteins | sample Lox_Sample_32_FD_206711 | JGI IMG/M metagenome (GOLD analysis project Ga0335078, IMG submission 206711) | Soil microbial communities from Loxahatchee National Wildlife Refuge, Florida, United States - Lox_Sample_3.2 | ecosystem: Environmental > Terrestrial > Soil > Wetlands | place: USA... | reverse complement strand
CGGCGCGATCAGCGAGATCAGGCCGCTGCGGACCGAGGAGCCGATGAGCGACCGCAGCGTCGGCGTGGACGACACCCGGGGCGTGGGCGCCAAGACCACCACCACGGTAGCCATGGATTTCGGCCGGATCAGCTTCACGTCAGGGCTGGTGCTCTACCTGTTCGGCACGCCCGGCCAGGAGCGTTTCTGGTTCATGTGGGACGATCTGGCCGTCGGCGCGGTCGGTGCGGTGGTGCTGGCCGATACCCGGCGCATCGCCGACTGCTTCGCCTCGATCGATTACTTCGAGCGGAGCGGGATGCCGTTCATCGTCGCCGTCAACTGCTTCGACGGCGCCCAGCGGTTCGAGCCGGAGGACATCAGGATCGCCCTGAGCCTGGGACCCGAGGTGCCCATCGTGCTGTGTGACGCGCGCAACCGGGACTCGGTGAAAAAGGTGCTGGTCAGCCTGGTGAGGTACGTCATGAGCACGGGCAGCCGGGCGAGCCGCGTCAGCATCGCCTGATCGGCATTCTGGCCGGCGGGCGGTGCGGATACCGGTCTGGCCTTCCCCGGCCGGGCCGGCGCAGGGTAGTGGCCATGACGCCGAGACTGGACCAGATCAACCGGCACCGGGAGCGGGCCCGGCGGGAGCGCGCGGACCTGGACGCGGTGCTCGACGCCGGGCACCACGTCGGGACCCTGAGCACGGTGGCCGACGGCAGGCCGTGGGTGGTGCCGATGCTCTACGGCCGGGCGGGCGACCGGATCCTGATGCACGGCTCGGTCGGAGCGGGGGCCTTGCGGCACGTGGCCGCGGGGGCCCCGGCCGCGCTATGCGTGGTGCACATCGACGGCTGGGTCTACGGGTCCACCCTGTTCGACTCCAGCGCCAACTACCGCTCGGCCGTCGTGCACGGCCGCCTGGCCGCGCTCACCGGGGACGAGGCGGCCGAGGCGCTGACCCAGATCGCCGAGTGCCTGACGCCGGGCCGCCCGGCCGAAGTGCCGCCGCACACCAAGAAGCAGCTCGCGGCCACGGTGGTCTGGTGACAGGTCAGGTTTCCAGCCTACAGGCGATGCCAATATGCGGCTGACGGAGGGCTGATGGACCTGAGCGGCGTGCAGGCGGTGCTGCTCGACATGGACGGCACGCTGGTGGACTCCGACGCGGCGGTCGAGCGCGCCTGGCGGGCCTGGGCCGCCGAGTACCAGGTCGACCTGGGCAGCGCCCCGCCGATCGCGTCCGGCATGCCGGCCGTGGGCAATGTCCGCCGGCTCCGGCCGGACCTTTCCGGCGACGCGGCCGCGGCTGCCGCCCAGCGCCAGCTGACGCTGCAGTACGACGACGTCTCCGACGTGACCGCCGCCCCGGGAGCTTGCGAGCTGCTCGGTGACCTTGGCTGGCCGCCGATCCCGGCCGGTGCCTGGTGGTGGAGGACGCCGAGGCCGGCGTGCGGGCCGGGCGGGCGGCCGGCGCCACGGTCGCGGCGCTCAAGGCCGTCCCGGCCGACATCCAGATCACCGATCTGCACCAGCTGCGGCACTTGCTGCGCGCGGCCCGCCCGGCGGGAAACGGGCGCTGACCCAGGCGGCCGAGGCTCAGCGGGCAGTTCCGCCGGTGGCCAGCCGCATGAGGTCGGTGTCGAGGTCGATGGAGGTCTCGGTGCCGCCCGCGCTGCCGTACTCGTGCTGGTAGCTCGCCCAGGACTCGTCCTTGATCCGGCGGGCGAAGCCGCTCTCCATGAGGAGCACGAGTTCGAGCACGGCCCGGTCGATGCGTGTGTTAAGGGCCGGGTCGCTCCAGTCTTCCGCGGCGGCGAACAGGGACGTCGGCGCGGTCATGGTGCGCAGGTAGGCGAACATCGGGCGCATCGCCTCGTCCGCGACCAGGGCGTGCCGGGCGGTCCCGGCCGTCGCGGCGAGCACGACCGGCTTGGCAATGAGCAGGTCGTTGTCGAGCACATCGAAGAACGAGGTGAACAGGCCGCTCGGGCCGGCCTTGTAGACCGGCGCGGCCGCGATGATGCCGTCGGCTTCGGCCAGGGCGGTGATGGCCTGCTGCAGCTTCGGCGTGATCAGCCCGGAGACCAGCGCGGTGGAGATGTCGGCGGAGATCGCGCGCAGTTCGATCACGCTGACCGTCACCGCGTGCCCGTGCCCGGCCGCCAGGGCCGCGGCGCGCTCGGCCGCGCGGTCGGCCAGCATGCGCGTCGACGAGGGGTCGCTGGTACCGGCGCTGACCACGGCCAGCCTGAATCGTTCGGGGGCATTCATACGGGCAGGACCTCCCTCTCGCCGGCCAGTTTCCGGCAGATCGTCTCCAGCTGGGCCAGTTCGGCGGCGCTCAGCTCGGCGGTCATGGCGCGGGCCACGCCGCGGGCGTGCCGCCGCCCGATCGCGCGCTGCCGGTCCCGGCCGTCGCCGGTGAGCGCCACCCGGACGCCGCGCCCGTCGGCGGGGTCGGCGCAGCGCTCGACCAGGCCGCGCTCGGCCAGCCGGTCCACCAGGCGGGACAGGGCCGGCTGGCTGAGCAGGACGTGCCGGTTCAGCTCGGTCAGGTTGATAGGTTCGGGGCACTTGGACAGCGTGTAGAGCACGTCGTACTCGCGCATGGAGACGTCGGCCCAGATGTCCTCGGCCGCGAACCGCTTCATCAGCACGGCGTGGGCGGCGAGCAGCGACTCCCACGCGTCGTTCGCCAGGGTGGCCATCACAGCTCCGGGTACTCGGCCTCGAACTCGCCGACCGTGTCCTGGTAGGGGGACGCGCCGGTGACGTTGTCGCCGCGGTTCGCGTTCGGGCGCGGCTGGCGCGGCGCCGCCTCGCCGTACTTGGCCCGGACCAGGCTGGCGTGGGTGGGAGCCTCCGGCGTCTGGGGGTCCTGCCGGGCGGCGATCTCCTTGCGGAGCACCGGCACGACCTCCTCACCGAGCAGGTCCAGCTGGTCGAGCACGGTCTTCAGCGGCAGGCCGGCGTGATCCACCAGGAACAGCTGGCGCTGGTAGTCGCCGAAGTGCTCGCGGAAGGTCAGGGTCTTGTCGATGACCTCGGCCGGGCTGCCCACCGACAGCGGCGTCAGCTCCGTGAAGTCCTCCATCGACGGCCCGTGCCCGTAGACCGGCGCCTCGTTGAAGTAGGGCCGGAACTCCCGCCTGGCGTCCTGCGAGTTCCTCGCGATGTAGGCCTGGCCGCCCAGGCCCACGATCGCCTGCTTCTCGCTGCCGTGGCCGTAGTGGGCGTAGCGCTGCCGGTAGAACTCGATGAGCCGCTGGTAGTGCTCCTTGGGCCAGAAGATGTTGTTGGCGAAGTACCCATCGCCGTAGTAGGCGGCCTGCTCGGCGATCTCGGGGGTGCGGATCGAGCCGTGCCACACGAACGGCGGCACGTCGTCCAGCGGCCGCGGGATCGACGTGAAGCCCTGCAGCGGGGTCCTGTACTTGCCCTGCCAGTCCACCACGTCCTCGCGCCACAGCCGGTGCAGCAGGTTGTAGTTCTCCAGCGCCAGCGGCAGGCCGTCCCGGATGTCCTGGCCGAACCACGGGTACACGGGGGCCGTGTTGCCGCGCCCCAGCATCAGGTCCATCCGGCCCTGGCTCAGGTGCTGCAGCATCGCGTACTCCTCCGCGATGCGCACCGGGTCGTTGGTCGTGATCAACGTCGTCGACGTGGTCACGATCAGCCTCTTGGTGGTCGCCGCGATGTAGGCCAGCAGCGTGGTCGGCGAGGACGAGAAGAACGGCGGGTTGTGATGCTCGCCGATGGCGAACACGTCCAGGCCCACCTCTTCGGTCTTCTGCGCGATCTGCACGATCGCGTCAATCCGCTCCGCCTCGCTCGGCGTCTCCCCCGACAGCGGATCGCGGGTGATGTCACTGACCGAGAAGATCCCGAACTGCATGTCGTGCCTCCGAACCAGATATATGCATTTGCATGTACCTGAACCACGGGGGGCGCGCGGCTATTCCGGCCGGGTCAGGCGGAGAACACGAGGGTGCAGGCGACCGGGTGCGCCACCAGGGTGTGCCCGGGCGCCGTCGCCGGGCCGCAGGAACCGCTGCCGATGCCGTGGTGGGCGGCGTCGAGGTGAACGTAGGTCCGGCCGTCCGGCACCAGGTCCGGCGTATGCCCGGCCGCCGTGAGCAGCTCCGGCGACCAGCGCCGGACGGCGAAGTCGAAGTGCGGATGGCCGGTCACGGCCAGGCTCCGGCCCGCGCCGCCGGACAGGGACAGGCTCCGGGCGTGCATGCGGTTGCCGTTTTCCTGGGGCCGGACATACCAGGTGGCGAGCGAGTCCACCGGCGCGGTGAACCGGCCGACGCGGGTGGCCAGATGCGTGTCCCGGTAGGCCTCGCCCGGGCCGCGGCCGAACCAGCTCACCTGCTCGATGGGCGTATCGAGCACCAGCCGCAGCCCGATCTTCGGCAGCGGGCAGGGCCAGCTGCCGTCGGGGGCGACGCGGATGGACAGCAGGCCCCCGGCCGTCCAGGTGAGGGTGGCCAGGAAGCCGAAGTCGGCGCCCGCGGGCGCGATCCTCAGCCGGGTACGCAGTTCGGCCTGGCCACGCCGGACCTCGATGATCCGGTGCTGCAGGCGGTCCAGGCCCGCCCGGCGCCACGCGCCGGCCACCGTCCGCGTGTCGTTATCGGTGGGGGCCCGCCAGAAGTCCAGGCAGGCCGAGTGCACCGGGAACGGGCCCAGGCGGCGCAGTTCACCGGTGCCGACGTCCAGGACCGCGCACCCCAGCGTGAGCTGGCCCGGGCCCTCGCCCGCCGTCACCGCCGCCGCGCGGTCCGGGCGGCCCGGCGGCTCCGCGGCAGGCCGCGCCAGCTCGGCCTGGGCGAACGCGATCTCGTGGCCGGCACCGGCCCAGGCCGTGTCCGCCGCCAGCGACGCGGTGACGGTCAGCCACCGCTCGTGGCTGGCTCCGGCCGCCAGGCTGTCCAGCAGGGCCGGGGGGAACCGGACGCGCCGGGTGCCGCCGGCGGGCACGGCCGGGATCTCCAGCGCGCCCTGCGCGACGGGCGTCCCGCCGTCCTCAGTGCTCCAGCAGAAGCCGTAGCCTTGCGTGCCGGCGGTGTGCTGCCGGTTCTCCACCGAGATGCTCCGGGCGCCGGGATCGATGGTGATCCGGACCGGCGCGAACACCGCCTTGGCCTCGAGGAGCCCGGGCGAGGGGGTGCGGTCCGGGAAGACCAGGCCGTCGATCACGAAGTTGCCGTCGTGCACCGGCTCGCCGAAGTCGCCGCCGTAGGCGAAGTACCGCTCGCCCGCCGGGGTGACCTGGGTGATCCCGTGGTCGATCCATTCCCAGATGAACCCGCCGTGCAGCCGCGGATGCCGGTCGAACAGGGCCTGGTAGTCGGCCAGGCCGCCCGGCCCGTTGCCCATGGCGTGCCCGTACTCGCACAAGATCATGGGCAGCTCGCGGCGGCGCTCGTCATGCTCGCCGCTGGCGGTGAGGCCTTCCTGACGCCGGCCGATGGCGTCGAGTTCGTCGTACCCGGTGTACATCCGGCTGTAGACGTCGGCGTAAAAGGCGTCATGCTCGCCCTCGTAGTGGATCAGGCGGCCGGGGTCGCGGCCCCGGACCCACTCGGCCATCTTCTCCAGGTTGCGGCCGGTGCCCGACTCGTTGCCCAGCGACCACATGATCACGCTGGGATGATTCTTGTCCCGCTCGACGGTGCGCTGGATGCGGTCCAGGTAGGCCGGGCGCCACCGGAGATCGTCGCTGGGGTTGCCGCGCCATTGCGCCAGGGCGAAACCGTGGGTCTCCAGGTCGCACTCGTCGATCACCAGCAGCCCGTACTCGTCGCACAGGTCGAGGAACCGCGGGTCCGGCGGGTAGTGACTGGTCCGCACCGCGTTGATGTTGTGCTGTTTCATCAAGATCACGTCGGCCCGCATGGTGGCCTCGCCCAGGGTGCGTCCCGTCTCGGGATGCCACTCGTGACGGTTCACGCCGCGGAACACCACGGTGCGGCCGTTGAGCCGGATCTGCCCGTCCCGGACCTCGATGCGGCGGAACCCGGCCCGGAAGCCGATGTCCCCGCCCGGACCGGACAGGACCGCGGCGTACAGGCGGGGATGTTCGTCCGACCAGGGCTCGGCGGCGACGCGGTGCTCGGCGCCGGCCTCGGCGCCGAGCAGGCCGAGTTCCGGCACCGACACCACGGCCGGCCCGTCGGCGTCGACCCGGAGGATCCCGGTGCCGCGGCCGGCGTCGTAGTCGGCGCGGACGAAGAAGTCCCTGATCGCGCCGGGCGGTGAGTTGATGACCGTCACGCTGCGGAAGATGCCGGACAGCCACCACATGTCCTGATCTTCCAGATAGGACCCGGCTGACCACTGGTGCACGCGGACCGCGATGATGTTATCGCCGGGCACGGCGAGGGGCGTGATGTCGAACTCGCGGACGAGGCGGCTGCCCTGGCTGTGGCCGACGGCGGCGCCGTTAACGAACACCGCGAAGCACGAGTCCACCCCGTCGAAGCGGAGCACGGTCGACCCGCTGAAATCCCACCCCGGCGGCAGCGTGAAGTGCCGCCGGTACTCCCCGGCCGGGTTGCGGTCGGGCACATGGGGCGGATCGACCGGGAAGGGATACACCACGTTGGTGTACGCGGGCCGGCCGTACCGGGGCGGGCCGGGTACCCCGGCCAGCTGCCACAGCGAAGGCACGGCGATCTCGTCGAAACCGGCGTCGTCGAAGTCCGCGGCCTCGAAGCCCGCCGTCAAGTCCCGCAGGTCCTCGCAGTAGCGGAACTTCCAGGTCCCGTCGAGGCTGAGCCGGGCGCTCCCGCTGACCTGCGACGCGCGCGGCGGAGCGTAGCCATGCCCCGGGCTGAACGACTCGACGTAGCTGAGGTCGCCGGGCTCCGCCATGGCCGCTATTCAACCACCCGCGCCTCAGCTGGCCGAGACGGCCAGTTCGCGGGCGGGACGGGGGGCCGGCCGCGGGCCGACGGGAAGGGTCAGCGTGATCCGGAGGCCGTGCGGGAAGGCGGGCGCGGCTTCGGCGGTGCCGCCGTGCGCGGCGGCGATCTCGGCGGCGATGGCGAGGCCGAGGCCGGAGCCGGTGCGGGACGGCTGCGGCCCGGCCCGGTAGAACCGCTCGAAGATGTGCGGCAGCTGGCCCGGCGGGACGCCGGGGCCGTCGTCGCTGACCTCGATGATGGCGTCCCCGCCGGCGGCGCACGCGGTGATCGTGCCCGCGGTGCCGCCGGGGGTGTGCACGAGCACGTTCATGAGCAGGTTGTCAACGGCGCGGCGCAGCAGTTCCTCGTCGCCGACCGTCATCAGGCCGTCGGCGATCCGGACCCGCCAGGCCCGCGCGGGGTCGGCGATCCGCACCCGTTCCGCGCACCCGGTGACCACGGCGGTCACGTCGACCGGCTCACAGGACTGGCCGGGATGCTGGCCGAGCCGGGCCAGCCGAAGCATGTCGTCGACCAGCCGGCTCATCCGCCGCGTCTCCAGCACGATCCGGTCCATCACCTCGTCGACCTCGTCGGGACCGGACAGGGCGCCCTGCTGGTAAAGCTCGGCGTTGGCGCGCAGCGACGCCAGCGGCGTGCGCAGCTCGTGGCTGGCGTCGGCGAAGAACCGGCGCATCTGCCGCTGGCTGGCCTCGCGCTCGTGCAGGTCGGCCTCGATCCGGCCCAGCATGCCGTTCAGGGCCGCGCCCAGCCTGCCCACCTCGCTCCGGGGGTTGTGCGGGATCACCCGGTCGGTGAGGTCGCCGGCGGTGATCCGGTCGGCCTGCCCGGCCATCGCCTCGATCGGGCGCAGGCCGCGGCGCAGCACCACGAAGACGCCGAGGCCGATGAGCAGCACCACCGCGATGGAGCCGAACGCCACGATGACCTCGACCTGGTCGATGGTCCGGCCCACCTGCGCGAGGCTGGTGCCGGCGACGAGGGATCCACCCGAGACGCGCAGCGACTGGACCCGGATCTGCGTCCTCCCGTTCGCGCTGACCAGGGTGTGCGGGCCGGGCTTGACGGCGACCTTGGCCGCCCGGGGCGACAGGGTCCAGGTGTAGCCGCCGGTGTTCCCGCTGACGGCGACCTGCAGCGTAACCTGCTCGCCGCGCCACGGCAGGAAGGCCATGTCGAAGGCGCCGGGAAGCGCCGGGACCTGGGCCTGGGGCAGCAGCCGGGATTGCGCGGGCACGGCGCGCGGCATCCCCCGGCGGACGGACAGGGCACCACTGGACAGCATGGCCGCCAGCCTCGGCGTGGCCATGGTCAGCGCCACGTGCAGGTTGCTGTCGGTCTGGCTGAGCAGGTAGCGGCGCATGGTGGTGACCGCGCCGACGTCGAACGCCACCAGCGCGACCAGCGTGACGACCACCACGCCGGCCATCACCTTGAGGCGCAGCTGGGCGCGCAGCAGCCGTCCGAGCAGGGCTTTCGGGCGGGAAGTCCGGCTATGACTCATCGGAACTCGCCTGGCTTTCATCGGGGTTTCCGGGCTCTTCGGGCTCTTCGGGGTTTCCGGGCTCTTCGGGGTGTGGATCAGGTCGGGCCCGTCGCTGGTCAGCTTGCGCCGCAGGTAGGTGACGTAGGTCGACACGACCGTGCTGGATCCGCCGAAATCATAGTCCCAGACGTGGTCCAGCAGCCGGGCGCGGGTGAGCACGCGGCCGGGGTTGAGCATGAAGTAGCGCAGCAGGCGGAACTCGGTCGGCGACAGCTCGATGAGGCGCCCGCCGCGCCGGACCTCGTAGGTGTCCTGGTCGAGCGTGAGGTCCGCGAACGACAGGACCGTCTCGGCGGGTTCATGACGGGTGCGGCGCAGCACGGTACGCACCCGGACGGCCAGTTCCTCCAGCCCGAACGGCTTGGTCACGTAGTCGTCGCCGCCGATGGTGAGCCCGGTGACCTTGTCGTCGGCGGTGTCCTTCGCGGTCAGGAAGATCACCGGAACCTGGTTGCCGTCCCGGCGCAGCCTGCGGACTATCTCGAACCCGTCGATGTCGGGCAGCATCACGTCCAGGATGAGCAGGTCGAACGGGCGGTTCCTGGCCAGCCGGAGCGCGTCCGTCCCGTTCTCCGCGACGGTCACCTCGAAGCCGAGGAAGCGCAGCGAGGCGGCGACGGCCTTGCCCAGGAACGGCTCGTCGTCCACCACGAGCAGGTTCCCGTCACCAGGCGTCATCACGTTATCGCAGCATACGGCGGTGAACATCGTGTGCGAGAAATCTGCAAGTTTCGTGTGAACGCCCAGGTCGATCCGGGCGCCCGGGTTGACACGGAACTCACACGCGACTCGTGCAGCTTCCGCAGAACCACCGTAGAAGGTAAGGCCCGTACTCCCCGAGGCAACGGAGGATCTCGTGACACAGCTCGGATCACGGCTCGCCCGGCGGCGGCGCGCGCTGCTCGGGGTGGGCATCGCGGCGGCCTTGCTGGCGGCCGGCGGGCTGATCGGCGCCTCTTTCGTGAAGTCGCCGCAGCAGCTGGCCGCCGACACCGCGGCGCCGCCCCCCACGGTGACCACGGCCGCGGTCGTCTCCCAGGTCCTCACCTCGTCGGTGGAGATGCGCGGCACGGTGTACCCGGCGACGCAGTACGACGTGTACGCGAGCGCTCCTTCGTCGTCCGCGGGCTCGGGTTCGGGCTCGGCCGGATCTTCGGGTACGGGTTCGGGCTCGGCGATGTACATATCGAAGCTGGACGTCGCCGCGGGCGACACCATCACCGACGGCAGGCAGCTCGCCGAGATCGACGGCCAGCCGCTGTTCGCGCTGGCCGGCCCGGTCCCCGCCTGGCGGGACCTGACGCCCGGCGAGAGCGGCCCGGACGTGACCGAGCTGCAGAAGGCCCTGGCCTCGCTCGGGTACTACGACGACGGCGACACCCCCGGGTACTACGGCGCGGCGACCGAGTACGCGGTTTACCTGTACTACGAGCACCTCGGCTACATCCCGCCGTCCTCAGGCGGGATGCCGGAGGCGGACGTGGTGTTCCTGCCGTCGCTGCCCGCGACGGTCGTCGCGGTGAACGGCGCGACCGGCGAGCAGCCCGGCCAGCCGTTCCTCGAGCTCGCCGCCCGCGGGTCGCTGGCGCTGACCGGCCAGCTGCCGCCGGCCTATGCCGCCCAGGTGAAGGCCGGCCTTAAGGTGACGATCTACGACGAGGTGACCGGCATCCACGCCACCGGGACCGTGGCCGACCTGGGGACGGCGACCACGGTGGTACCGGCGGGAACCGTGGTGAACATCGGGGGCGGCTCAGGTTCGGCGGGCTCTTCGGGGTCTTCGGGGCCTTCGGGGTCCGCCGGGTCTGGGTCCTCGGGGTCTTCGGGTTCCTCGGGGTCTTCGGGTTCGAGCAGTTCCGGCAGCTCCGCCGCGTCGGCGTTCATCCCGCTCACCGTCCGGCCGTCCGGGCCGCTGGCGGCGGCGCTGAACGGCGAGAACGTCCTGATCACCGTGGAAACCGGCCAGACCGAGGGGCCGGTGCTGACGGTGCCGGTGGCCGCCGTCGTCAGCACGGCGTCCGGCACCAGCTACGTCACCGTGGTGGGCGCGCACGGGAAACAGACCCGGGTCCCGGTGACGCCGGGCATCTCGGAGAACGGCTACGTCCAGGTCACCTCTTCGTCTCCGGTGACGCGCGGCACGCTGGCGGCCGGCGACCACGTGGTGGTGAGTAGCTGATGACAGTGCGGATCTCCGGGCCGGTGATCGAACTGCGCGGGCTGGCCCGCACCTACCCCGGCCCGCCGCCGGTGCCGGCGCTGCGCCCGGCCGACCTGGTGATCGAGACGGGCGACTACGTCGCGGTGACCGGGCCGTCCGGCTCGGGCAAGTCGACGCTGCTGCACCTGCTCGGCCTGCTCGACGCCCCGACCGAGGGCCGTTACCTGCTGGACGGCCTGGACACGAGCAGGCTGGGCGACCGGGACCGGTCCGCGCTGCGCGGCCGCCGGATCGGGTTCGTCTTCCAGGCATTTCACCTGCTGCCGTACCGGACCGCGCTGGAGAACGTGCTGCTGGCCGAGCTGTACAACCAGACCCCGCGGGGTGGCCGGGTCGAGGCGGCGGTCGACGCGCTGGACGCGGTCGGGCTGGGACACCGGCTGGACGCGCTGCCCACCACGCTGTCCGGCGGGGAGTGCCAGCGGGTCGCGATCGCGCGGGCCCTGGTCAACCGGCCGAGCCTGCTGCTGTGCGACGAGCCGACGGGGAACCTGGACTCACGCAACGCGGCCGCGCTCATGGGCCTGCTCGACCAGCTGAACGGGGCCGGTTTCACGATCGTGGTGATCACGCACGACGCGAACGTGGCGGCCCACGCCGGCCGGACGATCGCGATCAGCGACGGGATGCTGGCCGAGCCAGCCGGAGCCCAGGGGTCCGGCCATGCGTAGGCCGGCTACCGGGCTGCCGCTGCCCCGGCTGGCCGCGCGGGACGCGGGCGCCGAGGCGGTCGCGGGGATCGTGCAGCGCCCCGGCCGTGCCGTGCTGACCATGCTCGGCACGGTCCTCGGCGTGGGCGCGTTCGTGGCCGTGCTCGGGCTGACCGCCACCGGGGCGGGCCAGATCTCGCACCAGTTCACGGTCCTGGAGGACACCACGGTCACCGTGGAGGACAACGGGCCGGCCAACGACGTGGCCCCGCCCGACGCCAACCCGCCCATCGGCTTCCCGGCCGACGCGGACGCGATCGCCAGGCACATCAACGGGGTGGTCACCGCGGGCGTCTGGTGGCCGGTCTCGCTGCCGCAGGGCACCGACTTCACCGCTTCGCTGGCGCTCTCCGCCACCGCCTCCGAGACGGTCAACCTGCTGGCCGCCTCACCGGGCGCGGTGCAGGCGATGGGCCTGAGCATGGTGGCGGGCTCGCCGCTGACCGCGTTCGAGAACGACACCGGCCAGCACGTCGCGATGATCGATACCGCCACGGCCAGCGCCCTGGGCATCTCTCCCGCGCGCCTGGCCAGCCAGCCCGCGGTGTTCGTCGACGGCGTGGCCTACACGGTCGTCGGCGTCTACGACTCCGCGCAGCGGGTGGTGACCGACGAGAGCGCGATGCTGATCCCGGAGAACACCGCCCTGGCCGACTTCGGCAACCCGGAGCCCGGCATCGGGGACCAGGACGAGGCCCAGATGGTCGTCGCGACCAGGATCGGCGCCGCGCAGGCGGTGGCGCGGCAGATCGCCGCCGCCGAACTGCCGACCGACCCGGGCCGGCTGGTGGTCACGTCCCCGCCCAGTCCGCAGAACCTGCAGAGCGAGGTCAGCGGCGACCTGGCCGGCCTGTTCCTGATCCTGGCGCTGATCAGCCTGCTGATCGGCGCGGTCGGGATCGCGAACACAACGCTGGTGGCGGTGCTCGAGCGCACCGAGGAGATCGGCCTGCGGCGCGCCGTCGGCGCCCGGCCGCGGCACATCGCCGCGCAGTTCCTGGCCGAGAGCACCGCGCTGGGCACGCTCGGCGGGCTGATCGGCACCTGCATCGGCGTCGGGACCGTGGTGATCTTCGCCGCGGTCAAGGACTGGACCGCCGTGCTGAACCCGGTCTACACCCTGCCCGCGCCGCTGATCGGCAGCGTCGTCGGCCTGCTGGCCGGCGCCTACCCCGCGCTGCGGGCGGCGCGGACGAGCCCGCTGGCGGCGCTGCGGCACGCCTGAGAGGAAACGATGATGCGCATCAGAACCCCCATGGCCCGCTTGGGCCCGGGTCTGCTGATCTGCTGCTGCGCGGGCCTGTCCGCGTGCACCGCCGCCGCACCCACGGGACCGGCCACCGCCGTCAGCACGCCCAGCGTCGGCAGGCCCCAGCCGCCTTCCTCGGTCCAGGCGGCGCTGTCCCGCATGGCGTTCACGCCCTACGCGGCGCTCGGGCAGTCCAGCAATGATGGGCTGGCGCCCAACGAGTCCAACTTCTCCCTCGCCCAGGCGTGCCTGGCCGCCGCGGGCTATCCGGGCGCGGGCAACGTCCCGTTCTCGATCAGCCTGGGGCCGGCGAACCTGGCGTTCTCCCAGCCCTGGGGGGCCTGGGGCTACCTGGGCTCCGCCCTGGCGGAGCAGTACGGCTTCCGGGTTCCCCCCGGATCCGCCCTGAGCGCCCTGGGCATCGACACCTCGCCCGAGTCGAACCCGGCCGCCCTCTCGCAGGCCGAGCAGACCGCGACGGGCAAGTGCACCACGATCACGCAGGACTTCACCGCCGCCGAGAACGACGGGGCGCTGGCGGGCCTGGAGACGCTGAGCAACGACATCGCCGACGACGTGCTGCACGACGCGGCGGTGAAGAACGCCACGAAGGCCTGGTCCGCCTGCATGGCCAGGAACGGCTACAGCTACGGCCAGCCGCAGGCCGTGTTCTTCCACCAGATCCAGGCTCTGTTCGGCGGGAAGCGGCCGGTGAACGCCACGGACCCGGTACACGCCGCCGCCAACGAGGCGCAGATCGCGGCGGCCGTCACCGATGCCAACTGCACCGACTCCACGGACCTGGCCGGGATCTATTTCGCCGTCCAGGCCAGCTACGAGCAGCAGCTCGTCAACGCCAACGCCCAGGCCCTCACGTCCGCCGTCCAGCGCTACCGCGCCGACTACGCCAAGGAGCTTGGCAAGCTCCCGGCGCTGCTGAAAACGGCGAAGGCCAACCCGTTCCCCAAGCCCAGCCCCGCCGCTCCTGACGGCACCGAAGATGGTGATATGAGTGCGATGCGGATCTCGAAGGTCACGATCACGCCGGTCGCCTTCGCCGACCCGCCGCTGCTGAACTCGGTCGGCGTGCACGAGCCGTTCGCGCTGCGCGCGGTCATCGAGGTCGCCACCGACGCGGGCCTGGTCGGCCTGGGCGAGACCTACGCCGACCAGAGACACCTGGATGCGCTGCACGCCGCGGCGGCCGTCATCGAGGGCACCGACGTGTACCACACCGGGGAGATCTACCGCCGCGTCCAGGCCGTCGCGGTACCGCAGACTACGATCGCGTCCGGCCTGATCGGGGACAGCGCGGCCACGGACCGGGTGTTTTCCCCGTTCGAGGTGGCGTGCCTGGATATTCAGGGCCAGGCCGCCGGGCGCCCGGTCGCCGACCTGCTCGGCGGCGCCGTACGGGCCGACGTGCCGTTCTCCGCTTACCTGTTCTACAAGTGGGCGGCGCATCCGGGCGCCGACCCGGACGACTGGGGCGAAGCGCTCGACCCCGACGGCATAGTCGCCCAGGCCAGGCGCATGGTGGATGGCTACGGGTTCACCGCGCTCAAGCTGAAAGGCGGCGTCTTCCCGCCCGGGCAGGAGGCCGAGGCGATCCGCGCCCTGCGCCGCGCCTTCCCGGCCCACCCGCTGCGGCTCGACCCTAACGCCGCCTGGACCTCCGGCACGGCGATCGGCGTCGCCCGTGACCTGGACGGCGTACTCGAGTACCTAGAGGATCCCACCCCGGGCATCGACGGCATGGCGCAGGTGGCGCGGCTCGCGCCGATGCCGCTGGCCACCAACATGTGCGTGGTGGCCTTCGCGCACCTGCCCCCGGCCATCAGGGAAAACGCGGTCCAGGTGATCCTTTCCGACCACCATTACTGGGGCGGCTTGCGCCGGTCCGCCCGGCTGGCCGGGATCTGCGAGACGTTCGGGCTCGGCCTGTCCATGCACTCCAACTCGCACCTGGGCATCAGCCTCGCCGCCATGGTCCAGCTGGCCGCCGCCACCCCGAACCTCAGCTACGCGTGCGACACCCACTGGCCGTGGAAGACCGAGGACGTAGTGGCGGGCCAGCCGTTCGTCTTCCGCGGCGGCGCGATCCGCGTCCCGGACGCGCCCGGCCTCGGGGTCGAACTCGACCGCGACGCCCTCGGCCGGCTGCACGAGCAGTACCTCAGGTGCGGCATCCGCAACCGTGACGACACTGGCTACATGCGTCGCATCGTTCCCGGCTATGAGCGCAGGCAGCCGCGCTGGTAGGACCGTTGCCGACGGCTTCGGCCCGAATCGCAGCGACAGGGAGTTATCGGGCGTAACGTGTCAAATCAAGGCTTTAGGTTACGGCCTTTGCGAGCCTGCGGCGGTCTAGCCGGTTCGGTAACCAGAGCGAGATGGGGGCATGCCGGTGCAAGCTGACGCGCACACACTGGCCGTCGAGCAGATGCGGCTCGGCGATCATGCCTTTGCGCACTACGCGGACGATGATGTCCGCTGGCAGGTTCCCGCCGTGTTCGTCCAGCTCGGCCTGGCCGGCGGCGAGAAGGTCATCGTCATGGGAGATCCGGCGGTTCCGCACGCCGAGGCGTACCAGCGGCTGACCGCCTTCGGCGGGCCGGCGGAGCAGGCGCGGGCCCGCGGGCAGCTGGTGTTCAGCAGCATGCGGGCGCTGATCCACCCAGAGCGCAAGTTCACCGCGCGGCGGCAGCTGAGCAGGCTGCGCGAGGAGACATCGCGGGCCCGCTGGCAAGGGTACGCGGGACTGCGAACCGTCATAGATATGGCCTGGGTTCGGGACCTGGACATGGATGTCGAGGGTGTCATGCAGCGCGAGCGGAACGCCGGCGGCCTGTTTACCGGCCGGAGGTACGCCGAGATCTGCACGTACGACCGCCGTAGTTTCGCGCCCGGCGTGGTCGAGCAGATGCGGGTCAGCCACCCGGTGGCCCTGCTCGAGCGGCCCGGCGAACTTCAGGCCTGGCATTCCCGCCGGGAGGTGCACCTGGTCGGTGACGCGGACCTGCTGACCCGGCAGGATTTCCGCGACGCGATCCGGGCCGCGATCGGCCCGCCTTCCGGCGGGTGGGTGCTCGTGGACCTGTCCCGGCTGTGCTTCATGTCCGCCGCGTGCGCGGGCGACCTGCTCCGCTTCGTGGCACAGGCCGACGGATGCGAGCGCGTGGTGGTCCGCTGCCCCGGTATCCACGCCCAGACGCTGCGCCATCTGGGCGCGGCCGGGGTCAGGCGGCTGGTGCTTGACGAGACCGCCGAGGAACGATGACGGGCCGCTGCGCCAGACTGGTCGGGTGAGCTTCAGCCCGTATGAGCCCTATGGGCCGGTCGTGGAAACCACCATGCGGATCGTGACCTGGAACGTCTGGGGCCGGTACGGCCGCTGGCGCGAACGGCAGGCGGGAATCGAGGAAACCCTGGCCGCGGCGGCACCGGACGTGGTCGGCCTGGTGGAGTGCTGGTCACATCCCGAGGCGAACCAGGCCGGCCTGGTCGCCCGGCGGCTCGGGTACGAGCACAGCCTGTTCGCCGGCGACTGGCCGCAGGATGACTGGGTTTCCGGGATCGGCCTGGTGTCGCGCTGGCCGGTTACCTCGCATGAGTTCCGCGCCCTGCCCGGTGACGACGGATCCGCGGCGGGCTCGGCGCTGTTCGCCCTGGTGGACGGGGACCGCGGGCCCCTCCAGCTGTTCGTGGTGATGCTGGACTACCCGCTGCACGCGAGCGCGGTGCGGCTGGCCCAGGTACGTCAGCTCGCGGGGTTCGTCCAGGAACGGACCCGGCGCCGCCATCCCACCGTGGTCTGCGGCGATTTCAATGCCGGGCCGGACGCGGACGAGCTTCGCGTGCTCACCGGGCGGACCGCCCCGGTGGCGCCCGGCCTGCTCTTCTACGACGCCTGGGAGGTCGCCGGCGACGGGAGTCCTGGCCACACCTGGTCCAACCGCAATCCCCTCGCCGCCGTGGCGATGTATCCCGACAGGCGATTCGATTACGTGCTGTCGGCCTGGCCCCGGCGCGGCGGCGCCGGGCACCCGGTCCGCTGCCAGCGACTCGGGATCCTCCCCGCCGATCAGCCGCAGCTCTCCGACCACTACGGCGTCCTGGCCGACCTGCGCTACTGATCAGCCCGGCGGGGTCACTGCGGGATCTCCCGGACCACGTCGGCCGCGTCCTTGTCCTCACGCAGGCCCTGGAACCTGGGCTGGCGGAGCAGGTTGTCGTCGGTCCATTCGGCAAAGGCGATCTGGCCGACCAGCCGGGGCTCCACCCAGTGCACGCCCGCGCGCGGCGGGTTGCCGCGGTCGAACGCCGGCGTGTCCCGTTCCAGCGTCCCGAGCGTGGCCCGCAGGCTGTGCAGCGTCCGGTCGTCGAAGCCGGTGCCGACCTTACCCGCGTACGTGAGCCGGCCGTCCGCGTCGTAGTAGCCAAGCAGCAGCGCGCCGAAGCCCTGCCGCGACCGCCGCGGATCGGTGTAGCCGCCGATCACGAACTCCTGTCCGGCCAGGCACTTGAACTTGAGCCAGTTCCGGCTCCGCCCGGCGAGGTAGGGCGCGTCCGCGCGCTTGGCGATCAGGCCTTCCCACCCCTGCCGGCACGCCGACCGGTAGAACGCTTCGCCGTCGCCCTCCCGGTAGTCGGTGTACCGCAGGGGGCCCGCGAACGACAGCGTCTCCGCCAGCAGCCGCTTCCGGGCCAGTTCCGGCTGCGGGCGCATGTCGCGGCCATCGGCGTACAGCACGTCGAAGATGTAGTAGAAGACCGGGAACCCGTCGACCAGCGCCGGTTCCGGGTGCGCTACCCCCAGCCGGTGCTGCAGCATCTCGAACCTGGTCTGGCCGTCGGCGAAGGCGACGATCTCCCCGTCGACGATGAAGCCGTCCGCGCGCTGCGCGTCCAGCGCGGCCGCGATCTCGGAAAACGTACCGGTGATGTCGTGCTGGTTACGCGTCAGCAGGCGCACGCCGCGGGACTGGCCGCGGAAGGCCAGGCAGCGTTCCCCGTCCAGCTTGCGCTCGAAGATCCAGGCCGGATCGGAGAACCGGTCCTTGGTCAGCGTGGCCAGTTGCGGCTCTACCCAGGGCGGCAGGCCGTCCGGCTCTGGCGCCGCGGCCGACGGGGATACCCCCGGTTGCTCACCACCAGGCTGACGCCCCATGTAACCCGGTTACCCCGCTACCCGCCGGGATAACCGCGGACGGATGGCGGCCGGAGGGATTTTGGAGAGAATATGGAGCCGGTCACGACGACGGCGGCCCTGCGATGGAGAACGACTTATGAGTAATCTGGAGACCGCGCCGGCCGAGCTGGCCTGCGCCAGCGCTCCAGGCCGCCACGGCGTGCAGGTGCTGGAGCCGCGGGCGGTGCCGCTGGGCGGGCCGAGGGCCATGACGGTGCGGCGCACGTTGCCGCAGCGGATCCGCTCGCTGATCGGGGCCTGGTGCTTCGCCGACCACTACGGCCCCGAGGACGTCTCGGTGACCGGCGGCATGCAGGTAGCCGGCCACCCGCACACCGGGCTGCAGACGGTGTCCTGGC
>Ga0335078_10005847_pt1 | contig 18197 bp, 19 predicted proteins | sample Lox_Sample_32_FD_206711 | JGI IMG/M metagenome (GOLD analysis project Ga0335078, IMG submission 206711) | Soil microbial communities from Loxahatchee National Wildlife Refuge, Florida, United States - Lox_Sample_3.2 | ecosystem: Environmental > Terrestrial > Soil > Wetlands | place: USA... | reverse complement strand
ACCCATATTCGCGGAACCGGGACGCCGTCGTGAGCTCACTGTGCGGCGCTCGAAGCGCATGGCCCTGTTGACGATCAGCGCGTCCCGGGTAACCACCAGCCCCGCAGAAACTGGCACTGGACCTCACTGAAGGGTCGAGCGCAGCATGGCGGTGACTGGCGGCACCGGGGGTGCATCGGTGAACTCGGTCACCGACCGGACAACTCTGGCCCTTCAGCACCGCTCATCGCAACCGCGCCAAGTTAAAGGTACGTAACCGCTGATTGCAGACAGCAACATGACCGCCTTCCCCGGCAACCTTCAGGAAAGGTTCATCAGTGAGCGCAGCAGCGTGCCGGGCGTCACGATCCGGCAGGCGCGCAGCCCTTTCGGCATGATCCTGGTGAGCGCGGCGAGGACGGCCCGGTCGGTCCAGGACAGGCGCGGCCTGGGGTTCGCCCGGCGCAGCACGGCCACCTCGTGCCGAAGCGCGAGTATCTCCACGTCTTTGGCCGACGACGACCGGGCCCGCAACGCAAGCCAGTAGAGCACGGTCACCAGCAGCCGGTAAGCCATCGCGACACACATGAGTGCCGATCATGTCGGTGCCGTATCCCCAGGTCAAACCGATGGCCCGGTATTCGACCACTACAGGGAGCTGCTGCCGGCCGCTGACCGCGGCGGAGCAGCTGGATGGAGTTGCTTGCCTTGCGGGCGGCCATTACCGATGGTGACCGGGCCGCTCCGGCCGGCCCGGCCCATACCGGGCTGCCGGAGCGCATCGTGCGGCCGGTGAGACTGCGGCGTCCGTCATACTCGGAATCGCGCCGGGAGGCACGCCACCGCCGTCCGGCCGGACAGTCCTGAGCTGGGAACTCGCCGCCCGTCTGGACGCGGTCGCGGCTGCGCGGCGGTGAGCTGATGCTGTGCAAGCTGCGCGGGCCGTTCCGCTGCGAGATGGATGGCCGGCGCTGTGCCCGGCAGCCGGGCTGAGTTCCCGGGTTCTGGCCCGGCCCGGCCGGGGCTCAGCGGGCGGGCGGCCGGAACTCAGGCGGACGGCGGGAACGTCCGGGGAAACCAGCGCGGCGGGGCTCCCGCCCGGGGAGCCCCCGCCGCCTGCGGTAGTTCAGCATCGATGGTGTCTTGGTCTGGTCCTCCTTCCCGTCTGCCCGGTGCTGACTGCTTGTGGTGCGGGCCGCCGCCTGGTCAGGGGCCCGGGGCGGCGGCCCGGTGGCCGGCCGGGGGATGCGCCGGGGGGGAGCGCTGCCGGCCGTGGTCCGGCCCTGCGGCCGGGAGGGATATCGCGGCGGCTGGCCTGGCGGGGGGCTGCCGGGAGGGCGGGGGCGGTGTGCCGGGGCGGGGCGGGACCCGGGGCGGCGCGGGCGGCGGCGGCGCGGGCGGCTCGCTGAAGGACGCCGAGATCAGCGCGTCGAACTCCGCGTCCACCCACTGCTGATCGGCGCAGATCAGGTCCGCGAACGCCGCGTCTGCCTCGCGGGTGCTGAGGGCCATGCCCGATCACCCTCCCGGGAACCTTCGGTAGCGTCTCCAGGTCAATGACCGATACACTTTTTATATAGCGCGGACTGCACGAAGCTGTCAAGAGACGCGACAAGATCACGGGCCGCGGCGCTGATCTGCGGAGGGACCCGCCGGTGACCGGACGGCTCGATGACCTGGATGACCCGGACTACCCGGCCTACACCACCGGGCGGGCCGCCGAGGTCCTGGGGGTACAGCAGGCGTTCCTGCGCGCCCTGGATGCCGCGGGCGCGGTGATCCCGGCGCGCTCGGCGGGCGGGCGGCGCCGCTATACCCGCCGCCAGCTGGCCTTCGCCGTCCGGATCCGGGAGCTGTTCGACCAGGGTCACACCCTGGCCGCCGCGCGGCGGATCCTGGACCTGGAAGACGACCTGGCCGCCGAGCGCGCCCTGACCGCCCGCCTGCATGCGCGGCTCGGCGAGCGGGACTGGCGGGAGGGCTGACCCGGGGCAGCCGGCGGCTACCGGCTGGCGCCGCGGCGGGCGCGCCGGTGCCCCGCCGCACCGGCACCCGGCCCGCCGGTCCCGGGACCGCAGGCTGCCGGTCGCGGGCCAGGGCCCGGTCGTAGGCGGCCCGCCGGGCCGGGTCGCCGAGCACGTGCCAGGCCCCGGCCAGGGCGCGGAACCGGCCCGCCGCGCCGGCGTCGGCCGGCCGGGCATCGGGGTGCTCGTCCCGGGCCCGGCGCCGCCAGGCCTGCGCGATCTGCTCCCGGGAGGCCTCCCGGGGCACGCCCAGCAGCTGGTACAGATCCGGGACCGGCCCGCCGGGACCTGCAGCGGCCATCACCGTCACCTTCCTCCGTCCGGCGCGGTCGCACCTCACCTGCCTCCAGTATGCGGCAGGATAAAACCTCAGTCGATTCTTGTCAGATAACTCTGTGGCGTGCTATATAGATGCCGTGAGCGTGACATGACACCCGGCACTGGCAAAGGAGGCACCGATCATGCTCATGCGCACCGACCCGTTCCGCGAGCTGGACCGGTTCACCCAGCAGGTTTTCGGCACCACCGCCCGGCCCGCGGCGATGCCGATGGACGCCTGGCGCCACGGTGACAACTTCTACATCTGCCTGGACCTGCCCGGCGTGTCCGCGGAGTCCATCGACCTGACCGTCGAGCAGAACGTGCTGACCGTCCGCGCCGAGCGCGTGCCGGCCAAGGCCGACGGCGCGGAGATGATCGTGGCCGAACGGCCCTACGGCACCTTCAGCCGGCAGGTCTTCCTCGGCGAGACCCTGGACGCCGAGCACATCGCCGCCGACACTGGCCCGCCCTGGCCGCGGCCCGGGCCGGGCACCAGGCCATCACCGCCTGGATCGCCGAGGTAGCGGCGTTCCTGGCCGGGCACGTCGGCCAGCTCCCCGCGCCGGACCCGGCCCTGCCCGGCACGCCTGCGGCGGGTGACAGGGGGTGAGCGGGCCATGGACGGCGATGCGCTGGCCGTGCAGGTCCGCCTCCAACCCGGCTATGCGGTCATCACGATGGCCGGGGAAGTCGACATCGCCACCGCGCCGCAGCTCGGCCATCACCTGGCCGCGCTGGCCGGCTCCGGCCGGCCGGTGATCGCCGACCTGGACCAGGTCAGCTTCATCGGCGCCGCCGGGCTGCGCATGCTCGCCGCCGCGGCCCGGCAGGCCGCCGGCAGTGGCGGCAGCCTGCACGTGGTATCGGCCCGGTACCAGGTCCGGCGTGCATTCGCGCTGACCGGGCTGGACCGGCAGATACCGCTGGCCCGCACCCTCGCCGGGGCCCTGGCCGGCCTGCCCGCCGGCCTAGCCCCGAAGAACCCGGCCGGCGGGTCACGGCCGCAGGCAGGCTTGCCGGCCCGTGGCCAGGGCCGTCCGGCCCGGCCCCGGCACGAGACCGGTAAGGAGGTGACCGGCTGATGAACACCTTCCCCAAGACCCGCGCCGCCGCCGGGTACGCTGCCCGGCACGGCCCCGGCGAGCTGGCCCGCACCCGCGCTGCCGTCCTGCTGGCCAGGCTGGACGCGTTTGAAGACCTCCAGCCCGGCGGTGACGGCGACGTGCCCGCCGTGCTCCGCGGCCTGCTGCGCGACCCGGTGCTGGCCGCCCGCGACCTGGCCGGCCCGGCCTGGCTGGACGCGGCCGGCGACGACCCCGATATCGCCGCGTGCACCGCCCTGCAGGTCACCCCGGCCCCGCCCGCCCGGCGCCCCGCACGCCGGCGCCGACTAAGAAATAACCCCTGAGGAACAACGGAGCGGAAAGTACCGGCACCCTCTGACCGCTGTGGTCAGCATCGGTGTCCGGGCAGGTCAACTGGGCGGGACCGCTGCCTGGCTCTCGTCCTGCCTGGTATCTCACGCATGAATATCTCGGCCGTGACCAAACTTGCGACCTGCAGGAACTCCAGGTAGCGCCACTCACCGTCCCAGCATCAAGGGCAGGCCCGGCGGCTGCCGCGCACGGTACCCCTGTGACCCGGCGGGCCTGACGGCGGGGGCCAGGCCGAAGGCCAGGCCCCGGAGGGCGCGGACCGGACGGCGAGGCCCAGGCCACAGGCCAGGCCCAAGGGCACGCGGCGGATTACAGATCAGCACCACAGGGACGCGAAGACCCGAAGACCCTACCCCGGGGGAACGACACCACGGCCCCGATGTACTCTTTAAATAATCATAAACGATACTAATCCAGCCGGGGGGCCGTGAGCTTGCTAGAGGTATCCGTTGTCGCCGGGGGCCTCGGCCCGGTCGTCGTCCTGGCGGGTGAGGCGGACCGCTCATCGGTGACCCAGCTGGACGAGGTACTCACCGCCCAGGTATCAGCGCGGACCAGGTACCTGACCATCGACGCGACGAACCTGCGCTCCATCGACCAGGCCACGGCACAGGCACTCATGCTGGCCGCGCTGATCGTCCTGGTCCAAGGCGGCAGGGCAGTACTAGTGAATCCCCGGGAACTGGTACTTCAGGTGCTGAACCGCAGCCGCGTAACCGAGATGTTCACGGTCCAGGACCAGGCACCGGCTCAGGCCGCACCGGACGGCAGCATGGACGGCGGGTTCAGCGAGAGGGCCATGTAGGTGACTGGTCACGAGGACGATCCGGACTGGGTAATGGCACTTCGGCGTCGCCCGGCGAGCTCCAGCGACGGGCATCCGGGCGGCGGCACCGGTACGTTCGAGATCATCTGCCGCATGTGCGGTGATGATCCCGCCCTGGATCGCCGGCAGGCACCAGCAGGGCTTCGCCGGATCCGCGGGTCCTACACGCTCATGGCCGGCATCGCAGCGTTTCTCAGACATCAAGAGTCCCATGACAGGGCCGAGGAGGCAGGAACCGGCCAGCCGGGCACCCGCGTGTCCGTGTCCCCTGCCACCGTCCGGGCACGGGTTGCGCTGACCTACCGGGAACTGGCCGCCGCCGCCCGCCGCCAGGCCATCGCCCGCGCTCGTGAACTCGGGCTCCTGGATGGCCAGGAACCACCTGACGGGAAGCGATGACTAACGACGCCGGGAGGAGATGCCCGGCCGGCCATCTGCTGACTGCGGTGCGATCGCGGGAAAGGAGGCCTGCGCCGATGGCTGATCAAGAGCACGAACCCGGCTGGGAAGTTACACTTCGGCGCCCGCCAGCCAGTCTCGGCAGCGGCGACCTGGACAACCCTGACACATATGAGGTCATCTGCTGCAAGTGCGGTGATGACCCCGCCCTGGATTACAGGGAGGCTTCACCAGGGCTTCGCCAGATCCGCGGGCCTTATCCGCTTATCGTCGGCGTCGCGGTGTTTCTCCGGCACGGTGAGCTCCACGACACAGCCGAGGAGAGGACAAGCATCACGCCCGGCACGGCCTGACATCCCCAGGCAAAGGCAGGATGAGCAGATCAACTATCGTCATCGCCCGGCTGCGGACCCCGGGGCACCGGCCTCAGCGCAGCGGCCGCAGGCAGCGGACCGGTCCAGATGAGACCGGCGATGTGCCGGTTACCGGCCGTCGTCCCCGTGCCCCAGCGCACGGGACGAGCTAATGGCAGCCGTCAGGCGGTCGCGCTGGCCCGCACGGACGCAACGCCGCCCGGCAGCTCTTGGTCCTGCTCGCCATCGGCTGCCGGACGCTCAGCCGGTTCGAGGAGGAATGCTCCTACCTGTCCAGCATCGGCATGCCCGCCGGGTTCCTCCCGAGCGCCCGTGAGCTCGGCCGCGACGACCTTGCCTGACAGGCGTTCCGCAACCTTAGACCGAACTTCCCTCCACTTCGGACCGAGCAGGGCGTCGGCCTGCGGAAACGAGCGGTGATGTGATGCTGCCTGACTACGGGTGCCCGAGGCGGTGGGGTACGCCGAGCAGCTCGAAGGCGCGCCGCTGGACGGGCGTGGGCGTGGTGATCAGGGTGAACGCTGGCAGGCTCGGCGGCGGGCTGGACGCGGTTGGCGGCGATGGTGGCCAGGTCGGCGAGCAGGGTGGCGAGGCTGTGCACCGGCTGCCCGGCGGGGGTGTGCTTGGTGGCGTCCTTGGCCCGCGCGCATCGGCCCGGTCGGCGATCTGCTGCGTCGCGACCCCGCTGACGCCTTGTTCGGCGAACAGCTCGCGGGCTGCGGTCATGATGCGCTCGTGCTTGTCTTTCTTGGCCCGCTCTCGGCGCCCGATCGGCATCCGGCCGCTTCCCGCGGCGACCTCCTTGACAAGGATAATGAGTCAACTCATAATTGAGTTAACTCAGATTGGTCGGGTTAGGCGAGATCGCAGAAGTACGGACATGCCCGAGTCACGCGTAGCGCAGCTGGGCAACCACAAGGAGGAATCATCATGAGCAACAGCAACACCCTGAGCGAACCCGTCATCACCTCGTATGCCAAGGCCCCGGCCCACACCATCACCGCCGGTGCCGCCACCTACGCCTACCGCGAACTGGGCCCGAAGGGCGGCATCCCCGTCGTCTTCTTCGTCCACCTCGCCGCGACCCTGGACAACTGGGACCCGCGCATCATCGACCCCATCGCGAAGGACCATCACGTCATTGCCTTTGACAACCGCGGTGTCGGGGCGTCCACGGGCCAGGTGCCGGACACTGTCGAGGCGATGGCCGACGACGCCTACACCTTCGTCAGGGCACTCGGGTTCGACAAGATCGACGTCTTCGGCTTCTCTCTTGGCGGCATGATCGCCCAGGCCCTCGTGGTGAAGCACCCCGAACTGGTCCGCAAGCTCGTCCTCACCGGCACCGGGCCGAAGGGCGGCAAGGACATCGACAAGGTCGCCGGCACCACGTACCGGGACATGCTGCGCGCCGCCCTGACCCGGTCCGACCCCAAGGAGTTCCTGTTCTTCAACCGCAACGCCACCGGCAAGCGCGCCGGGCGCGCGTTCGTCAGCCGGCTCAAGGAGCGCACTGCCGACCGTGACACGAACATCAAGGTCAAGGCGTTCCAGACACAGCTGAAGGCGATCAAGAACTGGGGGCGATCCACCCCCGACGACCTGTCGAAGATCACCCAGCCCACCCTGATCGCCAACGGCGACAACGACCGCATGGTGCCCTCGGTCCTCTCCGAGGACCTTCACCGGCGCATCACGGGCAGCGACCTGATCATCTACCCCGACTCCGGTCACGGGGGCATCTTCCAGTTCCATGAGGAGTTCGCCCCCCTCGCGGTCGAGTTCCTCGCCCGATGACCATCCCGGACACCGGAACCGCGCGTTCCTGACCACCACGAGACGAGCGACCCCGATCTGCCCGTCAATCCATCTTCCCGGGCTTCGCTGACCGGCGGACGCCCTTCGTTTCCCGATAACCCATCGCACACCCGGAGCCAGACCATGAGCGAGCAAAGCACCATCCACTACGAGCGCACCTCACCGCAGGCCGCGAAGATTACCTTCGTCAACCCGCCCGTCAACCTCATCGTCGGCCAGACCGTCCGGCGCCTCACCGAGATCGCCGGGGAACTGGCCGCCGACCCGGACATCCAGGTCGTGGTGTTCGACAGCGCCACCCCCGACTTCTTCTACAACCACTTCGACCTGGCTGCGGCCGCCGACTTCCCCGTCCCCGGCGACCAGGACGCCGTGCCGGCATGGACGAGTCTGGTCTTGGCACTCTCCAAAGCGCCCTACATCACCATCGCGGCCATCCGCGGACGCACCCGCGGCGGCGGGAACGAGCTTGCCCTCGCGCTCGATCTGCGGTACGCCAGCCGGGAGAAAGCGATCTTCGGGCAGCCCGAGGTCGGGAGCGGCCTGCTCCCCGGCGGTGGCGGCACAGAACGCCTCCCCCGCACCATCGGACGCGACCGCGCCCTGGAAGTCATCCTCACCAGCGACGACTATGACGCCGAGACCGCCGAACGCTGGGGCTGGATAACCCGCGCCCTTCCTGACAGCGAACTCGACGCCTTCGTCGACACGATCGTTGCCCGGCTCGCGTCCTTCGACCGCACCTCACTCGCCGTAGCCAAAGCCCAGATCAACCGGGCATCCCTGCCCCCAGACGCGGACCTGGTTGCCGCGTACAGCGAGTTCGCCCACTCCCTGACCCTCCCCGGGTTCCTTACCCGCGCAGCTGGCACGCGGGCCATCGTCGAACAGGCCGGCATCGACTTCGAGTACCGCCTCGGAAAATACATCGGCATCGCCAACCAGCAGCGCTTATGCCCACACGAAACGAGCCCGTTCGCAGCGGAAGCCGTGGCACTGCTCGTTTGCTGCCGGAGCCAGGGCGGGCCGAGCGAGCCGCAGATCAGGGTGGTGCACTTGCGCCGCTGCCCGACGGGCGGAGCAATGGTGCCTCGCTCCTGCGGTGGGAGAATGAACGAAGGCTCATTCGAGCCCAAACAGCAGTGATTATGCCCACAACCGGGCATAATCCGGGTCTATCGCCGGAGGACGCCGTCATGCCTCTCGCTCCTCAGCCGGCCGGACGGCGCGAGCGGAACAAACAGGACAAGCTCGACCGCATCTGCGCTGCCGCCAGCGAGCTGTTCGCCCTGCACGGCGTCGATGAGGTCACGACCCAGCAGATAGCCGACAAGGCCGACATAGGCGCCGGGACGCTGTTCCTCTATGCAAAGACCAAGGGCGAGCTCCTCCTGCTCGTGCAGAACGCCGCCTACGCCGAAGCGCTCGAGCGGGGCCGGGCGGATGCCGAGGCCACCCCAAGCACGCTCGATGCGGTGCTGGCGATCGTCCGGCCGATCGTGGAATGCAACCGCGCCCACATCGACAACGGGCGCACCTACCTCCGGGAGATGGTCTTCGGCGACCCCGGGGAGCCCCGTCACCGCGAGGCGCTCGCCATCGTCGCGCAGACCGAGGAGGCCATCGCCGCCGTGCTGCGCCGGGACGAGCGGGTCGGAGGGGCTAGCGCGGCGACGCTGGCACGCGTCGTGTCCGCCGTGATCTTTCTCAGCATGGCGGCGAGCGTCAACATCGCCTTGAACGTCGAGGAGATCATGCACGACATCCGAGGGCAGGTTGGCGTCCTGCTACCTCGATGACGCGTCTGACGCCGGCGGCCAGCAGGTCGCGGTCGGCTACGCCTGATCGCAGCCGTCGCGGCTGCGGCAAGTCCTGCCCGAGCCATTCCTAACGTGCTCAGTGCTGAGATTCCTGTTCGAGGACTTCATCACCGTCCACTAAGGTCTGCTCTTCCACGCAGGATTACGGTCTCTGTCGACGAAGGCCGCGCGCGAGCCGGACCATCGGTGTACCTGCTGTATACCTCGGATGAACCTGAACGGCCGCAGGCCGGGCTCTGCCGGGCCTCCCTTTACTTCAGCCCGGCGTCCTCGCCGAAGGATCGGCCAAGCTCACACCAGCTCAAGGCGAAAGCCAGCCGCAGCAGCCGATCAACCCGGCCGGGCGCCGGATCCGCCGGAAGATCCTCGAGGACTCACCCGCGAGTATTACATCGCCGCCTTACCGTTACCATCCCGCGCTGCTACGGAAAAACGCCGTTGACAGCCACCACCCGAATCATATTTCCGGGCCTTACAGGCATGACCGCCAGATCACGCGCAGGCAGATCGTTTGTCGTCCACGGCTTGATCAACGAGTACCAGAGGAGCGGCCTGACGAGCGCGGAAAATACCAGCTCAGAGCCATTGTGCGAGTTCTGGCACGGCACAGGCCATCCGGATGGCGTGGGTGACCTGCTTGGTCTCGGCGTCCAGGCGGACAATGTCCGGGGCGAGGTGCCGAGCGTGCCACAACCCCGAGGCCGCCCGGCTCTCGCACGAGAAGGCGCTGAGCCGGCTGGTCGCGAAGGGGGGCGATCCCTATATAAGTTCCTTCGGCGAAGTGATCATCCTTCAGTCGGCGAGGAATCGCAGTACGTCGGGCACGAAGGTGCGGTGGTGTTGGAACACCCCGCCATGGCCCGAGTTGGGGTAGATCTTCAGAGTGGCGTTCGGCAGCCGACGGGCCATTTCGGCCGACAGCTCGCTCGCGACCATCAGGTCGTGGTCGCCGTTGGCGACCAGCACCGGGACCGTAATGGCCGACAGATCGTCGCGGGCGTGCAGGCCTCCGCTGGTGATCGCCCGCAGCTGCGCGAGCCGGGCCTGCTGTGAGATCGGCTTGTCCCGGTCACGGGTGCGCTCGGCGAGCCGGTCGAAGTATTCGGCCGCTGCCTTCTTGCCTTCGACATTGCGAGGGAAGAAGAGGAAGTGCCGAGCGTCCTTGCGGGTCAAGAAGCTCTTGAGGTACGCCCCACCGACGATGAACGGCATCTTCCATATCCCGCCGCCACCGCGCGGGCCGGTGCCGGCGAGCACCATGCGGCGCACGAGGTCAGGTGCCTGCAGGGCGACCATCTGCGCGACCGCGCCGCCGACTGAGAAGCCGAACAGGTCGACCTTTTCGTGCCCGAGGGCTCGGATGAAGGCGATGGCATCGGCGCCCATCCGCTCGAGATCAGCAGGCACCGACGATCCGCTGGCGCCGACGCCGCGGTTGTCGAACGCGATCACGCGGTGGTGCTCGGCGATGCCATCGATGACGCGGGGATCCCAGTCGTCGAGCACCGCGGTGAAGTGGTGCAGGAACACCACCGGCACCTGTGATGCGGCGCCGAGCTCGCGGTAGGCGAACAGGACTCCTTTCACGTCGATCGTGCGGGTCGGTACGTCTTTCCAGGTGACCATGACAGCCTTTCCACAGTTGAGTTCAGGCAAGAGGGATGGGGGTGCTAGCGCTTGTCGAGGCGGGCCAGGACGTCGAGTGTGCGGCGGTCCTTGACGAGGCGGGCGTCCAGCACTGGTCCCGCCAGTCCCCGAAGCGCGGACATCGAAGTCCATCGGCCCGGGTGCATGACTCGCGCCGCTCGCTGCTGAAGGCCATCTGCGATCGCGACCGCGGCCGACTCGGGACGGACTCGTTTGAGCAACGGGCGCGGGAGGGTCGCGAGCAGATCGAGCACGACGGGGTCCTCGTCGACTCCGTGCTTGATCATGTCGGTGTCGACGAGCGAGAAGTACGCCGTGAGCACCGAGACGCCGTGATCGGCCAGCTCGACCCGCAGCCCGCGCCCGAGCTGCTCGACCGCCGCCTTGCTCATGGCGTACGGGATGGTTCCCATGCCGTTAAGGAAGGCGAAGACCGAGCTGATCAACACGATCTGGCCCTGATTCGCGATCACCTGATCGAGCGACGCGGCGACCGTGTTCACGACGCCGCCGACGTTGACCGCCAGGGTGTTGTCGACCGCGGCCCCCGGCGTGACGCGCAACGTCGCGGCGCGCGCCAGGAGACCGGCGTTGGCGATCGCGACGTCGAGTCGTCCGAAGTGCTGGACGGTGTCAGCTACCGCGGCCTCGAGCGCTGCGCGATCGCGGACGTCGGCCACGCACCCGATCGCCGCCTCGGCGTGCAGGCTCGCAGCGCGCTTGGGCGTCTCGGGATCGATGTCCGCAATGGCGACCCGGGCGCCGCGACGGAGCAGCTCGCGGGCGGTGGCGCCACCGATCCCGCCGTTACCACCAGTGATCAGCACGACCTTGTCCGCGAGATCGTACGCCTGTCGCGTCATTTCAGCCCTCGCTTCCGCATCAGAGCCACCCGGCCGTCGCGGCGGAGCATGGCCACCGTGGTGTCTGGCCGCCCTCGGTCAAGGTCGGGTGCCAGTCCCCGATCCAGTCGATGAGCCATGGAAGACCTCCTGATCGCATTGCAGTATGATCATAATAATATGATCGTAATGTTATTGCTAGGGCAGATGTCAAGACGAGCGAGGTGAAGCCCAGCGATGGCCAGATACAGCGCGGGACACAAGGACGCGACACGCAGGCGCATGGTCGAGGCCGCCGGTCCCAGGTGCAAGCGCGACGGCATCGACGGATCGGGCATCGCCACCTTGATGTCAGATGCCGGGCTGACCAACGGCGCGTTCTACGCGCACTTCGCCTCCAAGAACGACCTGATCGCCACAGTTGTAACCGATCAGCTGGCGACTCAGTACGCGGCGATCGGGGCATTGCCTCCGGGCTGGCCCGCACTGGAGCGGTTCGTACGCGACTACCTCTCCCCAGAACACCGCGACGACCCCGCCAGCGGATGCCCGTCCGCAGCCCTGCTGGACGAGATCACTCGCTGCGACAACGCGACGCGTCAGGCGTACACGAACGGCATCGGCCCGATCATCGACCTCATCTCACGTCGCCTGAACCAGGACGACCCGGACCTTGCGCGAGACAGGGCGATCGGGATGTTCACGGTGCTGGTCTCGACCCTGCAACTCGCCCGCGCCGTGACCGACCGCGATCTTTCGGATCGCATTCTCGCCGCGGGCATCGAGAATGCGATCGCCCTGGCAGCGTGAACGCAACCCAGCGACTCCGGAAACCTTCACAGGTCCCAAGCGGAACGAGCCCCCAACGAAAGGAAGCGCAGATGAAAGCCTTCGTGGTGAGCCACTACGGCAAGGACGGGCTCCGGCTCGCCGATATCCCCTCGCCAACCCCGGGGAGGAACGACGTGCTCGTCGACATCCGGGCAGCGAGTGTCAACCCGCTGGACAAGATGGTCCGTAACGGAGAGTTCAAGCGGCTGCTGAGGTACAGGCGGCCGTTCCCCCTCGGGCACGACGTCTCCGGCGTCGTCACCGAGGTCGGCCCCGATGTCCGCGGCCTCCAGGTCGGTGACGAGGTGTACGCGCGGCCCCGTGACCTGCGCATCGGCACCTTCGCCGAGAGCATCGCCGTCGACGCCGCCGACGTCGCCCTCAAGCCGGCCTCACTGACCTTCGAGGAGGCAGCCGCGGTACCGCTGGTCGCGCTCGCCTCGTGGCAGTCGATGGCCGACCTCGCCACCATGCAGCCCGGGCAGAAGGTGCTCGTTCACGCTGGCGCCGGTGGCCTGGGATCCACGGTGGTGCAGCTGGCCAAGCACCTGGGCGCTTACGTGGCGTCCACGGCTCACACCAGGGATATCGAGAAGGTGCACGGCCTCGGAGCGGACGAGGTCATCGATTACACCACGGCGGACTTCGCCGAGGTGCTCACCGGCTACGACGTCGTCCTGGACTCGCTCGGCGGCCCCAACCTGGAGAAGTCCCTCACCGTCCTCAAACCCGGCGGACTCGCGATCAGCGTCGTCGGCCCGCCCGACCCAGCCTTCGCCAGGCAGCTCGGCCAGCCTCTCCTGGCTCCCGTGATGTGGTTGCTCAGCCGGAAGATCCGCAACCGGGCCACGAAGCTGGGCGTGCGGTACTCGTTCTTCTTCATGTCGGCCAACGGCGCCCAGCTCGCGCACCTGGCGACGTTGTACGAGAACAAAACGCTGCGCCCCGTCCTCGACCGGACCTTCGACTTCGAGTTGACCCTCGACGCCATGGCGTACGTGGAGCAAGGGCGAGCCAACGGAAAGGTCGTGATCACCCGATGAGCGTGGACTACTACAGAGACCACCGCGCCAAGCACGCCGGCTCGCTTCCTCGACCTCGAGAGAACCCGGTTCGCCTTCCGGGAGCACGGGCCACCTCGGTTGTCCCGCTCGTCTTCCTGCATGACGTCACCGAAACCCTGCGCTCGCCACGCGAGCATCCTTCGACCTCTCGAACGTGTCACGGGTCCACGCACACGGGAGGCATGAACGGGTCGATCCGGGCTGGCCCCTGGGTTCGGGCGGCACGTCGCCTTCTCCCACAGTTGCTCGAAGCCCGCACCGGGGTCTTCGAGCAGCGAGGACAGCAGGGTGGCGCGCATCTAGCCGTCGCGTCGCGCCCGGTCGGCGAGCGTCGACCCGTACGTGTCGGTCACCCAAGAGGACAGCTCATCGGTCACGGCCCAGATGTCGGCCGCGGCGATCAACACGATGTCGCGGACGCGTGGCTCGGAACGCGCGACGAGCAGCTTCCAGATGAAGCGGCCACCGGCCCGGTACGCCTGGAGCAGCGCCACGTAGGGAAACCCGTGCTCCGCCCTGGCCACCCCGGTCCGGTGCGGCGGATCGCCTCGCACCGGGTCGCCCGCGAGGCTGCTGAGCAGGTAGCGCAGATTGTCCTGACAGGATCCGGCCAGCTCCTCGTCGCTGACGATCTCCGCGTAACGGTAGAGCGGGGCCTCCTCACGGATGCGCCAGCCATTCCCAGGGCCAGCTGGTCGCTCTCGGGCAGCAGGCGCTTGCTGAGCGCGGCCACGGCAGGGTCCACGTCCGGGGCCGCAATGGTCCTGACCGTAACCGTCGATTGTGCTCGTGCACAGCGCACACCGGCTTCATTCGGTGCCTGAGGCCGATGCGGGCCGGCGGGCCGCCGATCAGGGTTGAGCGCAATCGCTCGGCCCCGCAACACAAGGAGAAGACTCGTGAACCTCGCCGGTATCCTCACCCGCTCAGCCGGCAGTGCGCCCGACCAAGTGGTCACGCTTGGCGACCGTACGCTCACCTACGCCGACCTCGAGCTCGCCAGTAGCCGCATCGCCGGGTTTCTCGCCGAGAAGGCGATCCGCCGCGGTGACCGGGTCGGCATCATGCTCCCGAACGTGCCGGAGTTCGCCGCGATCTACTACGGAGTCCTGCGGGCCGGCGGCGCCGTGGTCCCGATGAACCCGCTCCTCAAGACCCGCGAGGTCGAGTACTACCTCGCCGACTCCGGGGCCAAGCTGATCTTCGCGTGGCAGGACATGACGGGCGAGGCAATTGAGGGGGCGGCCCGCGCCGGCGTCGACCATGTCGGGGTGGATTCCGCCTTCCTGGCCGGCCTCGATGACCAGGCCGCGATCACGCAGGTGGAGGTCCGGGACCCCCACGACACCGCCGTCATCCTGTATACGTCGGGGACGACGGGGAAGCCCAAGGGGGCGGAGCTTTCGCACGGCAACCTGACCCGCAACCTCGAGGTCGTGCGGAACGATCTCCTGAGCCTGACCGCGAGCGACGTCGTCTTCGGCGGGCTGCCGCTGTTCCACTCGTTCGGCCAGACGGCCACACTCAACGCCACGATCGCGGCCGGAGCATCGCTCGTTCTGCTTCAGCGCTTCACACCCCAGGCGGCGCTCGAGCTGATCGCGGACCGCAAGGTCACCATCTTCGCCGGCGTTCCCACCATGTACGGCGCCCTGCTCGGGGTCGAGGACGTGCCCGAGCCCGGCGCGCTGCGCTACTGCGTCTCCGGCGGCGCGGCGCTCCCGGTGGAGGTGCTGCACCGGTTTGAGGCGCGGTTCGGGTGCGTGGTCCTGGAGGGCTACGGGCTCTCGGAGACCTCGCCCGTTGCCTCGTTCAACCATGCCGGTCAGCTGCGCAAGCCCGGCTCGATCGGAACCCCGGTCACCGGAGTGGAGATGCGCGTCGTGGACGCGGCCGGCGGGGAGCTCCCGGCCGGCGAGGTCGGCGAGATTGCCATCCGCGGCCATAACGTCATGAAGGGCTACTGGAACAAGCCCGAGGCGACCGCGGAAGTGCTGAGCAGCGACGGCTGGTTCCGAACGGGGGACATGGGGCGTCAGGACGAGGACGGTTTCTTTTTCATCGTCGACCGCAAGAAGGACCTCATCATCCGCGGCGGGTTCAACGTGTACCCGCGTGAGATCGAGGAGGTGCTCTACGAGCACCCGGCGGTGGCCGAGGCGGCGGTGATCGGCATCGAGCACCCGGAGCTCGGCGAGGAGATCGCTGCAGCGGTCGCGCTGGCTCCCGGCGCCGTCGCGACGCCTGACGAGCTTCGTGACCACGTCAAGAGACAGGTCGCGCCGTACAAGTACCCGCGCCTGGTGTGGATCTTCGACAGCCTGCCCAAGGGCCCCACCAGCAAGATCGTCAAGCGCGAGATCGTTCCCCCCGCCGCTCACGACACCACGGGAGCCCAGCGATGACCACCACCGGCGAGCTCGCCCAGCAGGCCGAACCGCTTGACACGCTGCTGATCCAGGCGGCTCTCGGACCGGCGCGCCGGCTGGCGCCGGACCTCTCGACGGCGAGATGGGCCGCGGGGGTGGCCCGGCGGCCCATGAACACCGCGCGCCGGATCGCGGATCTCGGCGCCGAGGCGTTCCGCATCGCCCTGGGAGCCTCCACGGTGACACCGGACCGCAAGGACCGACGTTTCGCCGACCCCGCCTGGTCGGAGAATTGGCTGCTCAAGCGGGCCGTGCAGGTCTACCTGGCCTCGGGTCGAACCGCGGAGCAGCTCCTGGACGACGCCGGCCTCGGCTGGCGCGACGAGCAACGGGCCCGGTTCCTGCTGGAGAACCTGATCGAAGGTCTCTCCCCGAGCAACGTGCCGTTGGTGAACCCTTCGTCGGCCAAGGCCGTGATCGACACCGCCGGGCTCAGCCTGCTGCGCGGCGGGACCCAGCTCGTCGAGGACCTGGCCGCGGCCCCGCGGATTCCCGAGATGGTCGACTCGTCGGGGTTCGAGGTCGGGGGCAACATCGCCATCACGCCGGGCTCGGTAGTCTTTCGCAGCGAGGTGCTTGAGCTGATCCAGTACCACCCCAAGACTGAGGAGGTCTACGAGGTTCCGGTCCTCATCGTGCCCCCGACCATCAACAAGTACTACGCCATCGACCTGGCCCCCGGCCGCAGCCTTGTCGAGCACAGCATCCAACAGGGCAGGCAGCTCTTCGTGATCTCCTGGCGCAACCCCGACGGCAGGCACGCGGACTGGAACTTCGAGACCTATGTCACCGCCATCCTGGAAGCCCTCGACGCCGTGGAGCGCATCACCGGCAGCTCCCGGACCGTGCTTGGCGGGATCTGCTCGGGCGGCATCCTGGCCTCGATCACCGCTGCGTATCTCGCCGGCATCGGGAAACTGGACCGGGTAGCCGCGCTCTGCCTGGCCGTCACCGTCATGGATGCTAACCGCGCGGGCACCGCCTCGGCCCTGTCCTCGCGACGTGCCGCTGAGGCGGCCAAAGCGATGTCGCGCCGCCTGGGCTACCTCGACGGCGGTGCCCTCGCCGAGGTCTTCGCGTGGCTCCGCCCGGGCGATCTGATCTGGAATTACTGGGTCAACAACTACCTGCTCGGCCAGAAGCCGCCGGCCTTCGACATCCTCTTCTGGAACTCTGACACCACACGGATGGCGGCCGGCCTGCACGCGGACTTCGTGGACATGTCCCTGGGCAACTCACTGGTCATCCCGGGCGCGCTTGAGGTCAAGGGTGTGCCGATCGACCTCGGGAGGATCGACGTCGACGCGTACGTCGCCGCTGGCATCGCCGACCACCTCACCCCGTGGCAGAACTGCTACCGGACCGTGCAACTGCTGGGTGGCCAAACCCGGTTCGTACTCTCGAGTAGCGGACACATCGCTGCCCTCGTCAACCCGCCTGGCAACCCCAGGGCGAGCTTCTGCACCAACCCGGAGTCACCCGCCTCCGCCGACGAGTGGCTGGCCAGAGCCGAGACCCGGCGGGGAACGTGGTGGACCGACGTGACCGAATGGCTCAACGACCGTTTCGCCAAGCAGTGCCCAGCCCCGGCCGAACCTGGCACCCAGGGGCTGCCCGTGCTGGCCGACGCTCCCGGAACCTATGTGTACGACCGCTGAGCGAAGGTAGTTCAGGGAGCCGATCGACCTCGGGCGCTCCGCGGTACCGACTTCTTCCGGATCGCCGATTCGTGGACGACGAGGTGATGGCGGTCATTGGCGGCTACTGGGAGCGATGCCGCCACCCGCTCATACCGGAGCTGGTAATCCTCGTCCTCAACCAGCCGCGCGGGAATCTTCCGCGCCCTCGCGTCGCCCACCAGCCCTCTCGGCCCGGCAAACCGCAGCTCACGCGAGATTCTCCGTGCAGCGCCACCGTCCGGCGAGAAGGCTGATATACCGAATAGGCAAATTACCGCCAGGTAGCTAGGCGGGGGTGACGGGCATCGGTTTGGTGTTGCCCGCCTCGACCAGGCAGCCGACGGGCTGCTCGCGAATGGCCACGTTGATATGTGCGTGCGCAGAGCCGATGGCATCGTGGACGGTGTCGACGATCCGAACCCGCAGCTGGGCGAGCTGCTCCTGCGTGAGGCCCTCGTTGATATCGACCTGAATGAACGGCATGGTCTACTCCCTACTGCTGTGGTCAGTCGGCGGGGATGCCCCGAGCGCGGAGTTGCGCCGCGCCTGCGACGTCCCGGCCGTCCGGCCCGGCGACATAGTCGGCGACATGCTCGCCGCCGTCGACAAAGTTGAACCCCGGCATCTCGCGGATGACGAGGAAGATCTGATCGATCGGCTCGCCGGAGACCTCGCTCACCGCCTGCGTCAGCCCAGCCGCTAGCCGGC
>Ga0335078_10005846_pt1 | contig 18197 bp, 16 predicted proteins | sample Lox_Sample_32_FD_206711 | JGI IMG/M metagenome (GOLD analysis project Ga0335078, IMG submission 206711) | Soil microbial communities from Loxahatchee National Wildlife Refuge, Florida, United States - Lox_Sample_3.2 | ecosystem: Environmental > Terrestrial > Soil > Wetlands | place: USA... | reverse complement strand
GGCCGCGGCGTGCGGGTTGTGCTCGGCTAGCTGCTCGGCCGCGTCCATGCGGTCCTCGTCGGCTTCGTGCATGGCGTGTCGGCTTTCTCTGCGAGGCCAGGTGCGGCATGAGTCCAGTCTGGCGGTGCGAATCACTGTCCCGCCATCCGGGAAATCCCGGATCTGACCCTGATGCTGGCCCACCTGTGGTGCCGCTGTGGTGCCCCGTGGTGCCCCCGGTCGGACTCGAACCGACGATCTACGGATTAAAAGTCCGCTGCATTAACCGCTGTGCTACGGGGGCCTGCCCATGCTAGCCGCTGCCGTAGCGCGCCTGATCGTCGATGCGGTCAGGAGCGGGGCTGCCGTCGTGGCCCAGACCTGGCCGTCTTCCTGGGGTGCGAGGACGGGGTGGCCCGGCCCCGTTCCATGTTCGGGCGGCCGGCCGGCGGGCGGAACGGCAGGATCGGCTCTGAGGGGTGGCGGCGCGGCCCGGACCACAGGGCCGGGACGGCATCGACGGAGTAAGCCACCGCGTATGCCGCCCGCTCGTAGTTGACCCGCCAGCCCAGGAAGTCGGGCCAGGCATCGGCCGGGTCGCGCTCGATCGGGAAGTCCACCTTGCGCAGGTGCGCGATGCCCTTGAGGAAATCGTCGTAGCTCAGCCTGATGCCCATCGACGGGTCGGCCTCATCGGGCACCTGGACACTCAGCGCCCGGGCGACCTGGCCGAAGCACTCGAAGCCGCTGCGCAGGCACAGCCGGGCCGGCACGGTGGGTGCGGCCTCCGGGGACAGCGCCAGGTACATGGCGGCCGAATCAAGCACGGCCAGCAGCGAGGTGACCCAGGAGGACAGCGGCCGCGGCGACCGGAACCGGACCAGCGGCAGGTAGGTCGTGTGGCTCTCGGTGATGTCCGCCGCCCAGCGCTCCCACTGCTCGTAGAAGTCGGGCAGCGTGTCGATGGTGGACGTGCCCGACCCGAGCGCGTAATGCGTCCGGGCCAGCAGCTCGGGGCCCCAGGAGGGCACCCCGGCCCGCGCGTTCAGCAGCGCCACGTCCTGTTCGCGGCGGTTGAACGCCGAGTACAGCGTGGGCAGGTAGGCGATCTGCAAAGTCACCGTGACCAGCCCGAAGAACCCGGCCCCGTACTGGATGATCCGGTCGGCCGCGCCGTGCACCGACGAGTCGCCGATGAACCAGGTGGCCGGGCCGATGTTGTCGAATGACTCGGTGAGCCCTTCATGAATGAACGGCCACAGCAGCAGGGTGAACCCGATGTAGGCCACCGCCAGCCAGGCCACCAGCTGGCAGATCAGCAGCGTGGCTGCTTCCGCGGCGAGTATCCGGTCGCGCCGCCGGTACTCCCGCACCGGCGACGTGGCCAGCTCGAACGTGGCGTGCACGAGCCGGTCCACCCACACCATGAGGCGCCCGCCGGCCGGCCGGGGCACGATGAGCGTGCCCACCACGCTGATCCCGTCGATGATCACCAGAATCAGCCCGACGGCAGCCGCCAGGCAGCGTAGGTACATCGGGATTGTCATCGGCTCACCTGTTACCGGAACTCATCGATCCGCACCTGCGCGGCCACGTCGGGGTGCCGGCCCAGCCAGGACTCCGTGAACGGGCACAGCGGCACCACGGCCAGGCCTTTCTGGGCCGCGTAGGCTATGGCCGCCTTGACCAGCTGCCCGCCCAGCCCCTGGCCCTCCAGCTCGGCGGGCACCTCGGTGTGCAGGACGATCATCCGGCCGTCGCGAATCCGGTAGGCCAGCAGCGCGGTCCGGCCGCCCGACTGGTACTCGAAACGCCGCCGGTCCGGGTCGTGCGTTACCTGGGCTGCATCGATCATGGAGATATCGTCTCAGCCCCGGACTGGCCGGTGTGCCCGGCGGGTGCGAAGCTGGCAGGACCAGCAGGCATGGGGAGTGCACATGACCACGATCAGCGCTGGCCAGCCCAGCTCCGCCCCGGCCCGGGCCGGCCAGGCTGACCTGGCCGTGCTGGCCGAGATCGAGCAGCGCGTGCTGTGGCTGGCCACCCGTATCGTGGACGCGGCCAACCACGACCGGGACACCGGGGACGGCGTCAAGGTCGGCGGCCACCAGGCGTCCAGCGCCAGCCTGGTCAGCGCGCTGACCGCGCTCTACTTCGGTTACCTGGACGGCCCGGACAAGGTGAGCGTGAAGCCGCACGCCTCGCCCGTGTACCACGCGATCCAGTACCTGCTGGGCAACCTGGACCGCAGCTACCTGACCACGCTGCGCGCGTTCGGTGGCCTGCAGGCCTACCCCAGCCGGACCAAGGACCCGGACGCACCCGACTTCTCCACCGGCTCGGTCGGCCTCGGCGCGGCCGCGCCGCTGTTCGCCGCGGCGGCCCGCCGGTACGTGGACGCCCACTTCGGCGCGCGGCCGCGCAGCCGGTTCATCGCGGTGATCGGCGACGCCGAACTGGACGAGGGCAACATCTGGGAGGCAATCGCCGACCCGGCCACCGATGGCCTCGGCGACGTCATGTGGGTCGTGGATCTGAACCGGCAGTCACTCGACCGGGTGATACCCGGGGTCCGGATCGCCCAGTGGGAGCAGCAGTTCACCGCGGCGGGCTGGCACGTGGTCGAGGCCAAGTACGGGGCCCGGCTGCAGGCGGCGTTCGCCCAGCCCGGCGGGGCACCGCTCCGCGACTGGATAGATTCCATGCCTAACGAGCACTACCAGTCGCTGTTCGGCCTCGGGCCGGCCGACTTGCGGGCCAGGTTCCTGGACGGGGCACCCGCGGATGTGCAGGGCTGCTGCGCCGGCATCGGCGACGACGAGCTGGCCGGCCTGGTCACCGACCTGGCCGGGCACGACCTGGGCTCACTGCTGGACGCGTTCGCGCAGTGTGACGCGGAGAAGGACCGGCCCAGCGTGGTGTTCATCTACACGGTCAAGGGCTGGGGGCTGCCCATCGCCGGCCACCCGCGCAACCATTCGGCGCTGCTGACCAGCGAGCAGATCGACGAGATGCGCACCCGGCTCGGGCTGACCCCGCAGACCGAGTGGGACCGGTTCGACCCGATGACCCCGGCGGGCCAGTGGACCGCCGCCCGGCGCGAGCACCTGGCCCGGGTGCCCCGCGCCCAGCCCCCCTCGGTGACGGTTCCGGACGCCACAGATATCCGGGCCAATAAGCCAGTTGCCACGCAGGAAGCGTTCGGCCGGATTCTGGTTTCGCTTTCCCGTGATGAGCGGGTGGCGCCGTACCTGGTGACCACCGCGCCGGACGTGGCGACCTCCACCAACCTGGCCGGGTTCATCAACCGGGTCCGGGTGTTCAGCCCGGACACGAGGCGGGCGTGGAGCGAGGACCCGGTGCTGAAGTGGGCCGAGGGCCCGGAGGGCCAGCACATCGAGCTGGGCATCAGCGAGATGAACCTGTTCCTGCTGCTCGGGCAGCTCGGGCTGGCCTGGGACCTGTCGGATCAGCCGCTGCTGCCGGTGGGCACGGTGTACGACCCGTTCGTGCTGCGCGGCCTGGACGCGTTCATCTACTCGGTGTACTCCGGCGCGCGGTTCATCGTGGCGGGCACGCCGTCCGGGGTAACCCTGGCCCCCGAGGGCGGTGCCCATCAGTCCACCATCACCGGCTCGGTCGGCCTGGCCCTGCCCAGCGTCACGTTCATCGAGCCTGCCTATGCCGTCGCGCTGGACTGGCTGATGTGCGGGGCGCTGCAGGCCATCGCGGCGGCCAACGCCGCGCCGCCGGGCGCGGCCGTCATGGAGGACGGCTCGTACTATTTCCGGCTGACCACCCGGGGCATCGACCAGCAGCCGTTCCAGGCGGCGCGCGACCGGCTGGGCGACGCGGTACTCCGCCGCGAGGTGCTGGCCGGGGCGTACCGGCTCGTCGACTCCGCGGCGGCGGGGGCGGAGAGCGCTCCGGACGGGCGGGCGCCGCGGGTGTACCTGGTCGGCAGCGGCGCGGTGCTGCCCGAGGTGCTGGCCGCGGCGGCCGAGCTGACCGAGGAGGGCATCGCGGCCGACGTGGTCGACGTGACCTCGGCCGACCGGCTGTACCGGGCCTGGCAGCGGACGCTGCGCCAGGGCGTGCGCACCGCGACCGCACCGTCCATCCCCGGCGCGCTGCGTACCGCGTTCCCCGACCGCGCACCGATCGTCACCGTGCACGACGCGGCCTCGCACACGCTGAGCTGGCTGGGATCGGCCCTCGGGGTGCCCGCGGTCAGCCTGGGCGTGGACAGCTTCGGCCAGTCCGGTGCGGTCGCCGACCTGTACCGGGCGCACGACCTGGACCCTGGGTCGATCGTGAACGCGGCGCTGGCCGCACTGTCGCTGAAGTGACGGACCCCCTGCCTAAGCTGGCCGGATGACCAGTCGCACGGTATGTCATGTGACCATGTCCCTGGACGGCTTCCTCGCCGGGCCGGATCAGAGTCTCGAGAATCCGCTGGGTACCGGCGGCCACCGGCTGCACAAGTGGATGTTCCCGGAGAGCGGGCCCGGTCATGAGGCCGACGCGGCCGCCCGCGAGGACCTGGCCGTCCGCCGGGGCGCCTATGTCATGGGCCGCAACATGTTCGGCCCGGTCCGGGGCGAGTGGGACCGGGACTGGCGCGGCTGGTGGGGCGATGAGCCGCCGTATCACGCGCCGGTGTTCGTGCTCACGCACTACCCCCACGACCCAATCGAGATGGCGGGCGGGACCACCTTCTATTTCGTCACCGACGGGTTCGCTGCCGCACTGGACCAGGCCAGGCAGGCGGCCGGGGACCGAGAGGTCCTCATCGCGGGCGGCGCGTCCGCCATCCGCCAGGCGTTCGCGGCCGGGGCCCTCGATCAAATCACCCTGGATGTGGCGCCCGTCCTGCTGGGCGGCGGTGAGCGGTTGTTCGATGGGGTGGCAGACCCGGGACTCACCCCGGTCGAGGTGCGCGCCTCCCCGCTCGCGACCCATATCCGGTACCGGGTCGGCTAGCGGGGGCGCGGGGGGAGCGCGGGGAGCGCGCGGGAGTGCGGGCAAGTGTGTGCCCAGCCGGTCGTGATCACAGCGGTTTCAGTACACATTTGGCCCGGCGGCCGGCCGCTCTGGCGCGACCGCGCGGCTACCGGTAGGCGGAAATGCCGGTGATGGCCTGGCCGAGCGCGAGCGCGTGGATTTCCTCGGTGCCCTCGTAGGTCAGCACTGACTCCAGGTTGGCGGCGTGCCGCATCACCGGGTACTCCAGGGTGATCCCGCTGGCGCCGAGGATGGTCCGGGCTTGCCGGGCGATGTCGATGGCCGCTCGCACGTTGCTCATTTTGGCCATGCTGACCTGCTCCGGGGTCACTTCACCGGCTTCTTTGAGCCGTCCCACGTGCAGCGCGAGCAGCTGGGCCCGTGACAGGTCGGTGAGCATCCAGGCCAGCTTGCTCTGGGTGAGCTGGAAGCCGCCGATCGGTCGCCCGAACTGCTCCCGGGTCCGGGCATACTCGGCCGCCGATTCGAGGCAGGACCGGGCGGCCCCGGTCGCCCCCCAGGCGATGCCGTACCGGGCCTCGGTCAGGCAGGACAGCGGGCCCTTGAGGCCGTTCACCCCGGGCAGCATCGCGTCCGCGCCCAGCTTCACCTCGTCCAGGTGCAGTTCGGCAGAGACCGAAGCACGCAGCGACAGCTTCTTGTGGATTGTCCGGGTGCTGAAGCCCTTGGCGCCCCGCGGCACCAGGAACCCCCGGATACCGTCGGGAGTCCGCGCCCACACGACGGCGATATCGGCAATCGTCCCGTTGGTGATCCACGTTTTGGTGCCGGACAGTATCCACCCGGCGCCGTTCGGGGTGGCGGTGGTGGACATGCCGCCCGGATCACTGCCGTGGTCCGGCTCGGTCAGCCCGAAGCAGCCGATTGCCTCGCCCGCGGCCATCCGCGGCAGCCACTCTTCTTTCTGCTCGGCTGAGCCGTACTTCCAGATGGGGAACATGGCCAGCGAGCCCTGGACGGAAACGAGGCTGCGCAGCCCGGAGTCGGCCGCTTCCAGCTCGCGGCAGGCTACGCCGTAGGCGATCGCGCCCATCTCGGCGGTGCCGTACCCGGTCAGGTGCATGCCGAGCAGGCCGAGCTTGCCCAGTTCCGGCGCGATCTCCCGGGGCATGATGCCGGCCTCGAACCAGTCAGCGATGTGCGGCATCACCCGCTCTGCGGTGAACGCCCGGACGGTGTCGCGGACCAGGATCTCCTCGGGGCTCAGTTGCTTGTCGATGCGCAGCACATCGAGGTCGCTGCCACGGCGGCCTGCGGCATTCGGCGACATGGGCGTTCCTTCCGGTCGGTCACCGGAGTGTGTCCGGACAACCCCAGCGTATGCGGGCCGCGTTTGGCTGTCTGGACCCAGCCGGAGCGGGAATGATCGGGGGCATGAACGAGACCAATCAGGCCAAGCGGCTGGTCCGGGCGCGGAAGGGGCGTCTGCTGGCCGGTGTGTGCTCCGGGATCGCCGAGTACGTCGGCATCGACGTGACGGTCGTCCGCCTGCTCTTCGTGGTGCTGGGTGTGGTGACGTTCGGGGTTGGTGTGCTGATCTACCTGGCGGCGTGGATCGTCATCCCCGAGGAGGGCGAGGATCAGTCGATCGCCGAGAGCATGATCAAGAAGACGGGCGGTGGTTAGCCGGGACTAGGCGGCGCGGTCCCGCGGCAGTTCCCAGGCTGGGGTTCACGGCCGGGCTTGCCGTGGGAGTGCACGGCCGGGCCTGCGGTCGGGTTTGCGGCAAGGCCTGCGGCCGGGCCTGCGGTTAGACCTGTGGTGGGGTTCGCGGCAAGGCCTGTGGTGGGGTTCGCGGCAAGGCCTGTGGTGGGGTTCGCGGCAAGGCCAGCCGCGGCTGGTGATGCTGGCTCGGCGCGGGTGCTGTCCGCTGCGGCGGCGCCAAGCAGTGTAATCAGCTCGGCGTGCCGGCCGGGCCAGTCGGTGGCCAGCAGGCCCGCAGCCACCAGGCCCAGCAGGCCAGCCACGGCGACCGCTGGCTGCGGCCCGATCCGTCCGGCCAGGGCGCCCGCGGTCACGATGCCCAGGCCCTGCGCGGCGAGCATGCCGCACTGGGCGACCGCGAACGTGTGCATTTTCCGTGATGCCAGCAGCGCCCGGACGAAGGCGGCCGCGGCGGCCAGCTGGTACGCGCTGCCGAGGCCGGCCACCCCCCACAGCAGCGCTGCCGCCGGTAGCGGCGGGCGGAGCAAGCTGAAGATGAGCGGAGCGCAGGACAGCATGGCCAGCCAGCCCATCGGCCGAAGCCGGTCGGCGGGCCGGATCACCCGGCCGAGCAGGAACGCTCCCAGCACCAAGCCGGCCGGCATGGCCGCCAGCAGCAGGCCGGTGGCCAACGGTCCGCCGCCGAGGGTGTGCGCGTAAGGCACGGCCAGCCCCTCGGGGACGACGGCGAAGCCGGCCAGCCAGCCGAAGAGCATGAGCGTGCGCAGCACTGGGCGGCCGAACACAGTGCACAGCCCAGCCCAGATGATCTCCACTGGTTGCGGGGCCGGGCCGGCCCAGCGGGGCGGGGCCGCCCGGGACGGGGCCGCCCGGGGCCTGACCCAGCAGGCGAGGATTAATGCGGACAGGCTGAACGACAGGGAGTCCAGGGCGATCACCCGGTCCGCGCCGGCCCACGCCACCAGGCCGCCGCCCACCAGGAAGCCGGCGACCTGGCCGAGCTGCGCGGTCTGGTACCCGATGGCCGAGCCGGCCGGGAGCATGTTCCTGGGCAGCACCTCAGGCAGCAGAGCTGACCGGGCCACGCAGAACGGGGTGCCCAGCAGCATCGTGGCGAAAAAAAGCGTGCACAGCCCGGGAAAGGGCATCCCCGGCAGGGCCATCATCGCGACCAGTCCAGCCCGGATCAGGTCCAGGGTGATCATGAGACGGTGGCGCGGGAACAGGTCAGCCAGCCCGGACAGCATCGGCCCGCCGATCGCGGGCGGCAGGTAGCTCAAGGCATAGGCCAGGGCGGTGAGGAATGCGGAGCCAGTCCGGGTGTACACCATGAAGGCGATGGCCAGCTGGGCAAACTGATCGCCGGCCAGCGACAGGGCCTGGGCCGACCACAGCGCGCGGAACTCGCTGACCGCGAACACATCCCGCCAGGTGACCGACGGCTCGCCGGGCTGCCGGTGCCGGCCTGACCGTACCGCGTGCGCGGTGGAGCGGCTGGCCGGTGACCTGCGGGCCGGTCTTCGGGGAAGCGGGGCGTGCTCGCTATGGCGCACGGTGCTGCCCTCCGGGCGTAGTGACCCTGGGTAGTTGGTAGATTGCCTACCGTGCCGAAAAAACGAGGAATGCGCAAGGGGTCCAGCATGATCATTTCGGTAGCCGCTTTCCGCCTTGTCCGGTGGCTGCTGCCGGGGCCGCCGCCGGGTGCCGCCCGGAGGTGCCGCGGGGGTACCGCCCGGGTGCCGCGTTACGCTTTGCCGGGCACGGCGGTTGTCCCCTATGCTGGGGCAGTCCCCGACGGCGGGCGCCAAGGGTTCACGGCGGCGAAAGCCGTCACGCCCCCATCGTCTAGCGGCCTAGGACACCGCCCTTTCAAGGCGGCGGCACGGGTTCGAATCCCGTTGGGGGCACCGCTGGCAGGATGCCAGCACGCATGGTCCTGTAGAGCAGTCGGTTAGCTCGCCACCCTGTCAAGGTGGAGGTCGCGGGTTCAAGTCCCGTCAGGACCGCTCGCTCTGGCCGCTCGATCCCACCCGGTGACAGCGGGCCGGACACGGTCAGGTAGCTCAGTTGGTATGAGCGTCCGCCTGAAAAGCGGAAGGTCGGCGGTTCGACCCCGCCCCTGACCACCCTTCTGAGCAGCGTTGATGCCGCTGCTGATCTTCTGGCTGTCGTGCGTTGCTAATGGTTTTGCTAACGCGAGCCGTTGACGGCCTGCGCGAAGATGTCGCCGACTCCCGCCTGTACCGCTTCAGAACTCGCCGTAGGTGCTGTGGCCTTGGGTTGGCTGGCTGAGCTGGTTGCGGCAAGATCGCGGTTTGTGTCCCTTCGGCTGCTCTACCTGATCATGGTCTGGGTCTTTGCCTGGCTGGTGCTGCCTGGCCGCAGCCAGGCGTCCAGGGACGCCGGGATCATGGTGCTCCGTCATGAGGTCACAGTGCTGCGGTATCAGGTCGCCCGGCCCAGGCTGGGGCTGGGCTGGCAGGGCGGTCCTGGCCGTGCTGGCCCGGCTCCTGCCACCGTTGCTGCGCACCCATCGGCTGGTCACGCCAGGCACGCTGCTGGCCTGGCACCGTCGGCTGATTACACGCAACTGGACGTACCCGAACCGGCCCGGCCGCCCGCGGGTCAGCCAGGAGATCCGCGACCTGGTATTGCGGCTGGCGCGGGAGAACCCGGCCTGGGGGTAGCGCAGAGTCCACGGTGAACTGTGCCGGCCCGGCCGCTGCATGAGCGAGGCGACGGTGCGGCGGATCTTGCGCGCCCGGCGGTGCAGGCCGGCGCCGCGGAACGTGGGCACCTCCTGGCGGGCGTTCCTGCGTATCCAGGCCGATGGTCTGCTGGCCTGCGATTTCTTCCATGCCGGCACGATCTTCCTCAAGCGTCTGTACGTGCTGTTCATCATGGAGGTGAGGACCGCCGGGTGCACGTCCTGGGCGTGACCGCTCACCCGGACGGCACTTGGACCGCCCAGCAGGCCCGCAACCTCCTCATGGACCTAGACCGCCGGGCCGGCTCGTTCCGCTTCCTCATCCGGGACCGGGACGCCGAGTTCACCGGCGTCTTCGATGCCATCTTTGCCGGCGAGGGCGTGACGACGGTCAAGATCCCGCCGCGCAGCCCGCGCGCGAACTGTTATGCCGGGAGATGGGTACGCACCGCGCGAGCCGAGTGCACCAACCGGATGCTTATCTACGGCGAACGGCACCTGCGATCAGTCCTCGGCCAGTACGCCGGCCATTACAGCGGGCACCGCCCGCACCAGTCCCGCCAGCAACGACCGCCCGACCAGGAAGGCCAGGTCAGCGTTCCGCTGGACCTGCCGATCCGGCGGCGGAAAGTGCTCGGCGGCGTAATCAACGAGTACTACCGCGTCGCGTTACCCGATCTTACGAACACCAGGTCAAATGCTATGCGATGGGTTTTGAAGCAGTACACCATGCCGGCGGCCTTCACGTATGTCTCATCGGCGAACCACCGGTCACCGGGACTGTGGGGGCACGGCCGGGCCGCTTCGATGAACTCCGTGGTGAACCGCTGCACCCACCGGTAGATGGTGACGTGATCCACAGTGATGCCACGCTCGGCCAGCAGTTCCTCGACGTCGCGGTAGGACAGGCCGTAGCGCAGGCACCAGCGGACCGCGAGCGAGATCACCTCAGGCAGGAACCGGAAGCCTGCAAAGACCGAGGTCGTGCGACATGAAATCACCAGACCAGTCTCCAGCCAACCGCGATCGGCCAATGGACCGTACCCGCTTCGGTGGACACCCGGCTTAGCTGCCCGATTCGTCGGGAGAGCGAGAAATGGGTTCGACACGCCGCTCATATACGCCGGAGTACAAGGCTCATTCGGTAGCTTTCGTCATTGACGGCGGCCGCCCGGTTGCTGAGGTCGCCCGTAACATCGGCGTCCACGAGATGACTTTGAGCAAGTGGGTGAGAGTGGCACGAGATGCCGCGGAGTCCGGGAAGTCACCGGATGCTCCTCTGGGCGAGTCCGAGCGGGCCGAGCTGATCCGGCTACGGGCTGAGTCCAAGGATGACAAGTCGACGATTACCGAGCTGCGGATGCAGGTGGAGTTCGCAAAAAAAGTTGCGACCTGGTTCGCGAAAGGCAGTCAGTGATATTCGCTGCCATCGCGGGCTGGGCTGATTCGGGCGAGTATCCGGTGTCCTTCATGTGCGCCTGGCTAGGAGTGTCACGCTCTGGTTATTACGCGTGGCGGGGTGCGGAGCCGTCCCAGCGGTCGCGGGACGATTCCGTGCTTATCGCGGTGATGAAGAAGATTTATGATGAAGCGCGGGGGAATCCTGGCGTGCGGCGGATGCGCGCGGGCCTGGCGGCGCTGGGCCACCTGGTGTCGCACAAGCGCGTGCACCGGCTGATGCAGGCCACAGGCCTGCGCGGGCGCCACCCGCGGGCGTGGAAGCGGACTACCATCGGCGGGGACCGGCCCGTGCCGGCGCCGGACCTGATCGGCCGGGACTTCACCGCCGCCCGCCCGAACATGAAATGGTGCGGTGATGTCACGTACATAAAAACGTGGGACGGATGGGCCTATCTCGCGACCGTCATCGACCTGCATTCACGTAAGGTCATTGGCTGGGCGGTCGCTTCGCACATGCGGGCCAGCCTGGTTATCGCCGCCCTCGACATGGCTATCACCGCCCGGAAACCGCCCCCGGGAGTCATCTTTCATTCCGACCGCGGGTGCCAGTATACTTCATCCCGCTTCGATGATTTCTGCAAGGAGAAGAAGATCCAGCGGTCTCTGGGAAGGACAGGGATCTGCTACGACAATGCCGTATCGGAGTCGTTCTTCGCGACGTATAAGAAGGAGCTGATCCACACTCGGCCGTGGCCGTCGCTGACGATCCTGGAGAAGCATAGTTCCGACTGGATCAGCAACTATTACAATCCGATCCGGAGACATTCCACCCTCGGATACTTGACACCCGAGGAATACGAAATAGGATATAGGGAACTTAGCCAATTGGCAGCCTAATTCGGTGTCCAAAAAAGCGGGAACGCTCCACAACGCAACCGGGGTGCGCTGGCTCAGGTGCTGGCTGGTGTGGCTCAGGCTCTAGCCACTGCCGGGCTGGCGGAGCAGGCCAGGGAGATAGCTACGCGGGCTGAGTATATCGTCGGCGCTCTCACCAGCCCTCGCGCGCAGGTACTCGCTAGCGTGGCTCGGGCGCTGGCCATCGTCGGGCTGAGCGAGCGTGCTCGGGAGGTTGCTACCAGAGCCGAGGCCACCGCCGCTGCAGTTACCAGCCGAGACCTGCGGGCGCGGATGCTAATTTACGTGGTTCAGGCGCTGGCTGACGCAGGGTTACATGAGCGTGCTGAGGCCACTGCCCGGACCATCACCGACCCACATTCGGAGGCGGAAGCGCTGTCCGTTGTGGTTCAGGCGCTGGCTGACGCAGGGCTGCATGAGCGTGCTGAGGCCACTGCCCGCACGATCATCGACCCCGGCCTGCAGGCGCGGGCACTTGCAAGGGTGGCCCAGAGGTTGACAGGTGCACAACCTCTCCGGGCCCGGTATTTGGTAGCGCAGGCGCTGGCTGTGGGTCCTTGGACGGAATCGCTTTTTGTGAACGCGCTACCACCGGAGGCTCTTGTAGCCGTGGCATCACTATTGGTCCCTGACCCCGGGCAGGAGTGCCGTTAAAAAGGGTCGCAACAGCTCGCCTGCCAGGCCACCAGCGGGACGGGTGGGTGCCAGGAGCTTCCTATTCTGGGAGCGAAATGGGAGCAGCAGCGGTCCGCCAGCAGATGCGGTGAGAAACGGTCAGACGGCGTGAGCGAAACTGACGAGCCCTCCCGCCTTGTGATGCTCGAATTTGAAGACCTCGAGACCGCGAAGCGCTGGTATGAGTCAGCGGCCTACCAGGAGACAAAGAAGCTGCGTGAGGGCGCAGCGCACTTCCGGGCGGTCGCCGTCCAGGGCGTCGAGTAGAAAGGCCGTGCCGCCGCGTGCCCGGCCGGCCAGTGACTAACAATCAATCACGATTACTCACGGACAGCTGCGTTTGGCGCGCCGACGGATCCCCCAGACGCAGACCCGGCCAGGTCGGCGCGCCAATGGGCTGGTCTCAGGCCTTGGTCAGGGTGGCCACCGTGATGTGCGGCCAGCTCAGGCCAGCGAAGTTCAGCAGCACGGTCTGCGAATACTGCAGCCGCTTGGGCTCAGTATCCCCGGCCAGCGTCTGCAGCCAGAACGTCGCGGCGGCGTGCGCGGCATCGGCGTTCGGGCCGTCCTTGGTGCCGACGAGAAAAGCCGAGTTCGCCATACCGCCGCCCACGATGCTGCCCGCGGCCGTGCTGGCGGTGGACGACACATGCAGCGTGGTCGTCGTGGTGACACTCGGCGGATTCCCGGTCAGCACACTGTTGGGGTTGTTTAGCATGGCCTGGGTGATGCCGGTCAGCCCCACGCCGGACGTCCGGAACTGCGTGTTCCTGTTCAGGTGCTGCTCGTCGAAATCGACCGTCTGATGCCGATTGCCGATGCTGAACGGGGTGAGGCTGGCGGCCGGGATCGAGGGTCCCCCGGTCGCGGTCGTGGCGGTCCCCTGCAGCAGGATCGTCGTGCCATGCGGGATGGAGGCCAGCCGAGCGATAGTGGCGGGCTCCTTCGGGTCGGTGGTCAGGGGGACGTTGATCCATACTCCCGGCTCGATGTGCAGTCCGGCGGGAGCCCCGCTGACCTGCACGTTGGCGTCGGAGATCTGCTGCAGGTACGTCATCCCGTGCATGAAGATGTTGGCCTGGACCAGGCCGCGGTTCGGGATGTTCCCGTTAATGACGGCCAGGTCGATCTGGTCGCTGGTCACGTTCAGCTCGAGGAAATGGTCTGACGCGCCCCGGTGCGGGCGCCAGATGGCATTGAAGCCTTGCCCACTCCAGTTTCCGGCGAGGCCAGCCAGCGGGCCCAGCCCCTGGGCCGCCGCGACGGCGGTCGGGGCGGGTCCCTCGTCGTTGTCCAGCGGCTGGAAGACAAAATTTGTGGCCAGTTCCATGATTTCCCCCGGCTTGTGGGCAATGGCAGTTGGGTGCATGGCAGGGCAATGGATCCATCCCGGCTGCGTGCCTGACAGCTAGACAGAGCAGTCAGGCAGCTTCCTGATACCGATGATGACAACGGATCAGGGCCGGGCTCAGATCCGCAAACTCGCTCCCAAGGCTGAAGGTACTCTGGCTCTGAGTCAATGGGTAGGCGCAAGCGTAACCACACGCAGCTAAATTCCTGCTTAGCCTCGATGTAGCGGCCCTCACCGCCGCCACATCTACCATCGCCGCCACCCCGGCGCTCGCCGCCGCCGGGCACTGCCACACGCAGGTCTACACCTGCCACGACGACCGCAGCCACGACCCCGCCGACAGCGCATCGTGCGGCATCCAGGCCACCCTTTACCACCCCAGGTCCATCTCCGTCACCGTCACCAGCCAGCCAGCCGAGCGCGCGCACGCCTCCTGGAACGTCCTGTGCAGCGACGGCGACGGCCACTACCACACCGTCAGGAAAGGCACCCTCGACGGCGGCACCCCGATGGGCATCGGTATCTCGCTGCCTTACCGGCACGCGGCCGTGTGCCGGTTCGAGACAAGTGCCATCACGAACGCCCCGGGCGTCCCGTCCACCATCACCGTCCGGGCCATCGTCCGCCGCTAGGCAGCCCCGCCTGGGGCGCCGGGCATGGGCCCGGCCAACCCCCGCCCCGGCGGCTACCCGCTCGGCGTCCTTCGCGCAGTCGCCGCGCGAAGCCAGCACCACCAGCCCGAAAAACCAGCGCATCAGCAGGCAAGCGATCTTCAAATCGCCGCAAGGTACCGTAAACTATTGTTCTGCCACTTTCAGGACATAAGCCGTCAAATCGAACAAGGGCAATCTCTGACTGCAGCTGGGATCCACTGACCGAACCCCTGAACCTTCGGTATCGAAGGTTGCCCTAGCCCTTAGCGATAACGGATTGACCGGAATCCGGATTCTAGCAGCTTTGCTGTACCTGATCTTGGTGTCGCTATAAAGTGCTCCTTGTGGGGGATATTGAGCTCGGCAGCTCAGTGGGCGAGTCAGCCAGGGCTGTTCACTGGGTTGGGAGGGTCCGGCTATGGCTCGGGTGCCCAATACTCGCGTTCCGTCACGCCCACTGGCGGCTGACTTGCTCGCTGGTATGGTTGTGGGGGCTGTGCATTCGCGCTGCGCGCTCCCTGCTGATCGAGACCGTGGTCGTGGTGGTCATTCTCTGGCAGGGGCCAGCGGTGTACAAGCGGGTCACCGGGCACAGCACCAGCTGGGTGGTATTCGCCGTTCTGCTTGCTCTTGCCGGTTTCGTAACGCTGCTAGCCCGTAGCCGTCGGCGGACGGTCTTTCAAGACTTCCCTGATTGCACTGCACCCGACGCTACCGGCGCGATACCGGGGCTTAGCGCATACCTGGCCAATGAGGTTGACCGGCTGGGCGCGATATACCGGAAGGCCCAGCGCGAGCGCCACGTGACAAAGGGTGACCAGCGCGTCGACGATCCCATACAGCCGATGGTGGAGCTGGATGACACCGCTGAGTTCCTTAAAGATGCCGTATCTCCGGACGCCAAGCTGAGCTTCGGGCCTGTCAGCATCCCGGTGGGGAGCATCCTCGGAATCGTCGCCCGCCTGATGAAGGGGCCTCAGATCACTGGCAGCCTGCATCGCGAAGACGACCGGCTGATTCTCCTTGCCCACTACGAAGGTCCCCGGCCGAGGAGCTGGCGGGTCCAAGGTGCGCCGGGCTCAGCGGAGGCTGATGAAAAGGGACGCTGGAATCTCTATCCTCTGATTGAGGAGATGGCCAGACGGATGCTTGGTGACCTGACCCTCGGCGGCATGGTGAAGTTCCGCGCCATTGACGCTTTCACCCGGGCAGCCCGCGCGTCCCTCGAAGACGGCAACTTGGTGCAGCCGTCGCTGCTTCAGCAGCTCGAAGTTCGGGACTTTCTCCTCCAAGCCATCGCTGAGGACGATTCATTCGATCTCGCCTGGTACAACCTCGGCGTCATCTTGCTCGCACTTGATGACAAGGAAATGGCCAGAAGTGTCTTCATGCGGGCGCGATCGGGCAATCCCGATAGGTGGGAGGCTACCTATGCGCTTGCCGTGCTTCCAGATCACGCCGCAACCCGGATGTTCCTCTGCGATCAGCTAATTAGCGCTCATCCTGGGCCTGGAGCCGAAGCCAGAGCCTATGACCTGCTCGGGCTGCTTTACACCGAGCAAGCAGAGTCGGACGGGGCCGATAATGCCAGGGAGCTCAGTAAGCTGGCTGTCGCCAACCGGAGACTGGCGGTGCGGCGAGCCTGGCGTGCTCTCCGTCAGGCGGAGTGGTGGGCCGGAAATGACGGGGGCAACTCGCAACTTGAAGCAGCGCGGCGGCTGGCCTCCACCTGTCTTACCAACCTTGCTGTCTGCTACAAAAACGATGCCGAGATCCGCACTGTTGCGCAGGGGCTGCGCCGGGCCGCGGGCATAGCCGCTGGTCTTGACAGGCAAGCGGCGCTAATGCGCAGCAAGAGCTGGGAGAACGGACAAAGACTTCCGTATTTCCGTCCGTATCTGCTTGGCGGGTCCGCAGTTGACTGGAGTCGTCGGCGTAGCGCGCATCGAGACCTGCGAAGTCGACGGGCCGCAATGCGGCAGGTCCGACGTCCGGCGCGCCAGGCCAGTCTGCTGCTCATGCAAGCTGGCAAACTGGGGCCGCTGGACCCGCGGACGCACCAGGAACTCGGCATGCTGGATGCTGAGCTCGGCTATCGGAGACGCGCGGCAGACCAGTACTCGCGGGCACTCAGGGTGAAAATTGACGATCCCGAGGCCTGGGTTGCCCTGGCCTGCACCGCCGCCAAGGTCAGGCGCAAGCAGCTGCTAGCCTCTCAGGCAGCTCAAGGACTCTTGACGCTCGCCCCGCTTGTGCAGCCTAAACAGCTCAAGCTTGTGACGGAGGCCATCGAGGGATTCGACCCCGAAGTGGGCCGATGGCTTCGGCGGCTGGTTGCCCTAGATGGACGGATTGGCCAGGTAATTGCTGGCGCTAAACGCGGCGAGCAGCGAGCGCGATCGCAACTGGATGAGCTGACTCAGCAGACCCGATCACTGCGGGGTGCCGCATGGATGTACTACCGGTGCGCTTTGGCGCGGTACCGTCTCGAACCGCCGTCCTCCGCAGCGAGGGCCGACGAGAATACTGTGAAGGAACTGCTGCAAGCTACAGAAAGACTGGATAAGGAGTGCGCCCCGGCAGTGCGGCGAAGGAATATTCACCTTGGCGTCGCAAAGACTCTGGCTGACAGAGGACAGGTGACGGCAGCGCTGAATCAGGCAGAGAGGGCGGCGCAAACCAAACCATTCTCGCCATGGGCATGGCAGTTCCTTGGTGATCTCTGCAGAAGACAAACAGAATACTCCGAAGCCGAGAGCTACTATCTAAAGGGATTGCAATGGGCCACCTATCGCGATCAGCTCCTGGCCTTGACTTTGTCATTGGCCGCCTGCCGTCTGGACCGCCTACAAGGTCAGCCTACACAGTCGGCAGACGCCGATCTGCTCGACACTCGCTACCGGCTGGAGCAGATCCTGGAGCTACTCAAATCGAGCGAGCTGTGGCAGCGGGCTAAAGTACACTACTGGCTAGGCTTGGTTGCTCTGTCGTTGAACGACGGCCCAGCAGCGATTACCCATTTCATTATTGCTGCCCAGCCAATTGACACAGGCAATCAATCGGGTTGGCGCGTCATGTCTATCCTTGCATTGTCTCACGCCGCCAGGGCGCTCATGAAGGCCGGTCAGCTCGATAAGGCCCAAGCAGCCTTCGATAAAGTCATCAGCGCCATCATCGTGCCAGCCCCCACCCAAGAAAGCCTCGACTCTCTGATGAGCGTGGGCTTGGGCGAGTCACCCACACTCAGCGAGGTACTCATAGACGCCAGGCTTGGCGGCGCCGCCACACGCGCTGCACAGGGAGTTGACATAGCCGAGGCGAGACGACTCATCGAGCTAGCCGGCCAGCAGATACCCAGCCTTCCCGAACAGGCGCGAACACGCTGGACCGATACGCTGGAAGCACTCCTTGGACAGGTAGGTACGGCGGACAGGCATGAAAGCCTGGTGGCCAAGTCATCTGGTCCACCGGATCAACCTTGATCGTGTAGTAGTCGCGTGCCGAGTAGCTTTCCGATCCGCGTGGGTGCCAGAACTCGGTGCGTTGGGCCAGCGTGTCAATCACTGCCGCAAAATGTCCGCAGGGTCATCTGGTTCTGCGTGCGCAGCTCTGAGCGGCTCATGACGTTCACCACCGCGGTCGGTCGCGTCTATACCGCCCCCCGCCGCCGCTCCGCGATGGCTTGCCAGCCTGACCCGGCGCTACTCGCACGGGTCCTGAGGCGACTCTGCGGGGAAGATGGGAGGCTGGAGCGTTCCCGCTTTTTTGGACACCGAATTAGGCTGCCAATTGGCTAAGTTCCCTATATCCTATTTCGTATTCCTCG
>Ga0335078_10005845_pt1 | contig 18200 bp, 19 predicted proteins | sample Lox_Sample_32_FD_206711 | JGI IMG/M metagenome (GOLD analysis project Ga0335078, IMG submission 206711) | Soil microbial communities from Loxahatchee National Wildlife Refuge, Florida, United States - Lox_Sample_3.2 | ecosystem: Environmental > Terrestrial > Soil > Wetlands | place: USA... | reverse complement strand
CGACGGCCATTCGGCGCGCTCCTGCCTGATGCTGGCTGTGCAGGCCGACGGCCACGACATCGTCACTGTCGAGGGATTGTCGCCCGACGGCGGCAAGACGCTGCATGTCTTGCAGCAGGCGTTCCACGACCATCACGGCCTGCAATGCGGCTTCTGCACGCCGGGGATTCTGACGACCCTGATCGAGCTCTTGCGCGACAATCCCGATCCGACCGAGGAAGACATCCGCGTCGGCATATCGGGAAACCTGTGCCGCTGCACCGGCTATCACAACATCGTCGTCGCCGCGCTCGAGGCGGCGAAGCGCATGTTGGACCACAGACGACAGAGGACAGACGACAGATAAAGGCTGCGCGTTGCCATCATGCCATCATCCGTCGTCCATCCTCGTCCTCCGTTTCGATGAGATCGGCAACCGGCTGAAAGCCTTCCGGCTCGGCTCCGGGCTCGCGGCCGAAGAGATCGCGCAGAAGCTCGGCATTTCGTGCACCGCAGGCCAAGGTTCCTTAACCGCGTCGAACATCTGGCGATCATCCCATGAACTGTCGGGAGAACGACTGTGTCGGGGGGGGGACATTATCATCGGTGCGCTCGGCCGAAACGCGCCGGGCTTGAACGCGGCGCCGCCTAAGAAACACTAATAGCGAATCCAGATCGATTCGCGATTCGCCCCGATCGATATGACCTCAACCCCGGGCCTAAAACGCGCTGTGGCCTCGGCCGTTCTACTGGCGGCGACAACCGGCGTCGCGCACGCCGGCGGGACGGAGGTCCGTTCCTGCGCGTTCGCGATGAAAGCGCGCTGCGCGTCCGGCGACGCCAGCGTCACGCTGGTCGACGGCGTCGTGCAAAAAGTCGAGGTCAACGTGGTCTGGTGCAGCCTGCCCGGCCATCTGGATTTCACCTGCACGATCGATTCCTCGCGCGGCGACAAAGATTCCAAATGGTCGGATGACGCCGGCTCTACCGTGATCGCCAACGCCACGCCGTTCAATGCGGCTGCGCCGGACCGGGTCAAGGTGACCGTCGGCAGCTATGTCTCGATCGATCTCGCGGACGCGCAATCGCTCGGCCGCTGCGGCGCCGGCGCCGAGCTGCCGCGGGCGCTCGTCATTCCGGCGCACGGCAACGCCTGCCGGGTCTGGCTGCCGGCGCAATGACGGCGCAAGTGCAGCCCGAGCGCTGGCGTGCCCAAAAAGGTCACCACGCAAGCCGCGACGAATCATACCTCTCCCCGCCCGATTTGCTCGTTCCGCTCGCACGTCGACCTCTCCCCATGGGGCAGAGGTGAGGGTGCGACCGTCGCCGCGCGACACCGCAACGTCGGGGGCATGGGGCAAGCGCGCCTTGACCTCGCATCGCGGCGCGGCTTCAATCCGGCCAAAGCGCATGCGTGCGTCACGCCGCCGGAAACTTGCGAAGAATCGGGCGGCCGGTTCCGTAAGGGAGCGCGAATCATGACCTTCCGCATTGCCGTGGTGCAGCCGATCGCGCATCGTCCGCCGCAGGACGACGGCAATGTCGCCGATGCGCTTGACGCTGTGGCGCGCGCCGCCGCCGCAGGCGCGCATTTCGTCTGCTTTCCGGAGACCTATCCGGGGCCGTGGCGCATGCCCGCGAGCTTCGATCCGACGGCTGCGCTCGGCGGGGCCGCGGCCAGGCATGGCGTGCATGTGGTCTATGGCACCATCGAGCCGATCGATACCAAGGTGGCAACCGCCTATAACCTGATCTGCATGGCCTTTCCCGACGGCAGGCCGTTAGCGCGCTACCGGCGCACCCATCCCAACGGCCCGTGGATCTATAGCGGCGGCACGGCGTGGGACTTCAAATATGTTGCCGGCGGCGATTATCCCGTATTCGACACCGTGCACGGCAAGGTCGGGCTGGCGATGTGCAGTGAAGTCTATATGCCGGAAGTGACCCGCGCGTTGGCGCTGCGCGGCGCCGAATTGATCTTCATGCCGGCCGGCATCGACAAGCGCCGGCTGTGGGAGACCTGGCGAACGCTGATCTTCGCGCGCGCCATCGAGAATCTGGCGATCGTGGTGACGACGCAGAATCTGTTCGACGCTGGCGAGCGCGGCCTCGCGATGGTGGCTTCGCCGGAGGGCATCCTGCTCGAAAGCACCGCTGCCGGCGTGAGCTTCGTCGACGTCGGCCTCGAGCGCGTGCGCTATCTGCGCGCGACCCGCGACGAGCCGGGCTCGTCGCTCAATTGCGCGGTCAAGCAGGGCCTCCTCGGCCCGCAATGGCAGCGGCCGGAGCTATACGATGGGTTTTTCCCGCGGCCCGCGCGCGAAGCCGCCGAATGACGCCGCAGCCGCACGCCGTCATTCTATTGGGGTCTTCACGGCGCCGTTTCCGCATGACCTGTGATTATGGGTTCCGGGCTCGCACCTGCGGTGCGCCCCGGAACGACGGCTGACGTGCCGCCGCGCCCCGACCTCGGTCCGCCACCGCGGCTCGGCTATGTCGCGAGCCGGCTGTCGCGCATGGCGGAAATTCGCAGCGACGACGCGGCGCTCAAGCGCTTTGCCGCACACGCCGGCGCCGGCGCTTATGTGATCGGCGGCGAGCTCGTGGTCTTGAAGAACGCCAGCGCATGCTGCGATCCGCTGTTCGCGCCGGACGAAGCGCGGGCGCTCGGCGCGGTGCGCGAGAGCGTCTTTCTCGGCCTCGCGGAAGACGAGGCGCCGCGCTACGGTTTCGGCCTCGACGCTAAAGAGATCGAGCCGTTGAAGCTGCGCAACGACCTCAAAATCACCGATTTGCGCTCGATCGCGGTGCAAGGCCTGATCGCGGCCGAACATCTGCCGCCGCTCGCCGAAGCCAAGGCGCTGCTCGGCTGGCACGCGCGCCACCGCTTCTGCCCCAATTGCGGCGCGCCGACGCAAAGCGTCTGCGCCGGCTGGCGCCGCGATTGCCCGGCCTGCGGCGCCGAGCATTTCCCGCGCACCGACCCGGTCGTCATCATGCTGGCGATCGCCGGCGAACGCTGCGTGCTCGGCCGTTCGCCGCGCTTTGTGCCGACCATGTGGTCGTGCCTTGCCGGCTTTGCCGAGCCCGGCGAATCGCTCGAGGAAGCGGTGCGGCGCGAAGTGCGCGAGGAGGTCGGCATCGCCTGCGGCCGCGTCAAGTATTTCGCCTCGCAGCCGTGGCCGTTTCCGTCCTCCATCATGATCGGCTGTCACGCCGAAGCCTTGAGCGAAAAAATCGTGGTCGACCGCGGCGAGTTGGAGGATGCGCGCTGGTTCGAGCGCGAGGAGTTGGCGGCGATGCTCAAGCGGCAGCATGCGCAAGGGCTGACCGCGCCGCCGCCGGTCGCGATCGCCCATCACATCATCCGCAGCTTCGTCGAGGACGGCGCCGATGTCCTCGCCTGACGCCGCCGCCGCACGGCCCCGCGCGCCGCGCATTCTATGCGCCGGCATCATCGTGCTCGACGAGGTGTTTCGCGTCGACGAGTTTCCGCGCGCCGACGGCAAGGTGCAGGCCAACAAATTCTTCGTCGTCAACGGCGGCTGCGCGGCGAATGCGGCGGTGGCGATCGCCCGGCTTGGCGGCCGCGCCGCGCTCGCCGGCCCGATGGGCGGACCGGCCGGCGACGATCACAACGGCGACCAGGTGCTGCGCGCGCTGGAGCGCGAACGGGTCGATTGCAGCTTCTGCCAGCGCGTCGACGGGCTGGCGACGGCGCTGTCGGCGATCTTCATCAACGCGCGCGGCGACCGCACCATCGTGACCTATCGCGACGAGCGGATCGCCGCGACGCTGCCGACGGACGCGGATGCCGCCGTCGCCGGAGCCGACGCGGTTCTGATCGACAACCGCTATCCGGATTTCGTCGCGCCGATCTGCGCGGCGGCGCGGCGACGCGGCGTCCCCGTCGTGCTCGACGGCGACCGGCCGACGGTCGAGGACGATCCGCTGTTTCGGCTCGCCAGCCATGTCATCTTCTCGTCGGAATGCCTGCGCGAGACTACCGGCATCGCCGATCTCGGCGCCGGCCTCCGCCGCATTGCGCGCGGCACCGACGCTTTTGTCGCCGTCAGCAATGGGCCCGACGATATCGTCTATCTCAACGGCGGCGCGCTGCACCGGCTGCCGGTGTTTGCGATCACGGCCGTGGACACGCTCGGTGCCGGCGACGCCTTTCACGGCGGTTTCGCGCTGGCGCTGGCGGAAGGCAAAAACGAAGTCGAGGCGATGCGGTTCGGCGCGGCGGTCGCCGGCATCAAGTGCAGCCGGCTGGGCGGTTCGGCCGGGGCGCCGACCCGCCGTGAGCTGGAAGACTTTTTGGTCGCGAACGAGCGTGGACGGCGCGGCGCACAGCGGCGCGGCGTTGCAGACTTAGAGCGTCAAACCGGCTATGATTGAGACAGTCCAGGGAGGACCGATGCTGCAGATTCTTGTCAGAGGCGCTGCCGCGGCGCTGATGCTGGCGGTCACGGTGGCGGGCTCGAACGCCGCGCCGGCGCACCATCGTCGCCATCATGTTGTGCACCGCGCCGCGCCGCGGACCGACTACCTGCTCTACAGTTACGACTATCATCCGATCATCGGCTATTCGCTGTACGGCAACTGCTATTGGGTCGAGGATTTTGCGCCGTCCCGTCCGCATTTGATCCGGCAGTGCCCGGACCGTTGAGGCCGCGCGCGTCACCATGAGGATTGGACCTATGACGGTGCGGCGCGACGGCCGTTAGGCCGGATGCTCCGGTTTGCGGGGCCAAGTCCGCTTGATTTGGAATATTATTCTCTATATGGATTAGGTTTGTCGGAATTGTGGAAAATTACCGCTCATGGATGCCATAGACAGGAAAATCCTTGCCGTTCTACAGGATAACGCCGCGCTGTCGGTTGCCGAGATCGGCTCCCGGGTCGGGCTGTCCTCGACGCCGTGCTGGAAACGCATCCAGCGGCTCGAGGCCGACGGCGTCATCCTCAGGCGTGTGGCGCTCGTCGATCAGGACCGCATCGGGCTCGGCATCAGCGTCTTCGTGTCGATCGAGACCGGCGATCATTCGCAGGAATGGCTCGACCGTTTCGCCAAGACCGTGACCGTCATGCCGGAAGTGATGGAGTTCTATCGGATGGCCGGCGACGTCGACTATATGTTGCGCGTCGTGGTGCCGGACATCGCCGGCTATGACGCCTTCTACAAGCGGCTCATCGCCGTGGTGCCGCTGAAGAACGTCACCTCGCGCTTCGCCATGGAGAAGATCAAGTCGACCACGGCGCTGCCGATACCGGAGGTCCGATAGCCGACGATGGATGACGGACGAGACGTTGCTTATCCGTCCTCTGTCGTCCGCCGTCCGACTTCTGCTGTCACAGCGCCGTGCGGGCGATCGAGGCCGATTCCCGCGGCCGCATGAAGCTCTGGTCGCTCAGGGTAATCGCCCCGGTCATGACATAGCCGTAGGTCGGATTGTAGCTGTATTTGACCTGCGCCAGCACCAGATAGCTATTCGGCACCGCCAGCGCCGACGGAACGCTCACGGTCGTGCCGACGGTGAGCGCGGCGCCGCCGAGCGTGCTGCTCCATACCACCGTGCCGACGCCCTGATCGTTGATGGCGATCTCGGAGACCACCTCTTGCAGCCCGCCCGTCGGATAGGGCGCGAGTATGGCCGATCCGGCGGCCAGGATGTTGGCCATGTCGAGATCGGTGATGTCGGTGTACTGGGTCGCGAGGTCCGCCAGCGTGTGGGCGGTCAGCTCGATCTTGCGGTTGGCGGCAATGCCTTGGGTGGCTTCGACGCTGCCGAGGAACAGCGTCACCATCACCGGCAGCAATATGGCGAATTCGACCGCTGAAACGCCGCGGCGGTCGCGGCGCAAGCGCTCGGCGCAGCGGACTATTCCGGCTGACAGGCTCATGGCGTCCCCCCTCAAGACGATGCGTAAGGTTCGTTCTTGAAGATCGCGGTGGCGGCAAACAGATTATAGCCGCCGGTCAACTGGCTCAGGTTGAAGCCGAGCAAATTCACGAACACCGGATATTTGTAGTAAAGCCGCAGCATTACGATGTCGCCGGGGCCGCCGGGATTGTAGCCGAGTCCGGCGGTATTGAAGACGCCGTTCAAGATCGGCAGCCCCAGATTGGCCGCGGCAAAGGACGGATAGGTTTCGACATCGACATAGACGCCGTTGCTGCAATCGAAGATGCCGTGAATCTGATTGCAGACCTGCGACTTGAACTGCGCGGCGCTCCAGCCGCCGGTTTGCGCCTGGCCGGTGAAGATGAGCCGCGCCGAGCTGGCGGCCGCGGCCTCGAGCGTCTGACCAGCGAAGAAGATCAGCGCCGTCTGCAGAATCGCGAACAGCGCGGCCATGAACGGCGCGGCGAGCAGCGCGAATTCGATCGTCGTGCCGCCCTCGCTTTCGGCGGCGAAGCGGCGCAGCGGCGGCGCCGAGACTGTTGCCGAAATGAAGCTCGCGATGAGGCGGGCAAAGCCGGCTCGATACGCTGTCCGATTCACCATGGCGCCTCACCCGATGCAAAACGAGCCCAGCCGAATAATGAGGCGGACTTCTCGACCGCCACACCAGCGCGCGATTTCACGACGAAGCGATAGCAGCGCCGCGTTGGCGAATTGTTGCGGCAATCGGCGAGATCGACGGGGCGGAATTTAAGCCGTCGCTAACCCTGCGGGCCGGGCCCCGGGCGAATCGCGGACGCCGGATTAATGCGCGCCGCCGGCCGCCAGCGCCTGGTTGTTGCGCGTGACGCCCTGGCCGAGCGTCTTGGCGAAATAATCGTTCGGCAGCTGGGTATCCCGATCGAAGTCATCCTTGCCGGTGTCGCCCAGCGTGGCGCGCGGCGAGCAATCGGGCGTGCAGCTGTAGGTTTGCCGCGTTCCCATGTTGCCGCGATACACGAAAACCAGCGGCTCGGCGGGCGCTTTGACCTCGACCGTCTTTTCCATAAGCACGGCGCTGCTCTTGTCCAACACCACGACGTTGGTCTCGCCGTAAGCCTTGCCGGTCAGGACGGCCAGTCCGCCGGGCTGAATCGACATATCGGCGATAAGCGGATCGCCGATCACAACGGTCGTGGCGCGGTCGGGGAGCTTGAGGATCTTGGCTTGGTCGAGATGAACGACGAGCGGCTCGTCGGCGAACGCCTGCGTCGCCACGGCCGCGGCGAGCGTGACGGCCGCCAGGAGCCAAAATAGCGCGCTGTGGGCCGTGTGGCCTCGCACGCAAAACGCCGTCATCGATACGCTCCGGAACGCTACGCGGAATTCGACTTACGCAAGGCCGTCCACCGGCCATCCACTTGACTGCAAATTCGTGAATGAAGTGCAAACCGCCCAGCCCGGCGCGCCCCGGCAGCGGCCGGTGACGCTTGCTTAACGATAATCGCGAAGGGGCGCGAACCGCGAGCGGCCGGCGGCGGCGGCGCTACTGCGTGAACGGATGCACGAGCTGGGCGGGAAAGCTCATCGGAAACTCGCGCTCGCCGATGCCGTAATTGTCCGGCAGCTCTCCTGCCGGCATGTAAAAGGTCCCGAACAGCACGTCGAGGATGGGGAAGGTCGCGGCGAAGTTCTTCTCGCCGCCGCGGTCGGCCGCGGTGTGATGCCAGCGGTGAAACACCGGCCCGGCGATGACGTATTTGAACGGGCCGAGCGTCCAATCGAGATTGGCATGGACGAAAGCGGAATGCGCGATCGTCAGCGGTCCCAAGACGACCAGCACGTTCGGGGAGATGCCGATCAGCAGCATGGCGACGTCGGCGGCGACGCTGCCGAGGAACAGATTGACCGGATGAAACCGTGCCGCCGAAATCCACTCCAGCTCCTCCGACGAGTGATGGACGGCGTGATAGCGCCACATGCGCCGGCCGTGGAACAGCCGGTGCGTCCAGTACAGAATGATGTCCTCGCCGATCAGGAATATGACCATCTGCGCCGCAAGCGGCAGCGCGGCCAGCGGGCCGTGGCCGTTGTCGTAAAAGGCGATCAGTCCGTCCGCCGTGGTAATGCCGAATAGCAGCGCGGCGCCGACGATCAGCAGGCCGATGCGCAGGTAGCGGGTGATGACGGGAATGAAGAACCAGTAGCACAGGTCGGTGACGAGATCGCGCTTGTGCCACCATGCCTGGCCGGGATTGCACGCCCAGAACCAGGTGAGAACGGTAAATACCGCCGCCAGCGCCAGCGAGATCGGTATGTTCTTCATGAAAGTCTGGCCGAAACTGATGAAGAACGAGAGCAGCTCTTGCGTCATGCGATGTGCCGGCGCGGTTCGGATGTCGGGAACGTCGATGCCGCTATTGGTAGCGAAAGGCCCATTAAAACGCCGTGAATCCGCGCGCGCGCAGCCCCGCGGCACGCGATGGGCTGATGCGCGTGTTTGATGCAAGTTGCGCTTTCCGCGATTACTGGTTTGCAAACTTTGTCCGCTAGCTTGGCGGCACTGTCGGCTGTCGCCCGTTGCGCAGCGCGCAAGCCTGTCGCGACGGCGTCTTGGTATACTGATCGTAAAAATCAGTCCCGTCCATTGCCGGTGACACCGGCGGAACGCCGCGATGAGGACCAAATCGCGGATCGCCGCAAGCCGGCGTTAACTACGTCGGGAAAAGCCCGATTGGCCGGGGGTTTCTGGGATCGATTTAACCCCGTCGAAATTTGTCACCGGTAGGGTTCGGGCTCGATCCAAACGGTGCGAACAAGCCGCTGGGTCAGCTCAGACAGCCACGTGTGGACCTTAAGGAGCCAACTCATGAAGACTCTTTTTTCTCGTTTCGTGAAGGACGAGTCGGGCGCCACGGCCATTGAATACGGTCTCATCGCTGCCGGCATTTCGGTCGCGATCATCGCCGTCGTACAGGGCCTCGGCACCAAGCTGAACACCACGTTCAGCAGCGTTTCCAGCGCCCTCAAGTAAGCGTCGTTCTTCCTCAGTGCTACGAGAGGGCTCCGGGCGCGTACCGGAGCCTTTTCAGTTTCCGGCGCCGCCGCGCGCGGCGAGCGAGACGGCAGAGACGGCTACGCCATGGTGATGGAAGCGGTCCAGTTGACGTTATTCCCGGCGATGATGGCTTTCGCCGCTTCGAGCGATTTGTTGACGATGACGATCGCCAATCGGGTTTCGTTGATTCTGATCGCCGGTTTCGCCCTGCTGGCGCTGCTCGCCGGCATGAGCGGCGCCGATCTGATGTCGCACCTCGGCGCCGGCGCGGCCGTGCTCGTGGTGGCGTTCGGCTGCTTTGCCTGCGGCTGGATCGGCGGCGGCGACGCCAAGCTCGCGGCGGCGACCGCCTTGTGGTTGGGCTTCGGCAGCCTATTTGATTATCTCGTTTACGCGTCGCTGCTCGGCGGGGCGCTGACTTTGTTGATCGTGCAATTTCGTACTTTGCCGCTGCCGCGCCTGCTCGCGGGGCGGGAATGGGCGGAGCGGCTGCATCGCCAGGGCGCCGGCGTGCCCTATGGCGTGGCGCTCGCCGCGGCCGCGCTACTCGTCTATCCGCAGACGGAATGGATGAGAGCGGCCGGCTTCTGAGCCGACGTCAAAGGTCCTGGGCGGCGCGCTCGTTAAGCGCGCCGAGCGCGCGTCAACGCATCGTTAACGCGATTTGGATACGCCTCATTAACCATGCTTTGACGTTTAGCTGCTGAAATCCGGGCGAGATAGCCGGATCGGGCGATGCCATCCGGTGGAAAGTGAAGCGTAATGAAAGTCGCGCGTCTTGTCGTACTCGGTGTCGCTGTCGCCGCCGGCGGCATCGCCGCGTATTTGGCCGCCGGCAAGAAAGCGCCGCCGCCGCCGCCGCCGGTCGCCGCTGCGCCGCCGCTCGAAACGGTCGACGTGCTGGTCGCCAAATCGGATCTCGCGCGAGGACAAGTGATCCAAAGCCCGGATATCGGTTGGCAGACGTGGCCGAAGGCGGCGGCCAATGCCAATTTCATCAAGAAATCCGACAAGCCGGACGCGGTCGACGAATTCGTCGGCGCGATCGTTCGCGTCGCGATGCTCGCCGGCGATCCAATTCGCGGGCCATATGTCGTGATGGCCAAGGGCTCCGGCTTCATGGCCGCCATTCTGCCGAAGGGCATGCGCGCGGTCGCCCTCGATATTTCTGCAGTGTCCAGCGCCGGCGGCTTCATCCTGCCGGACGACCGGGTGGACGTCGTGCTGACGCGCCGCGAGCGGTCGGGCGCCTCGGGCGCCGAGACCACGACCAGCGACACCATATTGCGCAACGTGCGGGTCTTGGCGGTCGATCAAACCCTCGACCAGAAGGGCGACACCAAGGTCGCGCTTGGCAAGACCGCGACGCTCGAGCTGACGCAGTCGCAAGCGGAGACGCTGGAACAGGCGCATCAGCTCGGCACGGTTTCGCTGACATTGCGCAGCATCCTCGATTCCCATTCGACCTCGCCCGAAGACGACGAAGACGACGCCAAGCGCGGCCGGTCGATCAACACCATTCGTTTCGGCGTGAGCGCGGCGGGGACCGGCCGTTGAACGCGCGGAGGAATTCGGCATGACGGCAACGACATCGATCCGGGCGGCGACGGCGCTCGCGACTCTGGTCGTCGGCGCCTGCATCGTTCCCCGCGCGCTCGCCGGCAACGTGGTGTTCAACACGCCGTCGACGCAGGAAATACACGTGGCGGCAAGCGACTACCAATCGCAGCCCGTCGACCTCGGCATCAGCAAATCGGTGGTCATCGACTTGCCCCGCGACATCAAGGACGTGCTGGTCGCCGATCCCAAGATCGCCAACGCCGTGGTGCGTTCGTCGCGCCGCGCCTTCATCATCGGCAACGCCGTCGGTCAGACCAACGTGTTTTTCTTCGACGGCCAGGGCAAACAAATCGCCGGTTTCGATATCGCGGTGACGCGCGACCTCGACGGCATCCGCCAGGCCATCCATCAGGTCCTGCCGGATTCCGATATCACGGTCCACGGCATCGGCGACGGCATCGTCTTGTCCGGCAGCGTATCGAGCCAGCAGGAGGCGCAGCAAGCCTACGACATTGCCGGCGGCCTGCTCGGTCCCGGCAGCAAGGACGTGCCGGCCGGTAAGATCATCAATGCCATCGTTGTGCGCGGCCGCGACGAAGTGATGCTCAAGGTCACCGTCGCCGAAGTCGATCGCAACATCGTCAAGCAGCTCGGCATCAATCTCTCCGGCTCGCTCGGCTACGGCACCGCCGTCGTCAACTTCAACAACAATGCCGCGAATCCCAGCGTCGCCCCCGGCTATGCCCCGCCGCTTTTCCCGATCAACGGCACGCCGAGCAATACCATCACCGGCATTTCCAACAGCGTGACCGCGACGTTGCAGGCGATGGAGCAGGCCGGCATCATCCACGAGCTGGCCGAGCCCACTTTGACCGCGATCTCCGGAGAGTCGGCGCACTTTTTGGCCGGCGGCATGTTCCCGTATCCGAGCATAACAAGCTGCACCACGACGCCATGCCCGCCGACGATCCAATTCCAGAACTTCGGCGTGAGCCTGACCTTCACTCCGGTGGTGTTGTCGGAAGGCCGCATCAGCCTCAACATGATGACCGAGGTTTCCGAGCTCGATAACCAGAACACCGTGACGGTGGCGGGCACCACCGTGCCGGGCCTGAGCGTCCGGCGCGCCGACACCACCGTCGAAATTCCGTCCGGCGGTTCGCTCGCGGTGGCCGGACTCATTCAGGACCAAACCAAGCAGGACATCACCGGCCTGCCCGGATTGATGCAGGTGCCCGTGCTCGGCACGTTGTTCCGAAGCCGCGACTATCTGAACAACAAGACCGAGCTGATGATCTTGGTGACGCCCTATATCGTGCGCGCGGTCGCGGAAAAGGACCTGTCGCGGCCCGACGACGGGTTTGCCGACCCGAGCGATCCGGAAAGCGTGCTGTTGGGCCGGCTCAACCGCATTTACGGGGTCGGCAATCCGGCGCCGCCGGACGCCTATCACGGCAAATACGGATTCATTCTCGATTGATGCGGCCGCAGGAGACCACGATGCACACCGTCCTCGCGCTGCCCGCCGTCCGCGGTTTCGTCGCCGGCATCGCGCTGCGCGCCGCGGCCGTGGCCGCCTGCGCGCTGCTGGCCTGCGCCTGCAATACCGATCAGCAGGCCACCGGCGCTCCCGACGTGCCGACCGACTATCGCTTGCGGCATCCGATCACGCTCCAGGAAAGCAGGCGCTCGCTGGAAGTGTTCATTGGCTCCAATCGCGGCGAGCTTAATCCGACGCAACGCGCGCAAGTGCTGTCGTTCGGCTTGGGCTGGAAGCGCTACGCGACCGGCGGCATCGTCGTCGACCGGCCGATCGGCGCCAGCAACGAGCAGGCCGCCGCCGACGCCATGCACGAGATCCTGTCGATCCTGGCCGCAGCCGGCCTGCCGCCGCAAAGCGTCGCGGTCCAGACCTATGAGGCGACCGGGCCGAGCTTCGCGCCGGTTCGCATCAGCTATCCCAAGATCGTCGCGCAGGCCGGACCTTGCGGCTTGTGGCCGCAAGATGTCGGCCCGACGTTCAACCGCGACTACGTCAATAACCAGCCGCCGTGGAATTTCGGCTGCGCCGCGCAACGCAATCTCGCCGCGATGGTCGCCAATCCGAGCGACCTCGTGCAGCCGCGCGCCGAAACGCCGGCCTACACCATGCGGCGCACGACGGTCATGGGAAAATATGTGCAGGGAACCGCCAGCAACACCGACTTTTCCGGCACGAACACCGGCAAGATCAGCAACGTTGGGCAATGACAAGAGAAGCTAACCAGTTAGCCCGGCAGGCGATCCCGGCCGACACCGCCGGTTCCGACGAGCACATCGCGCCGGCGCCGCGCGTGTCGGTGCAGGCGTTCTGCGAGAACGTCGACACCGCGGCGGCGATCCAGGCCGCCGGCGAAGATCGCCGCATGGCCAAAGCGCACTTGCGCATCCAGATGGGCGGGCTGCGCGCGGCGATTGAGGCCTACCAAAGCTCGCCGACGCCGAACGTCATCATTCTCGAATCGGAGACCCGCAGCGACGACATCCTTGCCGGGCTCGATCAGCTCGCCGATTACTGCGATGCCGGCACGCGCGTCATCGTCATCGGCCGCACCAACGACGTCATGCTGTATCGCGAGCTGGTACGGCGCGGCGTCAGCGACTATCTGATCTCGCCGATCGGCGTCCTGCAGATCGTGCGCGCCGTGTGCGGATTGTTCTCGGCGCCGGACGCCAAGCCGGTCGGCCGCGTCGTCGCGGTGGTCGGCGCCAAAGGCGGCGTCGGCGCCTCGACCGTCGCCCACAATGTCGGCTTCGCGGTCGCCACCGATCTCAAGCTCGACGCCGTGGTGACCGATCTGGACCTTGCGTTCGGCACCGCCGGTCTCGACTTCAATCAGGATCCGCCGCAGGGCATCGCCGAAGCGGTGTTCTCGCCGGATCGCATCGACACCGCTTTCGTCGACCGCCTGCTCGCCAAATGCACCGACCATTTGAACCTGTTGGCCGCGCCGGCGACGCTCGATCGCGTCTACGATTTCGGCGCCGACGCGTTCGAGGCGATCTTCGATTCGCTGCGCGCCACGGTGCCCTGCGTCGTGCTCGACGTGCCGCATCAATGGACCGGTTGGACCAAGCAGACCCTGGTCGGCGCCGACGACGTCCTGATCGTGGCGGCGCCGGATCTCGCCAACCTGCGCAATACGAAAAACATCTACGATTTTCTCAAAGTCGCGCGGCCGAACGATCATCACCCGCGCTATTGCCTCAATCAGGTCGGCGTTCCCAAGCGGCCCGAGATCAAGGCGGCCGATTTCGCCAAGGCGCTCGACCACGAGCCGATGGCGATCATTCCCTTCGAGCCGCAGATCTTCGGCGCCGCGGCCAACAACGGGCAGATGATCGCCGAAATTTCCGCGGGTCACCGCACCGCCGAGATGTTCAGGCAGATGGCTCAGAGCCTGACCGGCCGGTCGGAACCCAAGAAGCAGCGCTCGGGGCTGTTGTCGCCGTTGCTGGAAAAGCTGCTGGGCTAGAAGTTCGGAGTTGCGTTGGTGTTTGGCAAGCGTCCCACGTCCGGAAATGCGCCCGTCGCCGAGCAGCGCTCGGCGCCGGCCGCGCGCCCCGTCACGGCCCCGGTCGCCGCGCCGCCGCCTCCGCCCGGCGCTCCGGCAGAGGCCGGCCGCACGCCGTTCCCCTCCGCCGGGCTCGGCGCGCCGATCATCGGCGCCCCGACCGGCAAGCCCAATGTCGGCGGCCCGCCCGGCACGCCGCAACAGGTGCCCGCGGCGGTCGATTCGCGCCGTTCGGAATCCTATTACGAAGTCAAAGGCACCATTTTCGGCGCGCTGATCGAGGCGATCGATCTCGCCCAGCTCGCCAAGCTCGACGCCGATTCCGCGCGCGAAGAAATACGCGACATCGTCAACGAGATCATCGCGATCAAGAATATCGTGATGTCGATCGCCGAGCAGGAGGATCTGCTCGACGATATCTGCAACGACGTGCTCGGCTATGGGCCGCTCGAGCCGTTGCTGGCGCGTGACGAGATCGCCGACCTCATGGTCAACGGATCTGGCACGGTGTACATCGAAGTCGCCGGCAAGATCCAGAAGACCGGAATACGCTTTCGCGACAACCAGCAGCTTTTGAACATCTGCCAGCGCATCGTCAGCCAGGTCGGCCGCCGGGTCGACGAATCGTCGCCGATCTGCGACGCGCGCCTGCCCGACGGCTCGCGCGTCAATGCCATCGTGCCGCCGCTGGCGATCGACGGTCCGGCGCTCACCATCCGCAAGTTCAAGAAGGACAAGCTGACGCTGGAGCAGCTGGTCAGATTCGGCTCGATCTCGCCGGAAGGCGCGGAAATCCTGAAAATTATCGGCCGTTGCCGCGCCAATGTGCTGATTTCCGGCGGCACCGGCTCCGGCAAGACGACGCTGCTCAACTGCCTGACCCGGTACATCGAGGACGACGAGCGTATCATCACCTGCGAGGACGCCGCCGAACTGCAATTGCAGCAACCGCACGTGGTGCGGCTGGAGACCCGGCCGCCGAACCTGGAAGGCGAAGGCCAGATCACCATGCGCGATCTGGTGAAGAACTGCCTGCGCATGCGGCCGGAACGCATCATCGTCGGCGAAGTGCGCGGACCCGAGGCCTTCGACTTGCTGCAAGCGATGAACACCGGTCACGACGGCTCGATGGGTACGCTGCACGCCAATTCGCCGCGCGAAGCGCTGTCCCGCCTTGAATCGATGATCACGATGGGCGGCTATGCGCTGCCGTCGCGCACCATTCGCGAGATGGTCTGCGCGTCGGTCGACGTCGTCGTTCAGGCGGCGCGGCTGCGCGACGGTTCGCGCCGCATCACGCACATCACCGAAGTGATGGGCCTGGAGGGCGACGTCATCATTACCCAGGATGTCTTCGTCTACGATATCCTGGGCGAGGATGCCAACGGCAATCTGATCGGCCGACACCACTCGACCGGCATCGGCCGCCCGAAATTCTGGGAGCGCGCCCGCTATTACGGCGACGAGGCGCGTCTGGCCGCCGCGCTCGACGCGGCGGAAGCGGTCAACGAGGCGGCGAGAGCTTAAGCGCGAAGCGAGCGCGCAGTGCGTGTGTGGAGTGAGCCATGAACGCCTTGGGTCTGTTTTTTCTGGTAGCGGTCGCGATCGGCGGCGTGGTCTGGGTGTTCGTCTATCCGTACCTGTCCGGCGAGAAGAAAGCGGAACGGCGCATGGCGAGCGTGGCGCGCGCCGAACCCATTGCCGCGCGTCCGTCGCGCGGGGCAAGCAAATCGCGGCGCGAGCAGGTCGAAGGCACCTTGAAGGTGATCGATGAGCGGCGGAGAAAGGCCAAGCGGCCGCCGCTGTCGGAACGGCTCCGCCAGGCCGGGCTGTCGTGGTCGAAGCGGCGCTTCCTCATCACCGCCGGCGCGCTCGGCGTCGCCGCCTTCGTCGTCATGCTGGTCCTGGAGCGAAGCCTGATCGTGGCGCTTGCCATCGGCTTCGCCGCCGGCGGCGGCCTGCCGTTCTGGGCACTGTCGTTTCTGAAAAGACGCCGTGAATCGAAATTCCTTAATGCGTTTCCCGACGCCGTCGACGTCATCGTGCGCGGCATCAAGGCCGGCCTGCCGCTCCTTGACAGCCTCAAGCTGATCGCCACCGACGCCGAGGAGCCGGTGCGCAGCGAGTTCCGCGCGATCGTCGAGACGCAAACCATCGGGATGCCGATCGGCGAAGCGGCGCTCAAGCTGTACGAGAATATGCAGGTGCCGGAAGCCAACTTCTTCGGCATCGTGATCTCGATCCAGCAGCGCGCCGGCGGCAATCTGTCGGAAGCGCTCGGCAATCTGTCGCGGGTGCTGCGCGACCGCAAGAAGATGAAGGCGAAGATTCAGGCCATGTCGCAGGAGGCCAAGGCGTCCGCCGGGATTATCGGCGCCTTGCCGATCGCGGTGATGACGCTGGTTTGGATCACCAGCCCGTCCTACATCGACCTGTTGTGGACCGATCCGCTCGGCCGCGTCATGCTGGCTTGCTCCGCCGGCTGGATGCTGTGCGGCGTGCTGGTGATGCGCAAAATGATCAATTTCGATTTCTAGAACGGCGTCATCATGATTTCGCTCGTCACCAACTATCTGGATTCGGAGACGCTGATCATGATCTTCGCGGCGGTCGCCGCAGGCGCGACCGTGCTCACTTTGGCCATGCCGCTGCTCGCCACCGACAATCTGTCCAAGCGCATGAAGGCGGTCGCTCTGGAACGCGACAAGATCCGCCAGCGCGAGCGCGAGCGGCTGGCGCAAAGCAGCAAGGTGGCGCTGCGCCAGTCGCCGAAAATGTACATGAAGCGCGCCGTCGACAATTTCAATCTGTCGAAATGGGTCGGCCAGGAAGAGGCGAGGGCCATGCTGGTGCAGGCCGGCTATCGCGGCCAGGCGCCCTATGTCACTTATCTGTTCTTCCGCATGACCATGCCGGTGGTCATGTTTCTGGCCTCGCTGTTCTATATCTTTGTCGTTCTCCATCTCGACTATCCGCCGATGTTCAAGATCGCGATCTGCATCGGTTGCGCCTATTTCGGCATGCATAGCCCGAATCTGTTTCTCAAGAACAAGATCACGCGGCGGCAGGTTTCGATCAAGCGCGCGTTTCCCGACGCGCTCGACCTGCTGTTGATCTGCGTCGAATCCGGCATGTCGATCGAGGCGGCATTCCGCAAAGTCAGCGAGGAAGTCGGCACCCAGTCGGTGGCGCTCGCCGAGGAGTTCACGCTGACCACGGCGGAACTGTCCTATCTGCCGGACCGCCGCCAGGCCTACGAAAACCTGGCGCAGCGCACCGGGCTGGAAGGCGTCAAGGCGGTCTGCCTCGCCTTGCAGCAGTCGGAGCGCTACGGCACGCCGCTCGCCACGACGCTGCGCGTGCTGGCGCAGGAAAATCGCGACATGCGCATGGCCGAGGCCGAGAAGAAGGCCGCCGGCCTGCCGCCCAAGCTCACGGTGCCGATGATCGTGTTCTTTCTGCCGGTGCTGTTCGTCGTCATTCTCGGCCCGGCCGCCATCCGCGTGCTGGCGCTGCAATAGACCGCCGCGGCGGCAGGTCGGCGCTCAGCTCGCGCCGGCGCTCAAGCGCGCCGCCTGGTTGGTCGGCGGCAATGCGCCGTTCTTGCGGGCAAGCATCTGCCGCAGATAGGCGACATTGGCGGCCGCCTGATCGGGCGGCAGATCGGCGCGCGCGATCTGCTGGGCTTCGGCGAAGCGGCCTTCGAGGCCGACCACCAGCGCCAGGTTCTGCCGCACGCGCGGATCGGCCGGCCTCTGCGCCACGGCGAGCCGCAACGTTACCTCGGCATCCTTGAGGTCTTTCGACAGCGCATAGGACAAGCCGAGATTGGACAGCACCGACGGCTCGTTGGGCACGATCTTGAGCGCGGTGAGATAGTGACGCTGGGCCTCTTCGTGCCGCCCCATCTGGTCGAGCACCGCCCCCTGGGCCGAGAGAATCCGCCAATCGGGCTGCTCGGGGGTGTGGGCGCGATTGAGCACCGAAAGCGCCTGTTCGTATTGACCGGCGTCGGCCAGCGCGCGACCGTATTCGCCGAGCACGGCCTTGTTGGCCGGATTGTGTATCGACAGTTGTTCGAGAATGGCGACCGCTTGCGCGCTTTGCCCGGTGGCGCGCAGCGCCTGCGCATAGCGTAGCGCAACCTGGGCATTGGACGGA
>Ga0335078_10005844_pt1 | contig 18201 bp, 14 predicted proteins | sample Lox_Sample_32_FD_206711 | JGI IMG/M metagenome (GOLD analysis project Ga0335078, IMG submission 206711) | Soil microbial communities from Loxahatchee National Wildlife Refuge, Florida, United States - Lox_Sample_3.2 | ecosystem: Environmental > Terrestrial > Soil > Wetlands | place: USA... | reverse complement strand
GGCGAGGACATAGCCGAGGTCCGACTTCTGGACGATCAGCACGGTCGTCCCCGGCGGGTTCAGCGCCTCGCTAGTTGCCTGGCCTGCGGCCGTGGTGGTCGTCGGAGTCGCGGTCGAGCCCGCCGATCCCGATGATCCAGATGATCCCCCGCACGCGGCTAGCAGCAGTGCTAGCGATCCGAGACCGGCAGCTGCTGCCCATCCGCTCTTGCGCATAACGTCTCTCCATTCAGCGGTTCAAAGGGTTTTCGGGGTCTGTCGGCACTGACCCGTTCCCGATACGCCGGAAACGTACCAGACCCCGGTACCGGCGGGCGGCTACTTAGCCGCTACTTAGCCATCCGGCTGCAGAGCCACGCCAGGGACATCGGATAACGGTAGTCGATGCTCATGTGCCCGGCGTCAAAGAGCTCGAAATGCACTACGTCGTCGGGCACCCCGATGTCCCCGAGCGCGCTGTGGAAGGCCGTGGCGCCCAGGTCAAGATGGAACTCGTCCCTGATGCCCGCGTCGATCCAGATCGCGCCGAGCCCGCGCAGGGCGTCCGCGTACGCAGGCACCATCCGCACCGGATCCCAGTCCAGCCACCGCTGCCACACGGCCGGGCGGAGCACCCCGGTTACCGGGTCGAACGGCAAGTCGACCGTTCCGTCCTCGCGGGCGGAGAAACACGCGGCCACGCCGAGCACCCCGAGCAGGGAGATGTCCTCCTCCTTGGAGAAGGCAACCCGGGAGGAGAAGTCCCGCCACCAGCGCCAGATGTCGCCGTCGTAACGCCGCAGGTGCCTGGTGGCAGCGGCGAACTCGGGTATGTAGCAGTACTCATACAGCGTGTCACCGGCGTGCGTGGCGAGCGCGCCGAACAGGTCGGGGCGGAGCATCGGCGTGATCATCGCGCCGAACCCGCCGCTCGACTTGCCCGTGATCGCCCGGTGCGCGGGATCCGGCAGGGTGCGGTAACGCGCGTCTACCCACGGCACGACCTCGTCGCACAGGTAGGAGTGGTAACGTCCGGTGCCCGGCGAGTCGACGAACTGGCTGCCGCCGTATCCGGTCCATGCGTCGACGTACACCACGATCGCGGGCGGGGCGTCGCCGGTGGCGAAGATCGCATCCGCGGCCTCGGGGAACGGCAGCCGGTAAGGCGACCTGTTCCGCCACATGGCCACGTTCCCCGTGTATCCCTGGATCACGTACACGCTCGGGTATCGTCGCCCCGGCTCGTCGTCGTATCCGGGCGGCAGGTACACCGGCAGCGGGCGCTCGTGCGGATCGCCGAGCGGATTACCGCACAGCAGCTCGCTGCCGATGACGTTCTCCTCGATGCGACCGGCGAGATCGGCGGACCAAGGCAGCACGGCGTCTCCTTCCGCGGGACGGCTGCGTCCTACCCTAGGACGTCGAGGCTGCTGCCCAGTGACCGGTGGGCCTCCAGGGCCGCGGTCACGAAGGCGTCGGCGGCGCCAAGGTAGCCCGCGGGCTCCAGCGCGGACTCGATCTGCTCGGCGGAAATACCGGCCGAGGCGAGCCGGTCTTCCAGCTTGGGCACGGCGAGCAGCACGTCGCGCAGCGGCAGGCCCGCGCCGACGGCCCGCTGGCTGGCCTCGGCCACCAGGTCGTGCGCCTGCGCCACGCCGAGCACGCCGGTCAGCAGCGAGGCGACGTGCTCGGCCAGCGGCAGGCCCTTGGTGGCGGCGAGGTTGGCGGCCATCCGCGACCCGTCCACCGCCAGGCCGGGCAGCAGCTCGGCCGCCCAGCTCGCGGCCGAGCCGGTCAGCTGCAGCAGGCCGGTCAGCGGCTGCCATTCCGCCTGCCACGCGCCGGCCGCGCGCTGCAGCTCCTGCTCGCCTGCGGCGACGAGCGTCGCAAGCAGGCCAGGAACCTGCCGGCTGCAGCCGAGGATGGCGACCGATGCGACCGGGTTGTGCTTGCGTGCCGTCCCGGCGGAGCCGGCCCGCCGCGGGCCGGTCCCGGCCGCGGGCGCATCCGTCGCGGGCACGCCCTCACGGACCTCGCCGATCTCCTCCTGGGCGAGCAGCGTGACGTCCCTGGCGATCTTGCCGAGCACCGCCGTGACCCTGGCGAGCGCGGCGCCCAGGTCGATGACCCGCAGCCGGTCGGTGTGCCAGGGCAATACGGGCAGCGCCAGGCCGAGTTCCTCCGCGAGCAGCGCCGCGACCCGGGGCCCGCGGTCGCCGAGCGAGGCGAGCGTCCCCGTCACCCCGCCGAACTGCACGGCCAGGCGCTGCGACGCTACCGCCGCCAGCCCCTGCCGCGCCTCGTCCATGCTGGCCAGCCAGCCGGCCGCGACCAGGCCGAACGTCACGGGAATGGCGTGGCGCAGCGAAGTCCGGCCGATCATGATCGTGGCCCGGTGTGTTTCGGCCAGCCCGGCCGCGGCGTCGGCCGCGGTGGCCAGGTCGGCGAGCACGACGCCGATCGCACGGCTCGCGAGCAGCATGGCGGCGGTGTCCAGGATGTCCTGACTGCTCGCGCCGCGGTGCACGGCGCTGGCCGCCGTTTGCGGCACGCGCCGGGCCAGCGCCCTGGCCAGTGCTGGCACCGGGTTGCCTGCAAACGCCGCGAGATCGCCGAGCTCGCCGAGCTCGAAGTTGGCCGCCCTGGCCGTCGCGGTGACCGCCTCCCCGGATCCCGCGGGTGCCAGCCCTGCCCGCTCGAGCGCGCGGGCCAGGCCGGCCTCGGTGTCCAGCATGGCCTGCAGCCACGCGGTATCGTCGGCCTCGACCGCGCCCCGGGCGAATACCGCGCCGAACAACCCCTTCGCGGTCGGCTCGCCGTGGTCAGACATGTCCGGGATCAGTCCTCTCCGTATCCGGCTCACCACGATAGACCGCTGCGCGTATCAGCCGACCGCATCTCCCCCATCGTCACAGCTAACAGTGCTTTGGCGGTCCGGATGGATGAATTATGGTCTGATCATGACTGAGCACGCAGCGGGCGATTCCCGCGTTCCACAGCGCCACCGGATTGTCACCGAGATCCCCGGACCCATCTCACGTGAGCTGATGGCCAGGCGCGAGCGCGCGGTGGCCCGGGGGGTCAGCACCACCCTGCCGGTGTTCGTCACCGACGCGGGCGGCGGCGTCCTCGTCGACGCCGACGGCAACTCCCTCATTGACTTCGGTGCCGGCATCGCGGTGGTCTCCGTGGGCAACGCGGCCCCCAGGGTGGCCGCGAGGGTCGCCGAGCAGGCGGCCAGGTTTACCCACACCTGCTTCATGGTCACCCCGTATGAGGGCTACGTGGAGGTCTGCGAGGAGCTGGCCAGGCGCACGCCCGGGAACCACGACAAGCGGTCCGCGCTTTTCAACTCCGGTGCGGAGGCGGTCGAGAACGCGGTGAAGATCGCCCGGCACGCCACCAGGCGGCAGGCCGTCGTCGCCTTCGACCACGGCTACCACGGGCGCACCAACCTCACCATGGCGCTCACCGCGAAGAACATGCCATACAAGGACAAGTTCGGACCGTTCGCGGGCGAGATCTACCGGATGCCGATGGCCTACCCGCTGCGCTGGCCCGGCGGACGCGAGGCGTGCCGGGAAAACGCGCTGCCGATGATCAAGTCCCTCATCCACACCCAGGTGGGCGAGGACAACGTGGCCGCCGTCATCATCGAGCCGATCCAGGGCGAGGGCGGGTTCGTGGTGCCGCCCGACGGGTTCCTCGCGGGCCTGGCCGAGTTCTGCCGCGAGAACGGGATCGTGTTCATCGCCGACGAGATCCAGACCGGGTTCTGCCGCACCGGCGACTGGTTCGCCTGCGAGCACGAGGGCGTGGTGCCCGACCTCATCACGACCGCGAAGGGTATCGCGGGCGGCCTTCCGCTGGCCGGTGTGACCGGGCGCGCCGAGATCATGGACTCGGTGCACGCGGGAGGCCTGGGCGGCACCTACGGCGGGAACCCGGTTGCCTGCGCCGCGGCACTCGGCGCGATCGAGACCATGGCGGCCGAGGACCTGGCCGGGCGCGCGCGCCGGATCGGCGAGATCATGCTGCCGCGGCTGCACGGGCTGGCGGAGAAGTACCCGGCGATCGCGGACGTGCGGGGACGGGGCGCGATGCTCGCCATCGAGCTGACCAAGCCGGGCACGCTCGATCCCGACCCGGCCATGACGGCGGCCGTCAGCCGGGCCTGCCATCAGGCCGGGCTTGTCACGTTGACCTGCGGGACGTTCGGGAACGTGATCCGCTTCCTGCCGCCGCTCGTGATCGGCGAAGACCTGCTCGACGAGGGACTGTCCATCCTCGAGGACGCCTTCGCCTCGGCAAGCGGGGATGACCGCTAGCCGCTCCTAGCGACCGCGGGGATGCGGCGGGGCCTTGGTCCGGACCACCGGGCTGTCGATAAGGTCGGCATCGACGTTCAGCGCGATCCCGCCGACCTTGACCTTGTGCGGGCCCGAGTATTGCTTTGAGGTGTCCGTCCGCGACCATGCGGAACCCTTCAGGTAGGGCGCCGCGCTCAGGTTCTTCTTGTTATTCCACAAGGCGATCCAGATGGCCTGCGGCTTGGCCAGCCGGTGGCCGTTTATCCGGTTGGTCTTCTCCAGGCTGACGATGGCGGAATCGGCGCTCGAGTACACGCCGGGTAGGTACCCTTCCGCGTGCAGCTGCCTGTCCCAGGCGTCCAGGAATGTGAGCACGGCGTTCGCGCATCGCGAATTCTTGCGGCTATACGCCTCTATGTCGTAGTAGATCGGCGAGCCTTTGCCGATGCCGAACGCCTTGGCGTGGCGCCGCGCGAATCTTGCCGCCAGGCGGCCCTGCGCGGCGGCTACCTTCGGGTTGATCCGCCCGGAGTAATGATCGCAGGACGGCTGCGGCCCGACGTAGATGGGAAGCAGCGACCAGCCCATCGCCTTCACGGCGCGAATCCACGCGGCGGACAGGTTGCCGTATGAGCAGGCCATATCCTCGCCGCCTATGTAGATTCCGACGGCGGAGAATTTCGCCCGCCAAACCTTCATGGTGTGCAGTGGCGGCGCGGTGCACGTGTCGAAGCCGGCTACCGGGCTCGGTGCGTGCTTGGCGGTGACGACCACCTCCGCGCTGGCCAGGCCCGGTACATATCCCGCTCCCATGCCGATCAAGGCGAATGCCGAGCCGCCGACAATGAACACGGCCGTGCGATGCATGCTCTCCCCCGAAACAACGCAGTTGCCCACGGGGGGTCGGGTTGTTCTCGGGAGAATGGCTAACGTCAGCCGATCGCCAGCGGCCTCCTTCCCGCCTGGCGCGTTCGAACGGCTATCCGACGGTACGATTATCACTCTACGAAGTCAAGCACATACTTATTGTATTTTTCGGAAGAGAATCGCGGTCAGCCGAGGTCAGCGTCGCTGACGCCGAGGCCCATGGTGGAGGCGGACACCGAGCGCGGGTCGCGCGGGCGCCAGGCGCCGCGGGCCACGGCGGCGAGGAAGCCGTCTACGACCCGATTGAACACGTCGGGTTCCTCAAGGTTGGCCGTGTGCCCGGTGTTCGGGAGCACGGCAAGGCCGGCGGTGGGGATGGTCCGCTTCAGCATCACGGCGGGCTCCAGGCATCCCTCGTCCTCGTCGCCGACGAGGACGAGTACCGGAGTGCGCACTCCCGCAAGCTCCTCGGCCAGGGCGTACAGGGACGGGCGGGCGGCCTGGACGCCGCGCATGGTCAGCGCGCTTCCCAGCGAGGAGTGCGCGGCAAGCGCGGCGGCGAACTCGGCCCAGCCACGCGGGTTCTTGTTCTGGAACTGCACCCGGGCCGGGCCGACCGCGTATCGCTCGGCGACCTTTGCCGCGCCCTCGGCCGCGAACGCCGCCGCGGTCAGCATGGACTCGGCGCGGAAGGTTTCGGCGCGCTCGGGCTGCGCACCGTATCCTGCTCCGGCGACCACAGCCGAGCTGACCCGGTCCGCGTGCGCCATGGCGAGGTGCAGCGCGGTGAAGCCACCCATCGACAGGCCCACCACGTGCGCCCTGGCGATGGACAGGCCGTCGAGGACCGCGATCGAGTCGGCTATCGCCCTGGTCTGGGAGTAGGCGGCCGGGTCGGTGGGCACGTCCGACGGCGGGTACCCGCGGGCCGCGTAGGTGATGCACCGGTAGGCGGCAGAGAAGAACCGGACCTGCGGTTCCCAGCTGCGGTGATCGCCGGCGAACTCGTGGATGAACAGCAGCGGTTCCCCCTCGCCGGTCTCCTCGACGTGCAGCGTGACGCCGTCGTCCGTCACGATCGCTGGCATGTGTGGCTTGCCTCCTGTCTTTGCCTATCTCTTATACCGGAGGCGCGCCCATGATGTGTTGGCGCGTCCGGGCCGAGGCGGCCGCGGCGTCGCCGTCGGCGAGCGCCAGCAGGATCTCGTCATGCTGGCGCGCGGACTCCGCGTGGCTGCGCCGCACCCTGGGCCCGGGATTCAGCGACGCCCACAGCAGCCTCATCAGTGACATCAGCAGCGGGCTGCGCGCGTACTCGTAGACGGTGAAGTGGAACTCCCTGTTCAGGTCCGCGTAGCCGGGATCGTCGTCGGCAAGGGCGCGCATCTGGTCGTTCAGGTCCCGCAGCCGGTCCAGGCCGGCCGCGTCGATCCTGCGTGCCGCCAGCGACGCGCCGAGCGACTCGAGCGCCGCCCGGATCTGGAAGTTCTCCTCGATCCTGCCGTCGTCGGGCGCCACCACGGTGAATCCGCGGTGCGTGTCGCAGACAAGCAGCCCCTCGGACTCCAGCCGCCGCATCGCCTCGCGGACCGGTGTCTGGCTGACGCCGAAGCGCTGGGCGAGGTCGCGCTGGCGCAACTGCCGGCCCGCCGGCAGCTCTCCAGTGATGACCTGCTCGCGGATCAGCGCGGCGACCAGGTCCGTCTTGCTGACGTAGCCGGGGTGCCCGGCCCCGTCGGCGGTCATGCCGTCGCCCCCGACCGGGCGCTTGCATCGGCCAGGCGGCGCACCCTGGCCGGGGTCAGCGGCAGCTGGCCGACGCTGCCTGCCAGGCCGAGCGCGTTCCGCACCGCGTTCGCCACCGCGGCGCCCACAGCGCTGACGCCGCCCTCGCCGGCGCCCATCACGCCGAGCGGATTTCCCGGTGCCGGGGCATCCTGCGACAGCAGCACGTCGACGGCGGGGACCTCCGCGGCGGTCGGCATCCGGTATTCCATAAACGTGATCGCCTGCGGCTGGCCTGCCTCGTCGTAGCCGAACTCCTCGAGCAGCGTGCCGCCGATCCCCTGCGCCACGCCGCCCCTCAGCTGGCCCTCCACCAGCATCGGGTTGATCGCGCGGCCTACCTCGTAGGCCACCAGGTAGCGCAGCACCCGGACCTGCCCGGTGCCAGGATCGACGTCGACGACGGCGGCGTGCGCGCCGTAGGGATAGGTCATGCGCGAGACCTCGAAGCGACGGCGGGCGGACAGGCCGGTCGGCTCGCCCGGCCGCAGGTACCCGCGCGCCGGCTCGGCCGCCCTGGCCACGTCGGCCAGGGCGATCCGCGCTGCCTGGTCGCCGCGGACAGTGATGAACCCGTCGGCCAGGTCGAGATCCTCCTCGGCGGCCTCGAGCATACGCGCGGCCAGCCGCACCGCCCTTTCCCGTACCGCGGTCGCGGCCAGGTGCACCGCGCTGCCGCCGACCACGGTCGAGCGCGACGCCCAGGATCCCGCGCCGAACGGCTGGGCGGCGGTGTCGCCCGCGGTGACCTGGACGACACGCGGGTCGACGCCGAGCGCGTCGGCGGCGATCTGCGCGAGGACCGTCTCGATGCCCTGGCCGAGCGAGGTGCCGCCGGAGTAGACGTGCACGGCGCCGGACTTGCTCACCGTGACGTCCGCGGTCTCCTGCGGTCCGAGCCCGCTCTTCTCCACGAACATGGCCAGGCCGAAGCCGCGCAGCCGGCCGCCGGTGCCAGAAGAGACGCGCGGGGCGCGCGGGGCGACCGGGCCGATCCGGTAGCCGAGGCGGTCTGCCTCCCTGGCCGCCGCCGCGAGCAGCGCCGGGTAGTCGCCGGTGTCCAGGACCAGCTCGGTGTTCAGCGTCGTGATCGGGCGCCGGTACGGCATCTCGGCCGCGGTGAGCAAGTTGCGCCTGCGCAGCTCGACCGGATCCATGCCGAGCCGGGTCGCGGCCACGTCGAGCAGGTGCTCGCGCGCGGCAGCGCCCTCGAACCTGCCTGGCGCCCGGTAGGTGCCGCACGGCGTCTTGTTGGTGAGCACGACCCGCACCCGGCCGCGGTAAGCAGGAACGCGATAGGGGCCAGGCAGCATCGCCACCGTCAGTTCGGGCACCGCGACCCCGTGCGTGCGGCAGTAGGCGCCGTTGTCGTGCACGATGTCGTCGTCGAGCGCGGTGATCCTGCCGTCGGCGTCGAAGGCGGCCGCGATGCGGTGGTGCTGCTGGCGGGAGTGGTTGACCGCGACCAGGTGCTCGGCCCGGTCCTCGGCCCACTTGACCGGGCGGGCCAGGGCAAGGCTGAGCCACGGGATCAGGAAGTCCTCCGGGTAGAACTCGCCGCGGACCCCGAACCCGCCGCCCGCGTCGACGGCATGCACGCGGATTAGCGTCTCGTCCATGCCGAGCAGCCCGGCCAGCAGGTCACGGTTCCACACCGGCACCTTGGTCATGCCGTAGATGTCGAGCGTGCCTGCCCGCGGATCGGGGACCGCGAGCAGGCAGCGGGGCTCGAGCGGCACGCCGCTGTGGCGGCCGATCGCCAGCTCGATGCTGACCACGTGCGCGGCGGCGGCGAACGCCGCGGCGGTATCCCCGTAGCCGGCGGCAAGCTCGGCCGCGACCTGCTGCGCGGGCGCGACGCGCGCGTCGAGGACCGCGGGACGCTCGGCGATATCGATATCGACGAGTTCCGCGGCGTCCTCGCAGGCGTACGGGTCGCCGCCGACAACTACCGCGAGCGGCTCGCCGACATAGCGGACGGTGCCGGCGGCCAGGACCGGCTGCAGATGGTCGCCGAGGTCGGCGCCGGGGATCGTGAGCCGGACCGGGATGGCAAGCCCGCCGGGAAGGTCGCCGGAGGTGATCACCCTGGCGATCCCGGGCGCCTTCGCCGCCTGCGTGACGTCAAGCTCGCGGATCAGGCCGTGCGCGCAGGGCGAGCGGACGACCCGGGCCCACAGCTGCCCGGGGGCGCTGACGTCGTCGCCGAACCTGCCGCGCCCGCGCAGCAGCCTGGAGTCTTCCTTGCGCGGCAGCCGGGCGCCGATGGCGCTCATGCCGGGCTCCCTTCTGCCGCCCCGTTCCCTCCGGCCCGTGCCCGCGCGGTGGCCAGGATGGCCTCGACGATGCCCTGGTAGCCGGTGCAGCGGCACAGGTTGGCGGCGGCCAGCTCGCGGGCCTGTTCCTCGGTGAGCGGCTCGCCGCCTGCCCCGGTCAGGTGCGCCTCCGCCAGGTACGCCTCGGCCAGCATGAGGAAGCCGGGAGTGCAGAAGCCGCACTGCAGCGCGTGGTGGTCGCTGAAAGCCTGCTGCAGGTCCGACAGCCGCTCGCCGTCGGCGAGGCCCTCCACCGTGCGCACCTGCGCGCCGTCGGCCTGGACGCCGAAGACCAGGCAAGAGCGGGCCGGCTGGCCGTCCAGGATGACCGTGCACGCGCCGCAGATGCCATGCTCGCAGCCCAGGTGGGTGCCGGTGTAGCCGAGATCATGCCGGAGCATGTCGGCAAGCGTCCGGCGCGCCTCGACGACAAGCTCGTGGCCGCGGCCGTTGACCGTGACCCGGACGGCGTGCATGTCTTTCATCTGCCGGCTCCGGCCCGGCTGCCGGCGGGGGGCACGGCGGAGCCGCGGAGGGCGGCGGTCACGTCCTGCGGCAGCACGGGAATGTGGTCGAAACGGATGTTGGTGTCGGCCAGCGCGTCGTTGATCGCGTTGAGTACGGCCGCCGGGGCGCCGATCGTGCCTCCCTCGCCCATTCCCTTCGCGCCGGTCTCGCTGAACCGGGAGGGCGTCTGCAGGTGGAGGATGTCCACCGGGCACATCTCCGCCGCGGTGGGCGCGAGGTAGTCCATGAGGGTGGCGCTCAGCGGCTGCCCCTCGGCGTCGAAGCGGACGCATTCGAGCAGCGCCGCCGCCGCGCCCTGGGCCACCCCGCCGCGCACCTGGCCGTCCACCACCATCGGGTTGATGACGACGCCGCAGTCCTCGACGACCAGGTACCTGTGCAGCCGGATCGCGCCGGTACCGGGGTCGATCACCACCATGGCGGCGTGGCAGGCGTTGGAGAAGGTGCCCGGCGGATCGTAGGTCACCCGCGCCTCCAGGCCGTACCGCAGGTCCTCCGCCAGCCGGTGCGCCTGGAAGTGGACGATCCTGGCAAGCTCCCCGATGGGGATTGCGGCGCTCGCGTCGCCGCGGATGCGGGCGGTGCCATCGGCGAGCTCGACGTCCGCCGGGCTGGCCTCGAGCAGCGACCCTGCCACCTGCCTGAGCTGGCTCGCGACCGCGTCCGCGGCGCGCCTGGCGGCGCCGCCGCCGATCACGACCGAGCGGCTGCCCCAGGTGCCCCAGCCGTAGGAGGCCAGGTCGGTGTCGCCCTGGCGCAGCTTGACCTGATTGGGGTGGACGCCGAGGCTGTCGGCGACGATCTGAGCGAACGTGGTCTCGTGTCCCTGGCCGTGCCCGCAGGTGCCCGTGGTGACGATGACCTCGCCGGTCGGGTCCATCCGCACCAGCGCGGTGTCGTAGCCGGGGGTCATCCGCATCCGGCGCTGCGACATGGTGGGGGTGCCGTAGGCGGTGCGTTCGGAGAAGCAGGCATAGCCGATGCCCGCGCGGTCCCCGGTGCCGCGGACCGCGTCGCGTTCGGCGTCCCACGCCTTGTCCCGCACGGTCCGCTCGGCCAGGTCGAGGGCCTCGGCGTAGCTTCCCTCGTCATAGGTGATCCCGTTCACGCCGCGGTAGGGGAACTCACCGGCGCCGATCAGGTTGCGCCGACGCACCTCGACCGGGTCAAGGCCGAGTGCCTCCGCCGCCTTCTCCATTAGCCGCTCCATGACCAAGACGATCTGCGGCCGCGACACGCCCCGGTAGGGAGCGGCGGGAGCCTTGTTGGTCGCGATGGCCCGGGCCCTGGCCCGGTACGCGGGGACCTTGTACACCCCGGGCAGCTCGGTGGCGGCCATCAGCGGCTCGACCGCGCAGGTGAAGGGGAAGACGGAGTACGCACCGGTGTCACAGTCGATCTCCGCGTCCAGGCCGAGGAGCCTGCCGTCGGAGTCGAAGGCGGCCCTGGCCCGGTAGCGCTGCTCGTGGCCGTGGAACGCGGCGGTCAGGTTCTCCTGCCTGTCCTCTGCCCAGCGCACTGGCCGGCGCAGCCGCAGCGCGGCCGCCGCCACGGCCACCTCCTCGCGCCCGACCACGCACTTGAGGCCGAATCCCCCGCCGACGTCGGGCGCGATCACCCGGATGGTGCGCTCGGGCACGCCGAGGGCCTGTGCGACGCCCGACCGCACCTGATGCGGGACCTGGGTGGAGACGTGCATCACCAACTGGTCGTCGCGGTCGTCCCATCCGGCGAGGCAGGCGCGCCCCTCGAGCGGCAGCGCGGCGACCCGGGCGCTTTCGAAGGTGCCGCCGACTGTGGCGGCCGCGGCGGCGAAGATCGCCGGCAGGTCGTCGTCGTCGAACATCAGCAGATCGACCATGCTGTTCCTGGCCGCCTGCTCGTGCAGCCTGGGGGCATCTCGCGAGCCGGCGGCTTCGATGCTCGTGACCGGGGGTCGCGGGTCCCAGTCCACCTCGACAAGCTCGGCCGCGTCCTCGGCCAGGTAGGGGTCTTCGGCGACGACGACGGCCACTGGCTCGCCGACAAACCGCGCGACGTCCCCGGCCAGGATGGGCATCGGGGTGGGCACGAACTCATCCCGCTCGAGCAGCGCCAGCAGGTACGGATGGCCGAGGCTTCCGGCGGTGAAGACCCCGTGCACGCCGGCCAGGCCCGCCGCGGCTTCGGTGTCGACGGCGCCGATCGCGGTGTGGGCGTGCGGGCTGCGGACGAAGGCCGCGTGCAGCAGGCCGGGCCGGTCGAGGTCGGCGACGAACCTGCCTCGGCCCAGCAGCATCCTGCGGTCCTCCTTGCGCGGCACCGCGGCGCCGACCCACTGCCTCACTTGGTGTCCCATCCGCGCTCGCTGGCCTCGGCCAGCGCCCTGGCGACAAGCGTGGCGGCCAGGGCACGGCGGTAGCCGGCGTCCCCGTGCGCGTCCTGCGGCGGGTCGATCTGGCTCGCGGCGTGCTCGCCCATGGCCCGCCAGGTGTCCTCGGTGGCGGGCTGGCCGGTCAGCGGGCCGGTGTCGACCTCGACGGGCAGCGGGCCGACGCCGCCGAGCACGACCCGCCCGGACCGGCAGACCCCGTCGGAGATGTCGGCGTCCACCGCCGCCGCGACGACAGCGAAGTCGCCCTGCCGCTGGGCGAACTCGGTGAGCACCGCCCGCGGCGCGGGCCTGGGAAACCAGGTCTCGGTGATCATCTCGTCGTGACCCGCCGCGGTCGTGTAGTACCCGAGCAGGAAGTCCCGGGCGGGGACGTCCCGGCGGCCGGCGGATCCCGTCAGCACGATCCGCGCACCGAGCAGCACCGCGAGCAGGCACCACTCAGACGCCGGGTCGGCGTGGGCGAGGCTGCCGCCGAACGTGCCCCTGGCGCGGATCGGGTAATGCCCGATCCACCGGGCCGAGCGGGCCAGCACGCCGAACCCGTCGCGGACGGCCGGATCGCGGTTGGTCTCGACGGCGCGATGCGTGGTCAGCGCGCCGATGCGCAGCCCGCCGGCAGGGTCGGCCCGCAGGTAGCTCAGGCCCTCGATCCTGGTCACGTCGACGAGCGCGGCGGGCCTGGCGAGCCTGAAGTTCATCATCGGCACCAGGCTGAGTCCCCCGGCCAGGATCTTGGCCTCGTCGCCGAGTTCGGCAAGCAGCCCGACCGTCTCCTCGACGCTGTGCGCGCGATGATAGGCGAACGGCGCTGGCTTCACCTGGCTCCTCGGGAACGCTGTACGTCATGCCCGCTTGGTCCGCAAGGACGGTCCGGTTCACTTGGTATACCATATTTCAGACGTTTCGTGAGTCCCCGCTCCGCGGAAGCTCGCGGACCCCGATTCCATGATCGTGGCCAGTTTTCGCCGGATACGGACCATTTCTGGCCATGATCATGAAAGTGCCCGCGCTTCGCGGGCGGGGAGACAGGCCCGTGTGTGAGAGCAGAGCATGCAGCATCCTCACCTGATCGTCGAGCAAGGCTCGGCTGGGTACCGCTGGCTTCGTCTGGACCGGCCGGAACGCCGCAACGCGCTGGACGTGAGCCTGATGGTCGCGGTGCGGGACGCTCTCGCGGCGCAACCCGAGGTTCCCGTGCTGCTCGGCAGCACCGACCCGCGGGTGTTCTGCGCCGGGGCTGACCTGACCATCTCCGACGCCGAACGCGCCGCCATCTCCGACATGATCTACGACTGCTGCCAGACCATGATCACCAGGCCGGGCCCGGTCATCGCCGTGCTGACCGGGGCCGCGGTGGGTGGCGGCGCGCAGCTTGCCGCGGCCAGCGACCTGCGGATCGCGGGCTCCGCGGCCAGGCTTCGCTGGATCGGGCCGCCGGGTCCGGACCTGGCGGTCGGAGCCTGGCTGCTGCCGGAGCTTGTCGGCCGCGGCGTGGCGATGGACCTGGTGCTGACCGGCCGCTGGGTGGACGCCGCGGAAGCGCTGGCCCTCGGCCTGGTCAGTCGCCTCGAAGAGGACCCGGAACAATCCGCCGAGCGGATCGCCGCGGACCTGGCCGCCCGCGGCACCGGCGCCGGCGCGAAGGCGGTGATGGCGGCCGGCGGCCTGCTGGACCGCCTGCGCGCCGAGCGCGAGGTCAACCGTTCGGCCTGGGCCCACCTGACAGGTACCGCGAGCCATGAGCATTAGCCGGAAATTCAGCCGTGCCGCCGCAGCCATGACATGTGACATGAAAGTGGCGACGGCTGTGGGCGGGAACCGGGCAGCCGACCAGGTATTCCTGCGGTGAACGATTACCTGGACTGGAGCGAGGCGGGCTGGCGACGGCATCTGCCCGGGGCAGCCGACCTCTCGGTCTTCGTCGCGGGGCTCGGCGGCGAGACGATCCCGGCGCTGGCCGCGGCAAGCGCGGCGGCGGTGCCTGACCGGGTGGCGGTCAGCGTCGACGGCGAGACGGCCACCCACGCCGAACTCGACGCCGCGGCGGCCAGCGTCGCGGGCTGGCTGGCCCGCCGGATCCGGCCCGGTGACCGGGTGCTGCTCGCGGCTGGCTCAAGCGTCGGCTTCGTCCGCTGCTACCTGGGCGCGCTGCGGGCAGGCGCGGTCGTGGTGCTCGCTAACCCCGGCTACACCGCCGCCGAACTCGGGCACATTGCCGCTGACTCCGAGGCGGTGTTGGCCTTCGCCGACCGTGAGCCAGCCGGGCAGCTGGCCGGGCTCCCCGAGCCGCCGCCGACGGTCGAGGTCGGCGACCTGCCCGATAATGCGGACGCACTCGACGACGTGGCCGTCCGCCCGGAAGACGTCGCGCTGCTCGCCTACACCTCGGGCACGACAGGCAAGCCCAAGGGGGTGCCGCTGACCCACCGCCAGGTGGCGACCTCGATCCGTGCCGCGATGGCGGCCTGGCGCTGGCAGGCCGATGACGTGCTCGTGCACGCGCTACCGCTGTATCACCAGCACGGACTTGGCGGCGTGCACGCGGCGCTGATCGCGGGCGGCACGGTGCACATCAGGTCTCGGTTCAGGGCGGCCGAACTGGCGCGGACGATCGCGGACACGCACGCAAGCGCGCTGTTCGCGGTGCCTACCATCTACCAGGCGCTGGCGGATTCGGCCGTGGCGTCCGGGCCAGGGCTCCGGCGGCTGCGGCTGGCCGTGTGCGGGTCGGCCCCGCTGAGCCCCGCCCTCGCCGGGCGGCTGACCGAGGCGCTCGGCCGGGTCCCGCTGATCAGGTACGGCACCACCGAGTCGGGGCTCGACATCTCCAACCCCCTCGATGACCCTCGTGGCGACACGGTAGGGGTGCCGCTGCCCGGCGTGCTGGCCAGGATCCGGGGCGCTGATGCCGAGGCGGACCCTGGCGCGGACGGCGAGATCGAGGTCCGCGGGCCGCAGGTGTTCGCGGGCTACTGGCGCGACCCGGCCGCTACCGCGGCGGCCTGCACCCAGGATGGCTGGTTCCGGACCGGGGACGTCGGAGCCGTGGATCCCGGCACCGGGCACATGAGGATCCGCGGCCGGATCAAGGAAATGATCATCACCGGAGGCCTCAACGTCTACCCGCGCGAGGTAGAGATCGTCCTGGAGGCCCATCCATCGGTGGCGGAGGCGGCCGTGGCCGGCATCCCTGACGATCACTGGGGCGAGCAGGTGACGGCATGGGTAGTGCTACGGGGGGGATGCCGGTTCGACGAGGCCGCGCTCATCGCGCACGCCCGTACCCGGCTGGCCGCCTACAAGTGCCCCAAGCGGGTGTTCCCGCTGGCCGCCCTGCCTCGCAACAATCTCGGCAAGATCATTCGCGGCGCGCTGAGCCATGGCGCGTGACGCGTGTTTATCTATGGGCGAGCCCCAGGCCGCCTGCCACAATGGCGGTCTGGGCTCAAGTGATCGAAGCATTTAGACCGATGGGACCTCGACTTGAAGCATTAGCTCCGCCAACACCTCGCTTGGCCTGCGGAATTAAGGCCGATCAGGGACGGCTACAGCCACGTTGCGGAACAAAGATTGGCCTGATCCCGGCTTTGCGCACGGCGCGCGACGGTCACCAGGTCACCTGGTGACTGCCCTGTCGTTAGGGCTTCAGCTCACGATTCCGTGTGCCAGATTCCAGCGCTGCGCAGACAGGTAACCATCCACAAGCCCCCAGACCCACGCACCGAACAGGATCGGGATGCCGATCAGGAAGAACGCCAAGATCCAGCCGACCATATAGACGACCAGGATGATGACTCCACGTGTCGCGTCCCCGTTGACCATTGACCCGACGCCCGGGATGAAAAATGACAGAATCACCCCTAGTGCCGGATTTTTGGGCAGAACGGCCTGCTGCGGGGCCTGAGCCTGGGGCACCGCCTGATAGTACTGCGGGGCCTGAGCCTGGGGCACCGCCTGATAGTTAACTGCAGCCTGGCCTCCCTGTCCCGGCCAAGCACTCTCCTGCGCCGGGAATTGTGGCGCAGAAAACCCGTCTTCGGAACCCATCTCCCACCCCTTCGGTCCTCGGCCGGTTCCCCCCACGGAAACCTTGAGCCTAGATGGCGATAATTTGACTCAGGATTTGAGCTTTTGTCAACAGCTGATTAGATGCGGCGGCGCCCTGATGGCAGTCGCGCGGCCGCGCCACAGAAGCCTCGCAAAACGCTAGCCGCCGAGCGCGACATGGCCGACGTCCCGTTTCAGCATCTCGGCGATGATGTGCTTGGCGAGTGGTCGGCCGCTGTGGCAGTGTTACTACTGCTCGTTCGGCAAAAAAATATTTCAATTATCCCGAACGGGCGGTGGTATTACGGCCGGGCATATGGCAGGCCCACGAGGTGGCCGTCCCGCGGCTTACCGCTCGGCGGCGAGTTGGATCTCCAGTTCGCCGAGCACGCGGTAGCACGGAAGGACCTCGCGGACGCTGGAGTTCGGCTCGCGGCCCTCGCGGATCGCCGAGACGAACTCGCGGTCCTGCAGCTCGATACCGTTTGTCGATACATCGACCTTGGACACGTCGATCGGCTCCTCGCGTCCGGTTACCAGGTCGTCGTAGCGGGCGATGTAGGTGCCGTTGTCGCAGATGTAGCGGAAGAAGCTGCCGAGCGGCCCGTCATTGTTGAAGCTCAGCGACAGGGTGCAGATCTTCGCGCTCGGCGTGCGCAGCTGGATCGACATGTCCATCGCGATGCCGAGCCCGGGGTTGACCGGCCCCTGCACGGCGTGCGCGATCCGCACCTCCTCGCCGGTCTGGTACTGGAACAGGTCGACGGTGTGCGCGGCGTGGTGCCAGAGCAGGTGATCGGTCCAGCTGCGGGGCTGGCCGAGGGCGTTGGAGTTGGTGCGCCGGAAGAAATAGGTCTGCACGTCCATCTGCTGGATCGCCAGCTCGCCCGCCGTGATCCGGCGGTGGACCCACTGGTGTGACGGGTTGAACCGCCGGGTGTGCCCGACCATGCAGGTCAGGCCGGTCTCCTGCTGCACTCGGCGGACTTCCTCCGCGTCCGCCCAGCGGTCGGCGAGCGGGATCTCGACCTGGACGTGCTTGCCCGCGCGCATCGCGGCGATGGACTGCCGCGCGTGCATCTGGGTGGGGGTGCACAAGATGACGGCGTCCACGTCGTCACGGCGCAGCGCGTCGTCGAGGTCGGTGGAGGCGTGGCTGGCGCCGTACTTCTGCGCGACCTCCTCGGCCTGCTCCAGCCTGCGGCTGATGATCGACGTGACGGTAACGCCGTCGATGACCGCGAGGGCGTCCAGGTGCTTGATGCCGAACGCGCCGGCTCCGGCGACTGCGATGCGCATGGGTCTAGTTGTCTTCCTTGGCTGAGGTGTCGATGGGCCGCACCACGATGTGCCCGACCGCGGTGTTGGACCCCGGGACGTGATAGAAGCGGTAGAGCTCCTCGACCTTCGGGCCCATCGCGCCGCGCATGATCAGCTGCATGACAAGCTCGATCCCCTCCGAGCCGGCCTCGCGCACGTACTCGATGTGCGGCACCAGGGCCAGGTTGTCCGGGTCGTCGACGAGGCGGTCGAGGAAGGCGTTGTCGAACTCGGAGTTGATGAACCCGGCACGGGGCCCCTGCAGCTGGTGGCTCATCCCGCCGGTGCCCCAGACGTGCACCGTGATGTCCTCGTCGAAGCTCTGCACCGCCCGGCGGATGGCCTTGCCGAGCATGTAGCAGCGGTGGCCGGTCGGCGGCGGGTACTGCACGACGTTGACCGCGAGCGGGATGACCCGCACCGGCCACTCCTCCGGCTGGCCGTAGACCAGCGACAGCGGCACGGTGAGGCCGTGGTCCACGTCGAGCTTGTACAGCAGGGTGAGGTCGAACTCATCCAGGATCAGCGACTCCGCTAGGTGCGCCGCCAGCTCGGGATGACCCTGCACGACAGGCACCGGGCGGGCGCCGTACCCCTCGTCGGCGGGCGGGAACTCATCTGCGCAGCCCAGCGCGAACGTCGGCACGATCTCCGGGGTGAAAGCGGTCGCGTGGTC
>Ga0335078_10005843_pt1 | contig 18201 bp, 19 predicted proteins | sample Lox_Sample_32_FD_206711 | JGI IMG/M metagenome (GOLD analysis project Ga0335078, IMG submission 206711) | Soil microbial communities from Loxahatchee National Wildlife Refuge, Florida, United States - Lox_Sample_3.2 | ecosystem: Environmental > Terrestrial > Soil > Wetlands | place: USA... | reverse complement strand
ACCCCAGACCACCCCGCCCGGGTCCCCGACCGGATCCAGCCACCGGGTCCTCCGGGCGACTTTTCACGCGGACGGCCCGATAGATGACCGTTTTATCCCGGTCTGAGCGGGCCGGGCCGGTGAAAAGGGGTTAGGAGGGGAGGGGGGTGCAAGTGTCGCACGGGGGTTGGCTTTGCGCGCCACCGTCGCCGCGCCTATCCCGTCGTCACGAAACGTAACCGGCTTCGTTTCCCGGCTTTCGCGTCGGGGTTTCGCGTGGTTTCGCGCTTCGGGGGTTGGCGCTAAGCGACTCTGCCCGGCTTCGCCCGGATTAGCGTCCGGGGGTTCCCGGGGGCTGCCGGTTCCGGGGGTTCGCTGCCTTGCCGGGGTTGAGGCTGCCCGGTTCGGGGGCTTCGCTGGCCTGCCGGTTTCCGGGGCTTCGTTCTGTCCCTGCTTTGGGTTGGCGGGTTTCTGGGCTCTGCTGGCTGCCCGGCTTCGTTTGGGTGGGTTCTCCAGGGGATGCCCAGGTCAGGGCCGTGTGTGGGCTTTGTGGGGCTGGGTTCGGGCTTGTGACTGACCGGGATTGCCCGGCTGGTCCACGGTTTCGTGTGAGTGTCTGACAGCATCAGTCGGTAGTATCCCGCTGTGACGTTGATAATCTCCGTTCTGACTGAACAGTATGTTGCGCTCATGTCTGACCGTCGGATTACTTGGATACAAGATAAGAAGATCAAACGGCAGGAGGATTCTGACACTAAGACATTCAATCTCTTTGGGCAGTTCCTTATGGGCTTCACCGGAGTGGCTAGGATTGATGGATGGAGAATTGAACGCTGGGCTATGGAGATCTTCCGGGGTGTTCCGACCAGCGAATATTTTGATGTCCTGTCCCGGGAGATTACTGCGGTGTTCCGTCGTAACGACGCATCCGGGAAGGTACCGCATGCTTTCCATGCAGTTGGATACGCCGGCTTTAAGCCTGGCGGCAGAGTGTATCCCTTGAGTGTTACTGTCTCTAATAGCCTTGATAAGCAAGGGATGTTCTCGCCCGAAGCTTTGGGCGACAGCTTTCGGACATTTATTGAGCCTCTTGGTAACCGGCGGCAGATGGTTCGTTCTGTAGGCTGGCCAATGCGGCAGACGACTCAGCGGGCACTATCTCACAGACTCCGTGTAGTGGCTAAGGGGGACGCTACCAATCCGGCTTTGTCCGTTGGCCCCTTGCTGATGGCTCTCCGGGACACGGCGCGGGTGAGCAAAGAGCATGTTGGGAAAGCAGCGCTCTTTGCCAGTCTGCCTAGGTCAGCCGTTCCGTCGCCCGGTATGGCTATGGGCCAAATAGATTACCGTCGCCAAGCCGCATCACTGTTTATTCCGGAAACCGCGCATGGTGCGGGAGAAGGCATATTGTATATGCCGGCTATCATAAACCCGAACCTAATGATTGCCGGGATCAAGATGTATTCGGGAATGCCAAAAGAGCCCTTGGGGCAAGAGGAAGGCTTTAGCTAGAGGTTCATCGGTTGGCCGGAAGGTCGGGAACTATTAGATGCACGTGACAGTAGCGGAAGCCGCGCTTGCCGGGGCTGCTATTACGGCGCTTGGCAGCGCCATAGCAGGCTTGATGATTCAGCGGGCTACTAGTAGCAGAGATCATCAGGCAAGGCTTTGGGAGAAGCAGGCTGCTCTATATGAGGAAGTTCTTAATGAGGTTTCATTAGTAACCAAGAAGCGTATCGAAGTGATGGCTGAACTGACAGACGATCCGATAGAGTTTATCTCGTCAGGTGAACTCCCTCTCCAATCGGCTTATTGGGATAAGCTGAGCCTGCTTGTAAGGCTGGATATGTTCGGCAGCCAGGCTGTCAAACGCGCTTTCCTTTTCTTTAGTGGCTTGCAGGAAGAATGGTATGACTCGCTTGCATATATGGGGGAACATGCAAGTAATGATGATGAGGAAATGAGCGACGCGGTTTCAATGCTGAAACTACGAGCCGACAAAGCGCTAAGTGCGGATGGCATACTTAGTGAAGTGGTCTATGATGACATCCAACGCGTACGCGAGCGTAGGCGGTTGAGGCTTAAGCGTATTTAATCCTCATGTGAGACATCGCTCTCATTCTGGTTCCCCTTGTTCTTCCCAGTCCTGCCGGGCCAAACAGGCTTTAATTCGCGGGCATTCCGTATGGTAGACGCACCCTTGACGCAAGATGCACTCATAATCGCCCGATGCTATCGGCATGCTTCCGGAGTTTAGCTCACCCCGGCAGAGACGATGCCTCTAGCCAGCCTGTCAGCGAGGTTAAACGGAAACCTCAATACGTCATATCCGGTGATGACAAGCTCTGTACTCTGGCCCGTCTTCCAATTCCGGCCGGTTCCCCGCAAAGGCTCAACCGATACGGCTTCGGCCCATGCGAACCGGCCCGCCAAGCGGGAAAGCAGCGGGCTAAGCTTTGCCGCGTTCTCCGTAGTCATTTCGATGGCTGCCGGTTCCTGTCCATCATGCTGGCAGCTTGAGTAAGTCAGGATTCCCGCACCCCATAGCGCCATGACTACGTGGGCTATTGCTTCATCTACCGGGATAACGCTGCCGGTATTCTCAGGGTCGGGCAGGAACCTTACGGGGTGCGTCATGTCTCTAGTCTCTTGGCCGGGTTGCGGAAGCGCAACGCTGCCCGCTATCGGTTCGGTTCCATCCGTGTAGCGGCCCGGCAACCGTTACCGGAACGTGTCTTACCCCTTAAACGCCGGAACCCCGCGTATATGGTTCCCGGGGTTCCGGGGGTGCGGCAGAAAACCGGTCAGGCAACTTCACTCTCCGGAATCCCAACGGTGAGGGTTAGCGTGTTAGGCATCTGACCCATCATCCGGGGAATATACACAATCATTCCGGCTGGCCGTGTCTTGTCCGCATATACGCCATAGCTTCGGGTCAGTCTCTCAAGCGAAACAGTTAGCGTTGCCTCAGTGTTGTTAGTCATGCCCGCTGCCCTGCCCCAATGCCCGACACCTTCTCATCACTCACCACGGGCCGCTGTTTCCGGCTGGTCAGCCGTGACAGGATGGCCCGCCGTCCCTGGGGGCTGCTCAGGTTTCCTGCCACGAACGCGAATCCGATAGCCGTTACCTCAATAAGAACCGGCAAAATCTGCTCAAACATCGTTAGTTCCTTCCTGCCAGGACTGGCCCGGCCAATACCGCATTGATAGATGAGCTACACATTCGGGACCTCATACCGGCCACCGGACGGGACGGTTACCATCCGGGTAGCCGGGCGGTCTTCCACGCGAGGCATATCCGGGTCTGAGTCCTGGCCCTGCTCGGCTTCGTACGCGGCTCTGATGTCAGCGGGGATGCGGCCCGTAGCGCTTACTTCCATGCCCCGGGAACGTGCCCATGCCCGGATGTCCCCTCCGGGGGCTGCCGACGCTGCCGCTGCTCGGGGCCGTGTGTTCCGCTGCCCGGTCTGCTTCTCCCACAGGGCTATGGCGGTTTCCGGATGCCGGATGCCTGCCCAGGTTGCCCACCACATGACGCGGGCTGACCGGATGGGGTGCCAAAGCCACCGCGTCTGTCCGACGCGCAAAGCATGGGGCTCAATCAAACCGGCTTCGCGCAACCGGTCACGGTTGGCGCGGCGACTGTGTACGGCCCAAAGCCAGGGTGACGATGCGGACATGAGCCCCATGCCCAGGGCAGCGGCAGTGATCCGGCCGTGGTTGAGATAGTGAGACCCGTTCAGAGTCCCGATCGTTATTCCGAACGCATACGAAGCCAGCCGAAGCCTCAGCGCGGAATCGTCGGCAATCTGAGCTAGGTGGGCATGATAGGCCAGGAACACGGCCACGGACTCAAGCGCAAGAGCAAAGACAGCATCGGCAGGGGCAGGCCAGGGCAGATGAGTTCGCCAGAACTCCGTCTGTCCAAGGATGGCAATTCCGTTAATCATCAGCAGTGGGATAAGAGCAGCGATAGCCCTAGGGTCAAGTCGGCCCGTGGGTTTCTCTGCCCTGTGAGTAGTGTTCATTCCGGGTCAGGTTTCCTTCTCGCCGGAGTCTGCCCCGTCTTCCCCTGGTGAAAGGGCAGCAGCAAACTCGTCAGGGTGATTCCGGGCAACTTCGGCAGCAGCAATCAGCGCATCTGATTGGGTAATGCGCCGGATAGCAAGACCGGTCCCGATAGCGGTAAGAGTACGGATGCTTTGGCCAGCCTTGAGGCTGACTCTCAAGTGTGTGTATTCCATACCCCTAGATTATCACAGAATGGTCACGATATAGGCCGGATGATGGCCGTAGCCTGCTATTGACAGACAGCCAGTCAATGCGGGTACCGTTACCAAACCGTGATCAGCCCTGATATCATTGATGCTAGAGCATCCAGATTGAACCGGTCCGGTTTAACCGCCCGGTGGGATGCCAGGAAATGAAGCGCGGAAACTTGCAAGGTAACCAGAGTAAGGAGAACACAGGTAATGCCTGACAACCAGCATCCCGGCAATGACTATTACGTCAACCTTGTAACCGGGACTATTCAGCGGCAGGGAAACAAGCTAGCCGGGGATGCTTTGATTGCGGCCGGTTTTGCCGGGCCGTATCCGTGGAAGGATGCGGTAACCCTGTCTCATAACAAGAAGGGCCGTGAGGATATCCTCAACCATGCTGGCCCTTCGGGGGCACAGTTGAGCAATACCGCTAACGGGGTTTCTGACACGCTTTCCGGTATTGCGCGTGTGGGGGATGTGCTGCAAGCGTTTTACGAGAACATCACTGACGGGAAGATGTGGCGTTCTCTGGGCTGGCTGGTTCTGGGGCTTGTGTTCATAATCGGCGGAGTCGTTCTCTGGATGAAGAACAGCAACCTTCTTCCAGACGTTGTGCCCATCCCGGTTTGAGGTCAAGCGATGAAACCTCTGTTTGACGGGGCTATAGCGATGGACAGTCTAGTTGTCAGCGTCAACCGGAAGGTTGCTGCTTCCGTGTTGATCGCTGCCGCTGTACTGCTGATCCTGACCCGGCTTGCCTCTATGGGCGGAAGTGTCCGGCAACGGTACCGCGACATTCTTAAAGGAGAGTAAGAACAATGGGACTTCAAGCGGGTAACCCCCTGGTTGGGGGAACCCAGCTTCGGCGGGCCGCGATGTCTTCCCCTAACTACGTGCCCGGTACCTCTGGCTGGTCTGTCAACATTGACGGTTCAGCAGAGTTCAGGGATATCGTCTTGCCCGATGGGGTAACGGGAAACACGGTAACGATCGGGGCCGTTGCCCCTTCGTCCCCTCGCCAGGGCGACCTATGGCTAGATACCGCTGCCGGACTTGAACTGAACCAATGGGACGGTTCCGCTTGGGTACCTTATCAGTTCGGTACGGATGCGATTGCTGACGGAAGCATCACGACTGCCCTTGTCAATTTCACGGCCCGGGACATCGGCGGAATCACAACCACGGTTTCCGCCACGGCCCCGGCCAGCCCCCAAGACGGGGACCTCTGGTATGACTCGTCTAACGGGTACAAGCTCAATCAGTACGAATCCGGGGCATGGACCGCGTACCAGTTTGGTACGAACGCGATTGAAGCCGGGAGCATTACGGCAGCTTTGATCGCTGCGAATACCATCACGGCTGCCCAGCTTGCAGCAGGCATCGTTTACGCCGGAATCATTAACGGAACCACGGTGACCGGTTCAACGCTGGAAAACAGTGCAACCGATCCGAAGACCTCAATCAACCCTGACGGTTCTATCAAGATTACGAACAGTTCGGGGGATGTGATTTTTGAGATTGGCCCCGATGGGACAACGACGTGGTACAGCGCTGCCGGGGGACAGCTAATGCAACTGTCACCTACGGGGGTTATCTCGGTTACCGATCCGGCAGCGCTTGAGTTCCCCTCCGGTAGCAGCTTTGAGAACAACGTTGCAGCGATTGCGGTTGGAGTTGGGGGTACTTCCCCCGCCCAGTTCATCCAACTGCTAATTGAGAGTGCGAACACTAACACTGCCGGGGCGCATGACAAGGTATATGCGGAGTTCAACTCGGCTGCTGCGGATAATTCAAGCGATGCGAACCTAGAGCTTGTTTACCAGGGCAGTAACGGGAACTCACATGAGTATGCTTCGATGGATGGTACCGGGTTTAACATCCTGGCCGGTTCAGCTACCGGCGCGCATCCTGGCACTACCCCAGCTGTTCCGGAGTCCTGGCAGTCTATCTCCGTTAGTGGTTCGCCTGCTTGGTCCGGGACTTTGTTCTATAAGAAGACGCTTGAAAATGAAGTGATGATAGTTGCGCAGCTTACAGCGCCATCATCAACCCCCATTAACAATAATGCGTTTGCTACGTTGCCCGCTGGCTACCGGCCTAGCGCTGCGGGAATTTCGTTCGGCATCACGTCTTCGTCTGGGACCAACCCCCGGTGCACGCTGGGAACGGATGGGACAGTGCAAACCAATGGAGTATCTAGCACAGGATCTACTGTCTGGATTGGCCCTATCCGTATTCCGCTGGACTTGTGACCCGTTCGCTTTGGGTGCCCGTATCAACTAGGAAAGGTGTACTAACGATGGCTGTAACCGATGGACCTTCGTTCCTGCCACGGAACCGGAAAGAAGCTCTGCTCTGGCTGCTGCTGGTTCTGTGTGGCGCGTTCCTGGGACGGTTCTTTGTCGTCCTGGCCTACCGCGTTTCACATCAGCAGTAGTCATCCCCGGGGATGCCTTGCGTTTCCTGCCGGGAACGTCCGGCCACAAACCGCAGACTTGGCCAGTGTCAGCGTTGCGTGATGAGGGAACGGCGGGCCACTGCCGCACGTCCCGACAGCGGCCCGCGTTGGGTAGGGGTAACGCTGGGCTGGCAGGATGACGCCGGATGCCGTGACAGTGATCCTGAGACGTTCTTTGACCCGGGCAGGCAGACGGAAGCGCTAAGGGTTTGCCGGGGCTGTCCGGTGATCGCTGAATGCCGTGCCCTAGCGGACGCTGCCGAGCATGCCTCTACTTCCCCGCGTAGGGTCTTCGGCATCTACGGCGGGGAGACTCCGGGGCAGAGGATCAAACGGCGGAAAGCCCCGTCAGGCATCGTGAGGGAAGCTAGCTAGCCTGCCCAGTGCCCGGTGAGGAACAGCAAGCCGACTGCCGCACACACGGGCAGCGAAGCCGTGAGGTAAACCCTGCCTGCCCACGGGTACCGCTGGGACAGCCGGGCCAGCCCGCACCATAGGGGCCAGAGAAGCAGCAGCGAACGGGGCACGGATTCATACCATGTAGACGTGGCCAGCGTTCCCACGGCCAGGGAAGCGAATAGCAGTTCCGGCCAGCGGCGCGCGTAGGAAAGCCACGCAACGGTTACGGCCCCGATCAGCACTGCTGCTATCTCAAGTGAAAACGTGAACGTGTAAGGCATGGGGTATGACTCTGCCGCATGCAGCGTCACAACGAACGAACTAACGGGGTTCGTAAAATGCCTGTCCCATCCGATAGCTTCGGCATGATCCCAAGCCATCCAGTCACCAGTTTTCGCCCATAGATACAGTTCATAACATGCGGCAGGCAGAACCGAGACACTAAGCGCGGGCAGATAACGCCATGCTGACCGGGTTATCAGGAACAACGCGACAGCAGCACAGAGGAACAAGCCATCTACCCGGACAGCGCAAGCCCCAGCAGCGCAGAAAATCGCGGCGTATCGCCTGCCGTCAAGAAGCAGAACCCAGCACCAAAGCGCAAACGCGAGAAACAAAGACTCCGTGTAACCCGCTGCCAGGAAGAACGCGGCAGGGGACGCAACCAGGAACAGAACCGCTTTGCTTCCCGTCCCCGGGGACCAGTAATCAGCAATCCGGCGCAACGCAAGACAAGCGAACGCACCGGACACAAGAGAGATCAGCAGTCCGTCAACGGCCCATTGCGGGATCAGCGCATGCATTACGGCCAGCAGGATAGGCAGGCCAGGAAAGAACGCGACAGAGTGCGCAACCGAATCTGGGCTGAAATATCCGTACTGGGCGATCCGGACGAAAATACCCGCATCCCACGATGGCCACACGTTCAGCCATGCGCTATGGGTTATATCAACGGCAGCCCACGAAAGGCAGAGCACAAACAAGCGGGATGAAAACCATACTGTCAGTGCCCGCGCATCCGGGCTAGCTGCCAGAATGTGAAACCTCGTACGTTCGCGGGCATGCCCGCCCCTAATGGACTGGGCCGGTATCGCATAGTCAGTTGCCATGATTGCCTTCCCACCGGTTAATTTCGTCTAGCAAGTCCCGGGGGTCTTCGGCCCGGACGATTGCCGGGGGGCTGGTCATCCCCCGCTTTGCGTAAACCAGCCCGCTAATTCCCTTCCAGCAATGCCAGCGGGGATAGGCAGCCTCAACATCGGCTAGCACTGGCTCACCGGTTACGCCCTGGCGGGCCGTCCCGTCCGTTCCGCTCACTGCTCGGTACTCCCTCCGGCTGGTCACCTAGCGGGGAACAGTCTAGACCGGAGTAGACGGCATAGCACGGATTGATCCGGGGTAGACAGTCTGCGCAGGTCAAGGCTGAGTTGGGATCATCGGGGCATGGGAGGAAACCGGCATCCCTTCACCGGTACGGAAGCGTGATGCCATCACGGGGGCCGGAACTGCCGTCCGCCCGGGTAGAGACAGACCTACGGCGCAGGATCGAAGCCGGGGAATGGGGCCAGGGGGAACCGCTGCCATCAGTCGGGCAACTGGCAGCGGAGTACAGCGTTGCCCGTAACACGGTGCTGAAAGCGATACGGAAACTAGCCGATGATGGCCTGATCCGGGTTGTCCCCAACTGGGGGACGTTCCGGACGTGAACGCTCAGGCAGCTAGGGCCGACAGATGCCCGGATGCCTGTAGCACTTCGGCTATCGCTTCCCATGCGGGCCGGGTCTCCCCCGGAGCGTTCAGCCAGGACCAAGCCTTAAACCGGGCTTGGCATAGCTGAGACGAAACCGGCACAGGAACCGCTGTCCACGGAACCCCCATCAGTTCATGCGCCGCTAGGCCAGCGATAACGGCCCGATCCTGGCCCGTATCGGTTGGCCTGCCCGTTCGGCCTGTGGGGGACTTCGGCGGGGCCGGGATCAGCGCTGCCACCTTCCGCCAGACGTGATCCGGCAGCAGTTCAGCCGGGCCGGTGCCCTCACGAAGCCTTGCCCGCTTGCTTGACGAGACAGGCACACGCGGTTTCGCGGGCCGTTGCTTGGTCCTGGGTACGGGGACATCCCCGGACGCGGCAAGGGCCAGGACGCGGGCAGCTGCTTCCGCGTGTGTGCGAATCTCGGCCCCCCATTCGGCAGCGTGAGACGCGAGAGTGTGAGTCAGCGGGGGAACCAGCCGGACACTTCCGTCTTTCGTTTCATGGAACATGCGCCGGTTGAGGTATCGGGGCTTGCCGTCCGGGCCGTATGGGATGCCTAGCCCCGTGTCCAGCATGGACAGAATCACTCGGTCAATCGTGGGCCGGATTGCCTCTAGCAAGTCAAGGGCCATCGAATCCCGGCCTTGTTTGTCACTGTGCAGAATTCCCAACGCTGGATGCAAGCCGAAAGCGTGGCATGCATGCGTAGCCTCAATCTCCCCAACGTGATACGCGAAGTTGAGAAGCGCGTTGGCCGGATCGGTAGCGTTCCGGTTGACCTGATACTCACTGCTGAGCGAAGTCCGGCCCGCATACGTGAGCCAGTGTGCCGGAACCTTCACCATGTCTCCGGGGGAGAACGAGACACGGACTCTCCCGGCCCACGTTTGCCAGTAGACAGCGGCCCCCTGCGCTTCCAGCGTCCGGCATTCGGTCAGCGTCTCAGCCTTCCGAACCCAGCGGGCAAGGTCACGGAGTTTCGCCGCCTCATTCCCGGCCCGGAACAGTTCAGCTAGGTTCCGTGCCTGCCCTTCCAGCTTGGCAGCGATCAAAGCCTGTGTGACCTTCAAGCCTGCCGGTTCTAGCGGCCCGTTCTCGGTAGCGAACGCTTGCGCACGAAGCAGCCGGGCATCTTCGCGTTGCGGGCCGGACGTGGCCAGCGTCCGGCCTTCGCGGTCTAGCTGTGCCCATGCGATACCCGCGTCAGCCATCCAGCGGGCAGCCTCAAGGGTGACTTCCCCGGCAGCGGTAAGGATGAGGATTCGTGAGACTGTCCGGGGGACGCGGGGGATGCGCCGGACTCTCCGCTGACCAGCGATGCCATCGGAGATGACGAGATGTGAAGACTTGACGCTGATGCTGACTCCGAACCCATCAACGGCCAGCGTTGCCGGGTCAGTTGCCGCGTCGTTCCAAGCGTCCGTGATGGGTGTAGCCTGCTGCTGCATGGCCAGAACTCCTAGTCAGTGGGCTGGCTGTGCTTCCGCCCCGGGAGTGTTAGCGCACTCTCGGGGCTCTTTCGTATGGTAGCAGTTCCGCGCTAGATCGGGCAGCCCAAACGGGACTGACATTGGGCCGTTGCCGAAGCCTTCGCTAACAGGCTGGGTAATAATCCGCGGGGTAATTCCCCCGGTCAATTCCCCTGGCGAGTCCTGCCGATTACCGGCGGGCTATTCGGCATGCCCGGAAGTCGGTTCCCTCGCTATTGACGGAACACGTTTGCCCAGGTCAGAGCACTGTCAGGCCGGATCACGGAACGGTAACGGAATTGGCCCGAGCCGTGATATCCTTATTGCTACAGGCAGGGAATATCTAGCCATCAGAGCAGGGAGCACCCCAGAATGAGCAGCCCAGTCGGAGTCTATCTCCCCGAAGGCACCTTGCGCCGCGCCGCGTTTGAATCCCGTCTTGACGGTGCGTCTAAATCGGAAGTTGTGCGTTACGCATGGCTCAGGCTTTTCATGTCTGCTTCTCAGGCACGGGCAACAGTGTTCGGAGTTGACCTCACGGAAACGAACGGCCGAGTTAACAGCTACATTCCGGAACACGAACTAGCGGCGGGCCGTGACCGGTTCCCAGACATGACGGTTTCTCAGATTGCACGTTTCGCACTGGCTAAGGCAGCCGGGGAAACAGACGAGGATGCACGCGCATTCGCACTGGCCATGAAGCCAGGCAGGCCACGTAAGGAATCGGACAGTATCACTTGATGAAACAGCGAAACCCCCAGCCCGGCAGCCAGGGGTTTCACAGAAAGAATTGGAAACGATGTACTCAGATAACCAGCAGTATAGCAGCGTTCCCGTAACAACCGCGCACGTATTGAATCCCCGGAGGAACGTTCGGCAGCTTAGCCGTTCTCCCCGGATCGGGATTGGCCGGAACTGCCAGAACCGGCCCCGAACCGGTCAGCCTGTTTGCGTAAACTCCGCTGGCGGTATCAGCCTCAGCGCAAAGCCCCGGGCCGCACGGCCCGAAAGCCGGGTATGGTTCCCGGCCCGGCTGCCCGGCCAGCCAGCAGCCCAGGTCAGGGCAACCCGGCCCCGTGGCGTAGAAGCCGGGGAAGTCCGGAAGGGTGACCGGTTCGGACGCTGGACAGTCGAAAGCATCCGGAGTCGCACGGCAAAGCGTCACGGCTTGCCGTGCGGTTGCGCATGGGGCTACGAAACCCCCCGCACTGATCCGGCCGTTTGCTTCCCAGTCAAGGAATATGACTTCCGCTGCCGTTGTGATTGCGGAACCGTTCGCACTATCCGGGCCGGAAACCTGCTATACGGCTACTCGCTTTCGTGCGGTTGCGGTGACCTCCCGTTGGGGGCCGTGGCGTGACCGGACGGGAAAGCGGAACAGCGGCAGCAGAACGGAACGTGTAACCGATGGCATCCCGTCCCCTCACCCCCGAGCAGAAAAAGCTTCGCGCTGCTCAGCGAAAACTAGCCCGCGAACTGAAAGCGGTACGCGAAGGCCGGAAGCAATACGAAGTTGGGGAAGCCGGGAAAGCTTACCAAAGGGCTATCCGCCGTCAGCGTTCTATCTATGTGCTGGCACAGATAAGCCCTACGGAAGTTGACATTGTGGAGGTTTACGGCGCATCGGCCGAGAAGCGTCGCCAGATAGCCCGCCACTGGAACAAGGTAAAGGAATACCTAGGTTCTGGTGACCCCCATGACGTGAACTATAACCCCCGAAAACTCAAGCAGCGCGAAAACGCTATCCGGCGTTATGAAGGCCGGATGACCGGAGGTACCCCGTCAGTTGAGTTCGCTAACGATCCGGAAGCCATCACGGCACTTTATCAGGCTGACCCGGATGAGTTCCGGTTTGAGTCCATCTATCCGCACGTTACGATTTGAGGCAGAACCTAAGATGACTGGCGTTTGTATTTGCTGCGGAGCGAACGGCCCCGTTGAATCGCATCACGTAGGACGGCGGAAGTACAGTGACATCACGCTTGATGTTTGCGTTTCCTGTCACAGCTATCTGACGATAACCGATGTTCACGAACGCAAGTGGAGTTCCGCGCATCCGGTTGACCGTATCTCGCTTGGGCTGCTGGATGTCCTGGCCCGGTTCGCTGACGGTTTCGGCTTGCCGGGTTACGGGGCTCTGGCCCGGCAGCTTGCCCGCTGCATGGGGGAGTTCTCCGGTTACCGGTATGTCCCTTCGGCTGTCCTGACGGATGACCCGGTTCCCGGCAAGAGCAGCCTTCCCTACCGGGTACGCGAGTTGACCGGCGCCATACTCGCGTTCCATGAAGTGTGTGAGGGTTACGGTGCAAGCGAATCCTGAGCAGTACCTAGAAGTAGCTTTCCGGGCTTGGACCGGGGGCCGTGAGAAGCAGTCCAACCGGGGCAAGAACTATCCGGTACGCCGGATTCTGGTGATTGACACTGAGACGACTACCGACACTAGGCAGTCACTCATGTTCGGTTTCGCCCGGCTGGCCCGTATCAACTGGCACGAACGAAACGACGGGACATATTCTTATCAATCTCATGAGACAGAGCTTGAAGTCTGCTTTCACGCTGACAGTCTTGAGGCATCAGACCCGGACGGTTACCGGCTGCTGAAAGAGTACACGGAATCCCAGCACGTAACCCTAGTCTCCCGTACTGTCTTTATGGAGGAATACATACGCCGGTACTGCCTTGTCCGGCAGGGTTCCGGGGGCAAACGCTACGGCATGGCAACCCTGGCGGGCTTCAATCTCCCGTTTGACTTGTCAAGACTCGCGTACCGATGCGGAGTCAGCCGGGACGGCAGCAGTTTCAGCCTGACAATGTTCCCTGACTGGCAGGGCAAAGAAAACCAGTTCCGGCCCAGACTGAAAATCCGGCATCTGGATTCTAAGAAGTCTCTTATGCAGTGGACCGGAGATCAGAACGGGGATTACCCCCTTGACGCTGAGGCAGCCGATACCCGACGCTGGCAAATGCTTGACCTGCGCCAACTCATCTGGGGCATGACTAACGAGTCTACTTCGCTAGCGTTCGCTTGCCGGATGTTTGGCCTGCCCGATGAATACTCCAAGACTCACGCTGAGGAATACGGGAAGATAACCCCGGCTTTCATCGGTTACGCGAGACAGGATGTACTAGCCACTACCGAACTAGCGGTAAAGGTTCTGGCTGAATACATGCGTCACCCTATCGACCTTCAAGCGTCTAAGGTGTTCTCTGCCGCGTCAATCGCTAAGGCATACCTTCGCCAGATGGGGATTACCCCCATGCTTGACCGGAAAGGGGTTCCCTCCGATCCGGCCATCATGGGCCGTTGCGTTTCAACGTTCTACGGGGGCCGGGCCGAAGCGCACATCCGTAACGTGGTTGTCCCCGTGACGGTTTGCGACTTCACATCTATGTACCCAACCGTTAACTCACTGATGAAGCTATGGGATCACGTCACGGCAGCGAAGATCCTTGCCGTGAGCAATCAGGCTGAGGTTAAGCGGTTCGCGTCTCTCGCGTCAAAGGTGGCCCGGACTGGGGCTCAGGCATTGCTAGACCCGGCTGTCTGGCCATCCCTCACGGGCTTTGCGCAGATAATCCCTGACGGAGATATTCTCCCGGTTCGTGCCCGGTACGGTGAGGCTACTTGGAACGTCGGCATTAACCGGTTCCATTGCTCGCAGCCGGTTTGGTACACGATGGCTGACGTTCTCGCGTCGTGCCTGCTGACCGGTAAAGCCCCGGAGATTGTGAGCGTACTTCGGTTCGTGCCATGCGCTAGCAAGGTTTCGGGGCTTAAGCCTGTGAAGCTTGGGGGCACGGTTCCGGTTGACCCCAGCCGGGATGACTTCTTCCGGACAGTGGTTGAGCAGCGGGCCGCTATCAAGGCACAAGTCAAGGCCGGTAAGGCTGGCCCCGAAGGCAGCCGGGCTGCCGGGGCTCTTAAAGTGCTGGCCAACTCGGGCAGCTACGGCATCTATGTAGAGATGCTGAGGGATGACGAAGCCCCATCGGGGCCAGCCCAAGCGCACGGCATCTATCCCGAACCGTGGCAGTGCAAGCCGAACGCGGTTGAGACAGCCCGGGAGTTCTGTTACCCCCCGATCGGGGCAGTGATTACCGGGGCTGCCCGGCTGATGCTGGCACTGCTAGAACGGCTTGTGACTGACCAGGGTGGAACGTGGTTGTTTTGCGACACGGATTCTATGGCCATCCTTACCGGGCAGGAAAACTCGCTTGTCCCTTGCCCTGGCGGAAGCCATCGGATGCCGGACGGCAGGGATGCCGTTAAGCCCCTGACACGTGGGCAGGTACAGAAAATCAGGGACACGATTAACGCACTCAACCCCTATGACCGGACGAAGGTTCCGGAACTGCTCAAGGATGAGACAGCAGACACGAACCGAACCGGGCAGGTTTACGGGCTGGCCATCAGCGCTAAGCGGTACTGCCTATTTACCTATGGCCCGGATGGGCGGCCGGTTGTGCCTCACAACATTGACGGCAAAGATGCTTACATGCAGCATGCCCTAGGTCTGTACCTCAATCCTGCCGACGCGGCCCGGCCCGGGGAACGGGACTGGATTAGGCAGACGTGGCAATACATGGTTGATAAGAGGCACGGGCTTAATCCGGCCCTGCCCGGTTGGGCTAGTTCTCTCGCGCTGTCTCAGATAACGGCCAGCACCCCCCATACCATGCGCGCATTCAAGCGCTGGAATGAAGGCAGCGACTATGACGGGCAGGTTAAGCCGTTCAACTTCGTGTTGCTGGCATCAGAGTTCCGGGGAGGGATGACAGAACTGCCGGATGCCCTGCCGTTGCGATTGCTGGCACCGTTTGAAACCAGCCCGGCCCGCTGGATTGAACTTGACTGGACAGACCTAAGCAGCCCGGCAGCGGAACCGGTCAGGGTTAGCGGCGCGATTCTCCCTCAGCCGGGGCTAGTGCGAGTCAAGACGCATCGGACGGTTCTGTTCCAGTACGCGAATCATCCGGAAGCTAAGTCAGCCATGCTGGACGGGAAACCATGCGCCAAGTCCTATGCCGGGGTACTGTCACGGCGGATTGTGCGTCCCAGCGCTATTAAGCACATCGGCAAAGAATCTAACCGGATTGATGACGTGGAAAACGGCAGCATCCGTCACGCTGACGAGGTTTACACGTCCTATGACCGTGATGACCGTAGGCCGGTTACCGATGCGTTCCGGGGACTGTCAGCCCGGCAGATAACAGAACTTGTCAACGCCGAATCAGCCAGTCTGCTACGGCAGGAATCCAAGCATTGCAGCAGCGATGCACACTCGGTCACGGTTGCCCAGCATCGCACATCACACGGTTACCCGGTGAAGGTCAATGACAAGATGATCGGGAGATACTTTAAGGGTTCCTCGATCCGGGACACTCACCAGGAACAAGCGATCATACGGACTGCTGCCAAGCATGTTGCGGCGAAGCTTGACGTTGACCCGGCAACGATCGGTTACGGCCAGGGGCTCACGTCACCTGAGACTGTGCTAGCGATGTGGAGGGATAGGCCGTGACCTTCATCCCCATCACGAGAAGCTTTCCGCACTTTTCGCTTGCCGACTGAACCCGCACGCGGAGTATCCGGCTTTCTAAACCAACATAAGCCCAGGTCAGAAGGCTAGAGGATGGGCCGGGGTACGGCACCTTGGCCCCTTTCCGGCAGAGGCCCAGGCTTTCAGCGGACGCTTCACAGCTAGGAAAGCCCCTGACCCGGGAGCCAGCAAGCCCCCCGTGTGACCGGCCGCGCAGTCGGGCAGGGACTACAGGGCGAACCGGCCGCGTCTGCCAACCGCCACGCTGGCAACCCTCCTTCTCAATCCAGTCACAAGAACCGCAATAGTTACCAAAGCCCCCAAAAACTCAAGCGGGCATCGGAGCTAGTGCGCGGCTGAACCGGCGTGGCGGGCACTGCTGCGGACTGGGCCGTGGGACACTCGGAGACCCCAAACTAGGCCAGCGGTGATCGCGCATGGCTATGTCATGTTCGTCTAAGGCTGTCCCGTACGTACTATCCAACACCAGGAGTAACAGCCGTGAGCGAACAAAGATCGGTGCGAGACTTTGCAAGCCAAACTTACTGGCACATGCGCTCTTATGAAGTACCAGAGGAAGTGCGGCATCCGGTAACGTTTCTCAAACAGCACCTCATGAGTGATGTCTTCCGGATGGCCTGCAACATTTATAACCATGGGAAGGTATCACTGGAATACTGTGAAGACATAGGGCTGACCGCTGCCGCCAGAAGAAGCCTGCGACACAATGCCGTTATAGCCGCACACCGCATAGTCAAAGCTCAGATCACGGAACGAGTAGTCAGTGCAGCAACTTTCATAGTTGGCGCTGTATGGCTGCTGCTGTTTGCTGCGCAGCTAGCTTTTTATGAACACATGCCATCTTCATTCATTAAGGCTGGTTGCGGTGCCTTCGTCGCACTCATGGTGAACGGGCAGGTCTCCGACTTGGTGCAACCCTGGAAGCAACAGCGCATAACCAAGTTGATAATAGCTTCTATCGGGCTAAGCATTGCAGCACTTCTCAGCAACACAGCATCACATAACCCCTGGTACACAATAACGCATCACGTTCATTCCGATGCAAAGAGCACAGCCGCTTATATCCTGATCGTTGGATCGGTGACACTTCTGCTGATGGTTCTTGGAGGCATAGTCTCATCTGTAGTCCTTATCTCCCAAGTCGAAAATACTAAAGAGAAGTATGTCACAGTTGAGCTTATCGGCCTCCTCACCTACGTTCTAGGCCGCATTGCAGAACGCCCTGCCCTAATCCGTGATCTGGAGTTCAAGGCTGACATGGCCCGTGGCATTCAGTTGGCAGCCTCATACCTGCAAAACACGATACCTAAATCGCTTCCGTTGGTTGATGCGTCCGCAAGGTCTGAGTTCCGGTTGAAATGCAGGAGTTCCGCAGTAGCACTCCGGGCCATCCAAGTCAAAATAGCAGTCTCTGGAGAAGACTCCCTAGATGACATAAAGAGAGTGCTATCAACCTTCATTATTGGCATTGCTACTGGTAACTACGCGATTCTTCCCGACGGGAATAACTCAGCACAGAACGAACACAAGCTAGAGCCCATCGATATAGCAAAGGGATTGGCGAGTGCATTCTCTCCCATGGCCCTTCTTGTCGGGGCACGGCATATAGGTCTTGCACTGCCCAGCGGAGTTGACAGTTGGGCAATCGCTATCACACTGCTCTGGGCTGCTATCTCAGTCGTCTCTATGATCGATCCTCTTTACAGGACGAAAATCATGGAGATACAGAACGTGATATCAACCTTCCGCAGAAGTAAGTAAGAATGCCTTAATGGGCAACGAGCCAGCAGAACTCTCACAGGCAACTGGGCAGTGGAATCCTCGGCAATAACCGGCAGGCACACAAGCCGGGCAGCCAGCAGAGCCCAGAAACCCGCCAACCCAAAGCAGGGACAGAACGAAGCCCCGGAAACCGGCAGGCCAGCGAAGCCCCCGAACCGGGCAGCCTCAACCCCGGCAAGGCAGCGAACCCCCGGAACCGGCAGCCCCCGGGAACCCCCGGACGCTAATCCGGGCGAAGCCGGGCAGAGTCGCTTAGCGCCAACCCCCGAAGCGCGAAACCACGCGAAACCCCGACGCGAAAGCCGGGAAACGAAGCCGGTTACGTTTCGTGACGACGGGATAGGCGCGGCGACGGTGGCGCGCAAAGCCAACCCCCGTGCGACACTTGCACCCCCCTCCCCTCCTAACCCCGGGCCGGTGAAAAGTAGCCGGCCAGCCGCAATCTGGCCGAGTGCCCACCCCGGGTCTGGCCGAGTATCGGGGTTTCTGGGGCTGAGGGTAGAAAGGGGCAGAGTCCGGCAGAGGCTCGCGCTGAC
>Ga0335078_10005842_pt1 | contig 18202 bp, 15 predicted proteins | sample Lox_Sample_32_FD_206711 | JGI IMG/M metagenome (GOLD analysis project Ga0335078, IMG submission 206711) | Soil microbial communities from Loxahatchee National Wildlife Refuge, Florida, United States - Lox_Sample_3.2 | ecosystem: Environmental > Terrestrial > Soil > Wetlands | place: USA... | reverse complement strand
AGGCAATTGGGCTTGTGTCGGGCCGGTGAGCTACCGCGGCCAGGAGGCGATCCGGCGCGACATTGAAAACCTGAAGAACGCGCTTTCCGGCGTCAGTGTCACTGAAGCATTCATGGCGGCGGTCGCGCCCGGCAGCGTCGTACCGGACCGTCTGAATGAGTATTACGCGAGCGACGAGGACTTCATCTTCGCCGTCGCAGATGCGCTCAACCAGGAATATCGCGCCGTCGTCGACGCCGGATTTCTGCTGCAAGTCGACGATGCGCATTTGCCTATCATGTACGAACGAATGGTGCCGCCCGGCTCATTCACCGATTATCTCGCCTGGGCGGATCTGCGCATCGCGGCGCTGAACCGTGCGCTCAAAGGAATCCCCGAAGACCGCGTGCGCTATCACCTCTGCTGGGGGAGCTGGAATGCGCCGCATACGTCAGACGTGCCGCTGAAGGACATCGCTCATCTGCTGCTGCGGCTCAATGTCGGTGCGTATTCGGTCGAAGCCGCCAACCCCCGCCATGAGCACGAGTGGCGCGTTTGGCGGAGCGTGAAGCTGCCCGCGCAAAAGCTGCTGATACCGGGCTTGGTCAGCCACGCCACCAACGTGGTCGAGCATCCCGAATTAATTGCCGACCGCATCGTTCGGTTTGCCGAGTTGGTCGGCCCCGAAAACGTCATTGCCGGCACTGATTGCGGCTTCGCTCAAGGCCCTTACGTGCAGCGCGTCCATCCCTCGATCATGTGGGCAAAGCTTGCCGCGCTGGTGGAAGGTGCGGCGCTCGCCACTGATCAGCTCTGGCATCAAAAAGCCGCCTGATCAGAAGCATGCAAGAGCACGGAACCAATCAGATGGCGAGGCAACGGACCCTGTCGGCGCTGATGCTCGATTTCGGCTGCGTCATCAGCAAGACCATGTTCGAAAATATGGACTTGATCGAGAGCGGCCTCGGCCTTGATGCCGGCGCGCTGCCCTGGCGCGGGCCGTTCAATCTCGACAGCGATCCTCTTTATCGCGACATGCTGGCCGACCGGATAACCGAGCGGCAATATTGGGCGACGCGCGCCGCGGAGGTAGGCGCCTTGGTCGGTGAAGAATGGGACACGCGCGGCTTTTACGACCGGGCCTGCGACATCTGCGGGCTCGCTTGGTTCCGGGGCGAGTTTGTCGAGTTATTGGACGATGCCCAGCGCGCCGGGATTCGCACCGGCATTCTCACGAACGAGCTGCAACTGTTCCACAGTGCGGAGTGGATCGAGGGCGTGCCCGCGCTGAAAAAGATCGACGTCATCGTCGACGCCACCCATACGAAAATTCTCAAGCCGGATCCGCGCGCCTATCGGCTTGGTTTGGAAGCGCTGAAAACTGCGCCCGAAAACACGTTGTTTGTCGACGATCAAATCCGCAATGTCCGCGGCGCCGAGGCGGTCGGCATTCCATCGCTGCATTTCGACGTGCGGCGTCCGGCGGAGATGATGCTTGATATCCGCCAACGCCTGGCGCTGCCGTTGCCCGCGAATGTCTGATTATTCAGCGGCGGCCGCCGCCGCTTTGGACACGGGTGCATCCTTCGGTAATCCCAAGTCAGCGGCGATGATGTGAAAGCAGTTCAGGCTGCTGCCGCGGCCGATGCCGGAGCCGGAATGGAGATTCGACGAGCAGGTGTAAACATTGCGGAGAATGGTGCGGTAGCCCGACAATTCCGGGATTGGGCGAAACCGTCCGAGCTGCGAGGCCATTGTCGAGGCTTCCGAATAGCCGCCTTCGACCATGTCGGGATGCATGGTTTCAATGTTGTCTGGACCGGCGACGCTGATGGCGATCACGTTGTCCGGCGTCATATTTGGCGCGTAGCGCCGCCACTCCTCGATCAGCTTGGTCTTGAAGCTCTCCTTGATGGCGTGCCATTCGCTGCTCGTGAACAAGCGCCGCGGCGCCGAGAATTCCTCGACGCCGACCAAATGCTTGCCTGCCGGCGCCCGCGACGGATCCCAGAGCGTGTCGACCGAGGTAAAGGCGTACATCCGCTCGGAATGGCCCTTCAGATAGATTTCCGGTTGGTAGCGCGTGGCGAGGTAGTCGGGATCCTTCGGACCCCACAATAGCCGCGGTTGCGGCCCCACCGCCGGATTGCTTTCGGCGGCCGCATAGCGCGGCGGCTCGTGCAGGGCGAGGTTTGCCCAGAATAGTTGGCCGCGGTCGTAGTGGATGTTCTTCAGCCGATGGACGATGCGGTCGTTGACCTTTACCGCGCGCATTAACCGCAACACCGTCTGCGGCAAGCCGAGCCCGCTCACCACCAGATCGGCGGCGACCGTGTCGCCGCGCTTGAGGCGAATGCCGGTTGCCTGCTCGCCGCTGACCAGAATCTCGTCCACTTCCGCGCGCTCGAAATATTCGGCGCCGAGCTTTTTTCCCGCGGCAACGAGCGCGTCGCTGACCGATTGGCTGGCGCCGACGGCGATTGCCGCCGGTTCGAACGACAGCGCCAGTGGCAGCACGTGGATCAGTCCTTGTAGGCCGATCACGTCATCGCCAAAGCAGCCGGTCGAGGTGGCGGCCGCGCGCATGAACAGCGTGCGCAATTCCGGGCTTTCGAAGAAATCGTAGGCAAGCTGGCGCAGCGTCATGAATTGGTGCACCGGCTCGATGCCCGTTTCCGGGCGGCCCACAAGCTCCTCAAGCGCATCAGGCGTGCCCCACGGCGGCGGCGGCGTGAAGCGGTGCTTGGCGAAAGCCGGCTTCCAGTATTTCGAATATTTCTCCAACAGGCCGCGATAAGTGTCGGCGTCACGTTTGGAGAAGCGCCGGATCTGCTCACAAGTGCGGTCGACGTTCTCCTGACAGAATTCCTGCCGCCCGGTCGAATGGTCCGAGACCCGAAAGGCCGAATAGCCGACAAAGGAGGTGCCGTCGTCAAACACCATGCCTTCGTTTTCATCAGGGAAGACGTAGCGCAGGCCTTCGGCCTGCAAATTGAAGTCACGATAAGCCGGATGCCCGTAGAAGCGCGTCCAGTGCGAGCAGTAATTCATCAGGAAGCCCGGGGCGGGACCGCGGCCGCTCGTCGCCCCACCGCCGAGTTTGCCGCGGCGTTCGAATACGCCGACCTTCAATCCGGCGCGCGCGAGATAGCAGGCGATGATCGTGCCATGATGGCCGCCGCCGATCACCACCGCGTCATACCGGCCATCCGCCGCCATCGCTGATGCTTCATCCATTGCGAGGTCGGCTGTCCAAGACCCCGCAGTCGCCGGCAGTCTAACGAGTATTCGCACATTCGGGGCGCTCTCACATTAATATTTCACCCCGCGAAACGGCATAGAGACGTAGGCAGGCGAAGTGGCGGTTACGCGGCCGCTAGCGACCACGGGTCTGCCAGGGAGGAAAGGGCAAAGTTGCCCGCAGCTTCTACGGCTGATGCACGCGACTAGAGCTTCTCCATCACGCCGGCCAACCGTTGCAGCATGTCGTCTTCCTGGCCTGGTACGATGTTGACGGCGATTTGTCGGTAGCCCATTGCCGCCATGCCGTGCGCACGGTCGATCAGTTCGGATTGTGTTCCGGTGAACGTCAAGGCGCGGACGACGTGAGCGGAGAGGTGCTTCTCTTCCGGCCGCACAAACATCAAATGACCGCGGTGGTTCGATAAGTACCGCGCGTCCGCCGGTTCGTATTGCTGATAGATCTTGCGATAGGCCTCGAGTTCCGCCTGGAACGGGAACGGCCCTTCCAGTGGCACGATCGTGCCGAACTGATCCATTTCAACGAGGTTGTGAAAGACGATGGCCGCGAAAGGCCCGGCTTGCGCCATACAGCGCTTGCTGTCCGCCGGCTCTCCTTCGTCGAGGACGCATCCGCCGCAGCTCGCCGACGCATAGAAATCGGCCAAATCTCTACCATTTTTTACCCACGCCGCATGAATGTCGTCGATGTCCGCCTTCTCTCGCTCGGGATAGCTGACATTGCCGATCCAGCCGGCGCCCAATTTTGCCGTAAGCGCGCGGGCCTTCGGTCCGAATGCCGATACAAAGGTTGGAATCGGATCTTTGATGTTGATAAGGCCAAGTTCGGGATTCAAAAATCTGATTTTGTGGGTGCCGCCTTCTTCCGACCACTCAACAGTCTTCCCCTTGAGAAGGCCTTCGACGACTTGGACGTATTTCTCCAGTCGAGCGAGGGGAACTGGACCCAGTCCCATTGTGCGCCGGCCGGTGTAGCCGGTGGAAATGCCGAATACGATGCGGCCCGGCGCCAGCGCGTTCAACGTAGCGAGCGCATTTGCGGCGACGGGTGCGATCCGGTTTGATGGAATGAAGACTCCGGCGCACAATTTGATGCGCGATGTCTTCATGGCGGCGGCGCCCATGGCCACCAGCACGTCGGCGCTCAGCAAATGCGTGTCGTAGAACCACGCATAGTTGAAGCCGAGCTTCTCGGCGCGTTCGACGACTTTCCAGGAATCGGCTTTTGTGGGCAGGGTAATACCAAACTCCATGTCGTCCTCCCGATGAACTCGTTCAGCGCGGCTTAGCTGCCGGCTACGGCTTGCAAATGCGGTTCGCGGTTTGGCGGCCTCAGCAAAGGCGCGGCGTCAAAGGATGCGCCGACGCGATCTTTCGCGGCGTTGGCGTAAAGCGTCGTGCGCTGACGCGGCCGCCGGCCTAACGACCTGATCAGCGCTTCCATCGCCTCCGGCGGCATCTCCTCGCCATGAACGGCGCCGGCGGCGCGCGTAATGCTTTCATTCATCAAGGTGCCGCCCAAATCATTAGCACCGGCGGCGAGACAGGCGGCTACCCCCGCGGGCCCCATCTTGACCCATGACGTCTGGATGTTTTTCACCAGCGGATGGAGCGCAAGCCGCGCGACCGCGTGCATGAGCACGGCTTCGCGGAAAGTCGGTCCGAGGCGGCAGCCGCCGCGCAAATGGATCGGCGTCTCCATGGGAACGAAGGGCAGGGGAACGAATTCGGTCAAGCCGTCGCTGCGCTCTTGCAGGTGGCGCAGCCGCAAAAGGTGTCGCGCCCAATGCAGGTAGCGGTCGACGTGGCCGAACATGATGGTCGCGGTGGTGCGCAGTCCCAGGCCGTGCGCCGTCTCGATCACCTGCAGCCATTGCGCGGTGGTGATCTTATCCGGGCAGATGATGGCGCGGACCTCGTCGTCCAGAATTTCCGCAGCCGTACCCGGCAGCGTGCCGAGACCGGCGTCTTTGAGGCGCGCGAGAAACTCGCGGATCGAGAATCCGAGTGTTGCTGCACCCTGCCAAACTTCGAGCGGCGAAAAGGCATGGATGTGAATGTCCGGACAGACGTCCTTGATGGCGCGGCAAATCGCAAGATAAGTCGAGCCGTCGTAGCTCGGGTGAATGCCGCCTTGCAGACAAACCTCCACCGCGCCGCGGTGCCAGGCTTCGACGACGCGGCGTTGGATTTCCTCGAGGCTCAGATCGTAGGGGCGCCCGCGCAAATTTTCGCTGAGCTTGCCTTTCGAGAAAGCGCAGAACTTGCAGCCGAAATGACAGATGTTGGTGTAATTGATGTTGCGCGTAACGACGTAGCTGACTTCCTCGCCGCAGGTCGACGCGCGCAACGCATCGGCCGCTTGGCAAACCGCATGAAAGGCGTCGCCGCGGCTTTCGAATAAAGTGACAACGGCGTCTTCGGAGAGCGTCCTGCCCGCGAGCGCGGCGGCGATGATCGGATCGACGCCGATCGGACGCAAAGCCGGGCGTGGTTCTTCGGGCGTCTTATTCAGCGTTCCCGGGATCCACGCATCGGTACGGGCAAATCCTTCACCATCCGTCGCACGCATAACCGCACTGCGCAGCCCGCGATCAAGCCAGATCTCCGGACGATGAACATAGGCCGGATAAACGGCCAGGCGCTCGACCAGCATCTTGCCGGTCTTAGCGGTCTCTCTGGTCAGCGTTTCTATTTGCGGCCACGGTCGTTCGGGATTGACGTGGTCGGGGGTGACCGGCGAGACGCCACCCCAATCGTTGACGCCCGCTGCAATCAACTGTTGCAGCGCGCCGGGCGATAGATTTGGCGGCGCCTGAACGTTCATCTCGGCGCCGAAGATGATCCGCGCCGCGGCAACGGTCCATAGATGATCTTCGAGACTGGGCTCGGCGCGGCCCGCCATCTTGGTGCCGGGCTTGGCGCGAAAATTCTGAATGATGATTTCTTGCAGATGTCCATATCGTTGGTGTAGGGCGCGCAACTCGAGCAAGGCGGCGAGCCGCTCGTGGCGATGTTCGCCGATGCCGATGAGGATGCCGGACGTGAAGGGAATGGCCGCTTCCCCGGCGGCGCGAATGACCTCGAGCCGCACAGCCGGACGTTTGTCGGGAGAGCCGTAGTGCGGGCCGCCGCGCTCGCACAGCCGCTCGGCCGAGGTCTCGAGCATTAAGCCTTGCGACACCGAAACACGCCGCAAGGACGCAAGTTCCTCCGCATTCATGACGCCGGCATTGAGGTGCGGCAGCAGGCCGGTTTCGTCCAACACCAGCGCTGCCATCGCCGCGAGATAAGAGACTGTTGTATCGTGCCCAAGCTCGGTCAATTCCGCGCGCGCCACGCGATAGCGCCGCTCCGGTTTGTCGCCCAGTGTAAACAGGGCCTCGCGACATCCGGCTGCCACCCCGGCGCGGGCAATAGCGAGCACTTCTTCCTTGTCTAAATAGGCGCGGGTACCTCGCCGCGGCGGATGGGCAAAGGTGCAATAGTGGCAACTGTCGCGACATAGCTGGATGAGCGGAATGAAAACTTTTCGTGAGTAGGACACCACGTCGCCGTGACCGCGATCGCGCAACTCGGCCGCAACGTTCATGAGTGCGGCAAGGTCATTGCCATCGTCCAGTAGGGCAAAGACTTCGGCTTCGGACAGACCATCACCGTCTCTGCCACGGGCCAGCGTGCGAGCAAAGGCGCTCATTGTGATTCAAGCACCACGGAGAAATGGCGGTCCCATTCCGCGCGGTGTTCGTCGAGCAGGCGCCAAGTACGCGTAGGGGAAGGCCGGCTCATGAATCTCGTCAGATCCGCGGGCTCGTCGATATCAAGGGCAATGGCGCTGTTGCGGACGACGATCGGGGTCAGTCCAACCGCGCGCGCTGCTGCAAGGTGGGGAAAATAGCTGTCCGGACCAAATCGCAGCGGGACGACATCCGCCGGTGAGCAGATAATAGTATTCGAGCCGCGCTCGTCCCAGGCCGGGACAATCGTAAAGCCGGGAGCTGGCGGGTGAGCCGCTAAAACGCGGCTGATGTCGATACTCGACACCAACGGGACATCCCCGGGGATCGTCACGATCGTCGATGAGGTTGCCGCCAAGCGGCGCGCGGCCGCGCTGACAGCACCGGTATGGCCGTCGCGCGCGCCATCTGACCAAACCTCCGTACCGAAGCGGCGCGCGATTTTGGCGATGCTCCGGTCGGTCGTCACAATGGCGATGCCGTGCAACTCATGCACGGCTGCAACAGCAGACAATACGTCCTCGAACATGGCAAGCGTCAAATCCGTTCGCAGCCGAGGCGAAAGCGCCCCAGCCAGCCTCTGCTTTGCGAGGCGGGCTTCCTTGACCGGGATAACAGCCCAGATATCGGTATGCGACGCTCGCCGATCATTCGCCATTGAGCGCTTCCATCAGAAGGTGGAAGAGGCGCAACACGCTTTTTTGCCGCGGCGAGAGCATGACGTCTGTCCTGTTCCTTTAGGACGGCGGCTTAAGACCGACGCTGCGAGAGTTCATCGGCGAAGGCCAATGTCATTTTCGCCAATTGTTCGCGGTCGGCAAGCGAAACCATGAAAGCATTTGCCGCGATTGTAGGAATGGGGAGTTTTGCAACCAGAGCGGCGTCGCGGTGGTCGACAATATAGCCGTCGAGCAAATCGCCATAGCGTTGAGCCACAGTTTCAGCGCCAACTTTGAGCCCAAGTTCTCGCATCATTTTAGCGGTCGGGCCCTTGACCGCCTCGCCGCCGATGATCGGTGCGACCGCGATAACCGGTGCAGTGCACCCGCAAAGCGCTTCACGCACTCCCGGCAAGGCGAGGATCGGCTCGATGCTGATGAAAGGATTTGACGGGCAAATCACAATAGCCCGCAGCTCGGGACTGGTTATGGCAGCAATGAAATCAGGATGCGGCTTGGCCGTCGCGGCGCCCTCGTAGGAAAACTCCGACACCTCCGGGCGGCATTGCTGCTCGACAAAATAGCGTTGAAAATCGAGCCAGCCGTCACTGGTGCGCACGCGGGTGCGCACCGGGTCGTTGGTCATCGGCACAATTGCGGCACGAACGCCGAGCCGATCGGCAAAGTCGCGGATAATGTGAGACAACGGCTCGCCGGCGTGGAGTCTGCGCGTGCGCTCGACGTGAATGGCGAGATCGCCATCGCCCAAGCGAAACCAAGTTTCCCCTCCGAGTGCGGCCAACGCCTTCATGAACGTCCAGGTCTCGCCGCGCCGTCCCCAGCCGGTTTCGGGATTATCGAGACCGGCCAATGTGTAGAGCAACGTGTCGATGTCCGGGGACACGTGCAAACCAAGATGCTCGAAGTCATCTCCGGCATTGGCGACAACGGTCAGCTTTCCCGCAGGGACAATGTTGCGCAGGCCGAGAGCAAGCTTGGCGCCGCCAACTCCGCCGGAAAGTGCGAGTACACGGTCCTTCTTCACACTCTCTTGCGTCATCGGAATAGATCTTCCGTGGGATCGCGCAACAGCTGCGCGGCCGAGGAAGCCTTCGCGGACCATGTAAGCCCGCGCACCACAATGATCGGCGTGGCTTCGTCGGCCTGTCCCATCAAGAGGGACGCCGCGGCGGCGATTTCGTCGGCGAAGCCTGTCTCGCTGACCTGTAGGGCACGGCCGTACAAGTCCGGTCGGCCGCGAAGATCCGCCAGTGCGGGAAGGCCGGCCGCGCCGAGTGCGATACCGACAGTTCCTCGCCGCCACGCGCGGCCCAAACTGTCATTGATGACGACCGCAATATTCTTGCGAAGCTTAAGACGAAGGCCTTCGTGCAATAGTCGCGCAGAGCGATCGGGGTTTTCGGGCAAGAGCAGCACAGGCTTTATCCCGCGCTGCGGATCGACGTTCGATTGATCGACGCCGGCATTGGCGAGCACAAAACCAAGCTTGTGCTCGACGATCAGCACGCCAGGTCGCTGCCGCAGCACCTTGCGGGACTGACTGAGGATCACCTCGACAAGCCGCGAGTCCTTTTGTACCTGCGTCGATAGCGCTCGCGCCTGTTCGCTTGGCTCAATTGCGGCGAGGTCGACATAGCGTCCCTCTGCTTTCGACACGATTTTTTGGGCGAGGACGAGGACGTCATCGTCGCGTAATGCCGGTCCATGGTTTTGGGTAAGCTCACAAATCAAGGAAACAAGATCAGTTCCCGGCTCAATGAGCGGGACTCCGCGAACCGAAATGAGCTGCAAATCGCGTGTCTTTGTTGCATTGCGCATGAGATGTTCGGCTGTGGCCGAACATGATCGCCGGGACCGCTATCGTCGGCAAGGGCGTTGCTGTGAGGATGATTTGATGCGGCAAAACGCAAATCCCCGGCCGCTGCCGGCCAGGGGTCTTGGCTCACACCTCAATCGTCACGTTGGGCGAGCGAATTGGCGGCGGCTGTCACGCCCACCCGGTCTTCACCTGCATGGGGACAAACGCCGAAATCCGCCGCGCCCACGGCGGCAAGCGAACGGAAAAAGCCGTTCGCTGGCGTTCTGGTAAAGCGTGCCGCACTCGGATGGTCGACATTCACTCCATGCCTGCGGCGTCACGCATCGTCGCCCACGGGATCGCCCGGCGCTCCGCCGCGCGCCACTATGCCGCCGTCGATGGTGACCATCGCTCCGGAAATGTACGACGCGCGATCGGAGGCAAGAAAAGCAACGACGCCGGAGACTTCGTCCGGCCGCGCCGGTCGTCCGTAAGCCATGTTGCGAAAGTAGTTGCGGCGCCATTCGTCGAGATCCTGCGGCGCGACCTTCTCCTCGGCGATTTTGCGCAGGTACGTCACGCGCTCGGTGTCCACGGGGCCCGGATTGACGCCGCAAACGCGCACGCCATAGCGCACGCTCGCGCCCCCCAAAGCATGGGTGAAATTTATTAAAGCCGCGTTGGCCGGTGCCCCGCAGATATACCCTGCGTTGGTCATCAATCCGCCGGCGCCGACCACATTGACGATCACGCCCTGGCGGCGCTTACACATCGCCTGATACACGATCCGGGTGATGCCGATATAACCGAACAGCTTGAGATCCCACGCTTCACGCCAGGCATCTTCGGCGACCTGATCCAGCGAGCCGCCCGGGATTGCGCCCGCGCAATTAATCAAGATGTCACCGGCCGCGCATCGATGCGCAAAAGCGTCGCGCTGGTCGCGCTTCGACAGATCCATCGCCTCCACCTCTACCGTTATTTGGAAGCGAGACCGGAGATCATCGGCAGCGCGCTGCAATTCGTCGCGATTGCGCGCAGCCAGTCTCAGATTGACGCCCTCGCGCGCAAGCTCTTCGGCAATGGCGAGGCCAATACCCTTGCTCGCGCCAGTTACGGCAGCCGATTTTCCTCGTAGATTAAGCTCCATGGCGACCCCGTGGGTTGTAGCCGATGATTGTTGGCTCAGCAGCGCTCAAAGGACCACACGCTAAAGAACCTTGCCGTCGGTGCAAGGATTTTGCGGCTTGGATTCTGACACCTTAGCCTGCGGCTAATCGTGAGGGCGTGTGGCACCGTCTCAGCCGCGCATACCACCGGTCGGCTGCTATCATCACCAAGCGGCAAGTCGGGAATAGCTCTGGTCAGGCGAGCCACAAGCAGTGCTTTATGGGGAAATCAAGATGGCGGGCTACTCTCCAATAATCGCAGTGATTGGCGGGACAGGCGCAGAAGGAAGCGCCATTGCGCTGCGTCTCGGCCACGCCGGCTATCGCGTGGTTATCGGTACGCGGGACGCAGCGAAAGGCGGCCGCGTCGCAGCTGAACTCAACAAAATTCTCGGCGCCAACGCGATCGAATTCTCTGCCAATGCCGAAGCGGCAAAAACAGGGGATATCGTGATCCTGACGGTCCCATACGCCGCTCAGCAACCGACCGTGCGAGAGATCTCCACCGTCCTCGAGGGTAAGCTGCTGATTGACGCAACAGCTCCTTTGGTGCCGCCAAAGGTCAGCAATGTTCAGCTTCCGTCGGGTGGGTCTGCCGTGGCGGAGATCCAGCGCATATTGGGTGATAAAGTGCGGGTCGTGTCCGCTTTTCAAAACGTCGCCGCGCACAAGCTTCGACGGCTTGGCGCCGACGTAGAGTGCGACGTTCTCGTATGCGGCGATGACGTCGAAGCGAGGAGAACAACGCGTGAACTCATTTCGCGGATGGGATTGCGCGCTGTCGACGCAGGTCCGATTTGTAATTCGGCGGCGGCCGAAGCGCTGACGTCGCTGCTCATATTTCTGAATCGCAAATACAAGGTTTCCGCTTCCGGCATCCGCATCACCGGCTTGGAAGAAACGGGAAACGAGCCGCGCTAATGCAAACGCGCGTCAGCCGCAGGTTGCCGGCTGATGGAACTGCCATGCGAAACCAAGCCGGGGTTCGCGGGCAAAAAACAGCCGCAATGAAATCAGTCGCTTTGGCCCTCCAAGAAAGAGTTCCCTGGCATTTACCCGCCGGCGCAGGTCGGCGGGAACATTGCTGCGCGCACAACCGATTAATCTTTTGGTGACGTCTCGCGCTTACTGATCGGCGGATGCGACAATTTCTGATTGCGCTGTTCTCCGGCCTGATGATCGCCACCGCGACCGACGAATTGTTGTACAGTGGCGCAAACACGGTCTTGCCGGCCAAAATCGCCGGGTCGAACGTGGTCAACCAGTTCAATTATCAGCTCAGTCTTTTTCTGCGCAAAGTTCCCTAGGAACTGGCGCACAAAGTATAAATCGCGCAGAATTTGCCTCAGTGGCTGCGCCTGCCGGCGTCCATTCCGCCTCTCACCAAGAGCGGCGGCCTTGCCAGGTAACGCGCCGGTAACCGCATCACCAAGCGAAAACTTGCCAGCAAGAGACTCGTCCAGACCGCGCCGCTGAAATAAAGCGACATCCACACGATCTCGCCCTTCCAGCGCGCAAAGTCGTGGGTGACGATCCAGCGGGTGGCGACATCGTGCAACCCAGAGGCGAGCCCCAAAAACTCCTTGCCGCTCGCAAGTTCAGCCTGCCAGCGGACGAAATACATCGGCACGTCCACCGTGCACATGAACAGCGCGTAACCGCGAATGCCGGCAATCGCCGCAAGGATCGCCAGTCGGACAATGCCGCGGAATCTGCCGGCGAGGTCCAATAGCGCCGCTGCGATGAGCAAAAACGCCGCGGTCCAAAGCGAATTCTCCAGCACATTGCCCAAATAGTCCGTGGTTACTACCGCGTACCAGGAGCAGAGTTCGGCGATTGCGATCAGCGGGACGACGGCGATGGCGATATTGCGCACCGTCTCGGCATGAGCGACGCGCGCGAGCGCGCGCAATACGATCGCCCATTGCAGGATAAAACAAAGTTCCGCGACGGTCGCAACCGAGCGGCCAACCATGACGCTCGAAAGCCAAGTATCGAACAAACAAATGCGTTGCACATCGGCGCGCGGCAAAACCGAGCGAAAGGCGCAGCCGAGCACGTATGCGGCGCTCAAAAGAAAAAGCGGCTGCAGTCCGAAAGACCCGGCCCGCAGCGACCGGCCGGTTTGATGAAAGCGGCGCCACAGCGACAGCAGTAAGGCGATGTTGCCGGCGCTGACCAGGACCAGAAAGTCCCACCAGATCGCTACCGGCTCGGAGAACGTGAGCCACTCAAGGCGCATTCGCGGCGACGCTTTTACAATTGCATCGCCTGATTTTAACGCAATCGTCACATAACGCCAAGGAAGGCGAGCGGGCTCCGGTCGGGCGTCTCTATGCGCCGGAAAATTTGGCGGGACGCTTCTCGAGGAAGGCGGTCACCCCCTCGTGAAAATCCGCTGTATTGCCGGCAAGCCGTTGCATGCGGCACTCTAGATCCAGCTGCTGCTCGTACGAATTCTGTGGGCTCTCCCAATAGAGGCGGCGAATAAACCCGAGCGCTACGGTCGGGCCGTCCGCCAGGTCGCTCGCCAGACGCAGCGCTTCGGTCATTAGTTGCTCGTCATCGAAGACCCGGTTGATGAGGCCCCACGTAAGTGCCGCCTCCGCCGGCAATCGCTCGCCCAAAAGCGAAAGTTCGATCGCGCGCGCGCGCCCGATCAAACGGGGCAACAGCCAGGTCGAGCCGCAATCTGGCACCAAGCCGATGCGCCGAAACGCTTGCAGGAAATAGGCCGAACGCGCGCACACGATGAGATCGCCCATAAGCGCAAGACTCATGCCCGCGCCCGCCGCCGGTCCGTTCACAGCCGTCACGATCGGGTAGGGCAAATCACGCAGCCGGCGGACGAAGGGATGAAACAGCGTCTCCAACGTGCGACCGGCGCCGCGCGGCGCGAAGCTCTTGCCGCCGCGGCCTTGCAAGTTGGCGCCCGTGGAGAAGGCGCGGCCCACCCCCGTGAGCACCACACAACGAGGCGGCGTTGCCGACTCGCCGAGCGCGTCGAGCGCCTCCGACAGTCCCTGCAGCATCTCGGCCGACACGGCGTTGAGCACGGCCGGATCATTCATGCTCAGCACGGCGACCGAACCTTTGAACTCCAGGGTTGCTCGTTCAAATTCGAAATGCGTCTTCATCGGTGATGCCTCGTGATCAAGTCCGAGCCGTTCCGCGGGTAAAACCATTTTAGTCGTAATTCTCTGGATTTCGCCAATTGGCGGGCCGATCGGGGACCCGATTTCTTTCCGGTTAGACCGAAAACGGCTAAATAGCGCTCGCCTTATTTGCGGCGTAGACGGCTGCAACCAAGCGTGGGTGAATCGCGGGGCAGCACGCGGCGGCGGGGGCAAGTTTTCGCGATCTTGGACGGTCTCATGACAACGAGCAGCGAGGCGCGCGCGATCTTGAGATATTACCACGCCGAGCGAATGTCCGATCGTCTGCGAGGCAAGCGCTTGCGTGCCGCAATGGCAAGGGCGCTTCTGACGATGGTGTTGACCGGCGCGGCCGCGGGCTGTTCCACCAGCCTGGACACCTATCTTGTCGATCCCGCCCGGTATTCTGCTTACCATTGCAAGCAGCTTGCTGATCGATTGAAGGAACTACAGACACGCGAAACCGATTTGCGCAATCTCATGGACAAGGCGAGCGAAGGGGCCGGCGGTACTGTGATCGTAGGAATGTCGTATCGCGCCGATTACGAAAAAAATGTGGGCGAGGAGAAAGTGCTGCGTCGGACAGCGGCCGACAAGAAATGCGCGCTGGAAGGCCCCGCTTTCGAAAGCGATCAGGTCATCCGCTGAGGGTTGGTCTGCCATCTATCTCGGCAGGCTTGGCGGTGAAACTGCGGCTTCTCGCCCTAGAACCTGGTAAGGAAGAAAGCGATGACTACGCCCGCAGCGGCGAGCAAGACCAGGATGATGGCGCTGGCTTCGGTCGCTCGTCCGCCGGCGAAAAACGCGGCATAAAGCGCTTTGAGGATGTTGTTTGACGAAGCGGCGATGAGAATCGCGGCGGCCAGTGCCGAATCGGACATGCCGGTGGTTCCGCCTTGCGCGAGATTGAGCACGAATGGATCGATATCGGTGACACCGACAATGGCCGCGAGAGTATAAATGCCAGAGGTTCCGAACTGGGCTTTCGCCCAGTTAGAAACGAGCGACACCATAATGAAGAGAACCGCGAACACCGCCGCAGGACCAAGTTCGAGCGGATTCGTCGCGAGACGCCGTGTGCTCGATGCCCCCGGCTGTTTGTCCTCAGCGGCCGGTTTGCCAAGGCGATATTGCAGAGCGCAAATCGCCAAGCCGACCAATGAAAGACCGCAAAGCCAAGGGGCGAGCACCAGGGCGAGAGTAAAATTGAAGAACGCCACCACTACAAGAATTCGCAAATACATGATCGCCGTGGCGAGCGTAATGCCGGCTTGCGCATGCCGGCGGGTGACCGCTCCAGTCTTGGCCTCGCGCGCGAGCACCACCGTCGTTGCGGTCGAGGAATAAAGGCCGCCCAACGCTGGCATCCACAAGCCCTGAGCCGCGGCGGCCCAGTAGCGTTGCGCCAAATAACTCGCGTAGGACAGTGCGGCGACGACGACCAGCGCCAGCCATGCCTGCCGCGGCGTAATGCTCGTCAAAGTGGTTATCGGCGTGCTCGGCAGCAGCGGCAGGATGATGCCGGTCAAGATCAGGAACTGGCCGGCGGTCACGATCTCCTTGACCTCGATGCGCCGCGCCAAGGCGTGCAATCTTTCCCGACCGGTGAGCAGCAACACCGCAGTTACGGTAAAGGCCACTGCCACCCAGTGCGGCAGTGCCAGCGCGATAGCGCCAAGCAGATAGGCGTGAATATTGAGTGCCGGCACAACGAGCCCGACATTCGGCTCGCCTTCCTCGTCCTTTTCCTGGACATGTCGGGAATAGAAAACCGTCAACCAGGCGCCTAGCACAATCAGGCCGCCGGTGAAGGGAACGAGATGGGCCGGATCGAAGCAGTAGAGGACACCGCCGGCGAAGGCGAGCATCGGGAATGTACGAATGCCACCCGGGCGTCGGTGGTCGCGGCTGGAGAAAAACTCCTCGAAAGCAAGGCCCAGAAATAAGCTCAGCCCGAGAAGAAGGGCCACGCCCGTCAGGGAAGGAGGTGAAATGGACACCGAGAGATAACCTAGATCGCGGCCACCATGGCGGTCTATCTGCCTTTATCATACATTGGACGGTGCGAACGAGCAGCGTGGCTGAGGGAAGACCGGGTACACTGTCTTGAGCGGGACAAAGGCGATTGGGAGACGGTAAACATGAGCTGGATGCCCGACAAGGATCCCGTCCTCGGCGACAAGCGTTCATGCGACGCGCTTGAGCTGATTGTTGTGCCGCGCGTGCGCGATCTCGGCGACGGCTTTTCCATCCGCCGGGCGCTGCCGCACAGCCAGCGCCAGATGGTAGGGCCGTTCATCTTTTTCGATCAGATGGGACCGATGCAGTTGGTCGCGGGGCGGGGGATGGACGTGCGCCCGCATCCGCACATCGGATTGGCGACCGTTACCTATTTGTTCGACGGCCGCATCATGCATCGCGACAGCGAAGGCAACGCGCTGGAGATCACGCCCGGTGCCATGAACTTAATGACGGCGGGACGCGGCATTGCCCATTCCGAGCGCACACCCGTAGCCACGCGCAGCACTGGCGGCGGCATGTTCGGCATCCAAAGTTGGATTGCGCTCCCGCAAGAGCACGAGGAGATGGCGCCTTTGTTCGAGCACTTTGACGCTGCGATCCTGCCCAGCGTCGGGGATCAAGGCGTTCGCGCACGTGTCATCGCTGGGTCGGCCTTCGGCCAAAAATCTCCGGTCGGCATGGTATCCGAATGGTTCTATATCGAAGTTCTTCTCGACCCGGGCGCCAGTGCGCCGCTCGACGCAGACTACGAAGAGCGCGCAATCTATGTGACCGAAGGCGAAATCGAAATTGCTGGCGATAAATTCGAGGCGCCCCGACTCCTGATCTTTCGTCCCGGTGACCGCATCACCGTGACGGCGACGAAACCGGCGCGGCTGATGTTTCTCGGCGGCGCGGCGCTCGAAGGCCCCCGCTATTTGTGGTGGAATTTCGTCTCCTCACGCAAGGAACGGATCGAAGAAGCCAAAGAGGAGTGGAAATCAGGCCGCTTCGCTTTAATTCCCGGTGACGAGACGGAATTCATCCCCCTGCCGGAGAACTAACGCGGCCGCAAAAGAGCGACCCGGAAAGCCGTCATGGCTGCGACCGTGTTCGGTCGTTGCGGATGATACGCAAATCGTGATTCAGTCTGGCTTCGATCGTCTTATGATTCGAAGCCTCGCCCCTTGGCAAACCTGGACAAACTCAATCCGCAGCAGCGGCGGGCCGTCGAATATGGCGGCGTGCCGGTCGCCAATTCCGGCCCACTCCTGATCATTGCGGGCGCCGGATCCGGCAAGACGGCAACGCTTGCCCACCGCGTTGCTTGGCTGCTCGCCCAAGGCGCAGACCCCCGCCGCATCATGCTTCTGACTTTCTCGCGCCGCGCCGCGGCGGAGATGACGCGGCGAGTTGATGTGCTCCTTTCCGAATTCAGGCGGGACAGGGAAGGAGCGTTTTCCGAGCTGGCATGGGCCGGCACCTTCCACGCGATAGGGGCGAGGCTTCTGCGCGAATACGCCGAAGCGATCGGCCTTGCGCCGGATTTTACCATCCATGACCGCGGGGATTCGGCCGATCTCATTAATCTGGTGCGCTACGACCTCGGCTATTCAAAAACGGAGAGGCGGTTTCCGTCGAAAAGCACGTGTCTTGCCATCTATTCGCGTGTGGTGAACAGCGAGCTGAAGCTCGATGATGTGCTGGCCGGCTTTTTCCCGTGGTGCGCCATCTGGTCCGATCAGTTGCGGACCCTGTTCGCGCAATACGTCGACGCCAAGCAACGCCAGCATGTGCTCGATTACGACGATCTTCTGCTTTACTGGGCGCACATGATGCAGGAGCGACCGATCGCAACCGAGATTGCAGAGCGCTTTGACCACGTCCTGGTCGACGAATATCAAGACACCAACGCGCTGCAGGCCCGGGTACTGCTGGCGCTGCGTCCCGGGGGGGCCGGGCTGACCGTGGTCGGCGACGACGCGCAATCAATCTATTCATTTCGCGCCGCGACCGTGCGCAACATCCTCGATTTCCCCGGGAATTTTAACCCGCGGGCGGAGGTAGTCACGCTGGAGCAGAATTACCGGTCGACGCAACCGATCCTGGCTGCCGCCAACGCCGTGATCGCGCTGGCGCAGGAAAGGTTCACCAAAAACTTATGGTCGGAGCAAAAATCGGCGGAGCGGCCTTATCTGGTCAGTGTTCGCGACGAGGCGGATCAAGCGCGCTACGTTGTCGAGAAGGTGCTGGAGGACCGCGAACAAGGAATTGCGCTCAAAACGCAAGCCGTACTGTTTCGCGCTTCGCACCATTCCGGACCGCTGGAGATCGAGCTGACCCGGCGGCATATTCCCTTCATGAAATTCGGCGGGCTGAAATTTCTTGAGGCCGCCCACATCAAAGACGTGCTCGCCGTTCT
>Ga0335078_10005840_pt1 | contig 18203 bp, 14 predicted proteins | sample Lox_Sample_32_FD_206711 | JGI IMG/M metagenome (GOLD analysis project Ga0335078, IMG submission 206711) | Soil microbial communities from Loxahatchee National Wildlife Refuge, Florida, United States - Lox_Sample_3.2 | ecosystem: Environmental > Terrestrial > Soil > Wetlands | place: USA... | reverse complement strand
TCTGGCGTTGAGGCCCGACTACGTGTTCAAGGGCCGCGCGGAACTCGACAGCCAGCCGCCCGTGGGTCACAAGCACAAGGCCGATCATGGAACTCCTCGCCGGCGCGTCCCGGTTGCACCGCACGAAAGGGCGCTCATCATGACTATCCGAAGCCCAAGCGCAAGAGCCATTATTGGCCGAATCGGAGTTCTGCTGCATTGCGGTAGGGCAACTAAAATCGGCAAAGCCAAGGCCGGATTGCGCCGCGTACGCCTCGCTAAAGTCTATAGGCCGTATGGTTAACCAATTGCCAATTCGGCTCGGTGTGACGTCAAAGCCAGGATTCTTGGGGGGAATTGAGGAGCCCCAGAATGCCGGGCAAGGCCTCGGCGCCCAGTGCGACCGGAAGTCGCGGTAGCAAAATACCGTCGACGGCCACCTCGCGCAGCTCCGGATCGCACAGACGGCTGGCGTCCGTGGCGCCGAGATCGACGATGAGGCCGACAACGGCAGACGGTTCGTAAGGAAGCCGTAAAAGCCCGACGCCGCGGACTTCAATCAAGCCTGCCAGCGGCTCGGCTGGGCGCGCCAGCAGCCGTCCGCCCGCTTGCGCAAGGTAAACCCGATCGTCGGCCACAAGTCGCGCAAATCGCAAACGGCCGCTGTTGGCGGCGGCTTGGATCATCTCCAGAGCGAGCCGTGACTTTCCGGAGCCCGACGGTCCGCGAATGAGTAGCGCGCGCGCGCCGACAAGGACGCAGGACGCGTGCACCGAAGCCGGCTTTTCCACCATCACGAAGCGGGCAAACGCACGACAAAGCGCGCGCCGGCGACGGTCGATGCCCCATTGGCGTCGGGCGGTCCCGGCCGGTTCTCCGCCCAAATGGCTCCGCCATGCGCCTCGATGATTTGTTTTGAGATGGACAGTCCGAGCCCCGAATTCTGGCCAAATCCCTGATGCGGCCGGTCAGTGTAGAAGCGCTCGAACACCTTATCGAGAGCATCAGGCCGCACGCCTGGCCCGTCGTCATCAACGGTGATCTCCACAATGTTCTTCAGGCGCCGGCAGGTTACTCGCACCGTGCTTCCGGGCGGCGAGAATGAGCGCGCATTTTCGATCAGATTATCGACCACCTGGCCAAGGCGGGAATCATGCCCAGGCACCTGGAAGGCGCGGGCGCCGCCGCCGTCAAAGCGGAGTTTGACGCTCACGCCATCGTCGCGTTTCACTTCGTTGGCGACCGCAACCAGCGTGCTGAGGAGCTTGGTCAAGTCGACCGGTACCGCCTCCTGGCGCTGCAATTCCGCATCCAAACGGCTGGCGTCGGAAATATCGGAAATCAATCGATCGAGCCGTTTGACGTCGTGTTGGATGATGGAAAGAAGCCGCCCGCGGCTCTCGTCGGTCTTAGCAAGCGGCAGCGTTTCCACCGCCGAACGCAGCGAGGTGAGCGGATTTTTCAGTTCATGCGCAACGTCGGCGGCAAAGCTTTCAATGCCCTCGATCCGGCTATACAGCGCGTTGGTCATGTCGCGCAGCGTCCCCGAGAGATGTCCGATCTCGTCGCGGCGACGGGTAAAATCGGGAATTTCCACTCGCGACCGTATGCGCCGGCGCACGCTTTCGGCGGCATCCGCGAGCCGACGGACCGGCTCGGCGATGGTGCCGGCCAATAGTATCGAAAGCACGACCATCACGCCGGCGGCGACCAGAAAGACTTTCAGGATCGCGAGCCTTTCGGCTTCGACCATGTCGTCGATGTCCGCTCCTTGGGTAGAAAGCATCAGCGCGCCGCGCACCGCGCGGAAGCGCTGTACCGGCACCGCGACCGAAACGATCACATCGCCGCGATCGTCGATGCGCACCATGCTGGCATTCTGGCCGTTCAAGGCCTGGCCGACTTCAGGGTAGCCGCGCCCGTTGCCCGGGCCGAGTTCTCGATAGAGCGGCAGGTCGCCGCGCCCCAGCCAGCGGCGCACGGCGATAAAGACGCGTTCGAGCAAGCCCGGCTTTTCGGCGTTGGGCGCCGGCAAATCGAAGCGCAAGACGTCGCCGCGACCAAACAAGCTGCGGCTGTCGACCAAAAGAACGCCGTCGCGATCGTAGATACGCGCGCGCGTCTTGGTCGGAGAGACCAATCGGCGCAGCACCGGGGCGACCCGCTCGGGATTGATCGGAAAATCGAAGCCGTAAAGCGCGTCCTCTGAAGGTCCGTAACTTTCGCCGGGATGCAGATCGAGCAATTTGTCCGGATCGATGGTGATGGATGAATCGGTCTCGACCGTCGCCGAGGCGGCAATGGCGCCGGCAATGATCTGGCCTTGCACCAAGAGGCTCTGCACCCGCGCATCAATCAGGCCGGCGCGGAATTGGGAGAGAAGGGTGATGCCGATCGAGAGCGCGAGCAAGCCGGTGACGTTGAGAAAAACGATCCGCCGGGTAAGGCTCGAAAAACTCTGGGTGATGAAGAATTGCCAGACGCGCAGCAGCCAGCCGCCGACCCAGGCGAAACCGTACGGCTTAACGCCGGCGTCGCGCTCATCGAGCGGGGCCTCTATCTGCGCCTCGGCCGGAGTCGGTGCGTTGGTGTCGTTACCGGCCCTTGCGATATCTGCGGTTCGATCGAGCACGTCGTCTGCCGGGGTTCGATCAGCCCGCACCCTGGCAAGCGGCCGGGTGCGTAATGCTATTATTACCGCACGTCGGTGGCTTCCGTCAGGGCCCCTTCCGGGCTCACATTTCGGGCCTTCAAACTGCGGCGGTTCGCCGAACTATAGCGCTAATCTTCCTTGAAACGATAGCCGACGCCATAAAGCGTTTCGATCATATCGAATTCAACGTCGCTTGCCTTGAACTTTTTGCGCAAGCGCTTGATGTGGCTGTCGATGGTGCGGTCGTCGACATACACTTGGTCGTCATAAGCCGCGTCCATTAATGCGTTGCGGCTTTTCACCACGCCCGGACGACTGGCCAGGGCCTGCAAGATGAGAAACTCGGTGACGGTGAGCGTGACCGGCTCGTTCTTCCAGGTACAGGTATGACGCTCGGGGTCCATGCGCAGGAGCCCACGCTCCAATACCTTGCTGTCGGCTTCTTTCGGAGCCGTCCCGTCTTTCGGCGACGAGCGGCGCAGCACCGCCTTCACCCGCTCGACCAGAAGCCGCTGCGAAAACGGCTTACGGATGAAATCGTCAGCTCCCATTTTCAGACCGAACAATTCGTCGATCTCTTCGTCCTTGGAGGTTAAGAAAATCACCGGCACATCGGATTTCTGCCGCAGCCGGCGCAGCGTTTCCATGCCGTCCATGCGCGGCATTTTGATATCAAGAATGGCAAGATCGGGCGGCGCGGTCTTGAAACCATCAAGTGCCGAAGCGCCGTCGGTGTAGGTTGTGATACGATATCCTTCGGCCTCGAGCGCGATCGACACTGAGGTCAGGATGTTGCGGTCGTCATCGACGAGAGCGATGGTCGGCATGGCGGCCTTCTGAAATGACTCGGCCGCAGCATTACCAGCCCCGGCCCCATAAGTCTTTGAAGACCCATGTAGGGGCGGAAGTGTGACGAGACAAGGCAAAATCGGGGCAATTGCTGCGGCGAGCGAGTAGCGGAGCGTGAAATGGTCCAATCGTCCAAGGCTGCGCCATTGCCCGGTTTTATGCCGGATCGCCTACCGGAAGGCGCCCCGGTCGCCGACTTCGGGGGAAAAGCCATCGCCAAAGCGCTGTTGCGCGCAACCCGGGTGGGGACACTCGCAACCCTCGACCGCAATACCGGTCATCCCTTCGCATCGCTGGTTAACGTGGCGACCGACCTCGACGGTTCACCGTTAATTTTGGTCTCCCGGCTTTCGACCCATACGGCCAACCTCGAACGCGACGGCCGCGCTTCGCTTCTGCTTGCCGCGAGCGGCCGCGGCGACCCGCTCGCTCACCCACGGCTGACTGTGCTTGGGACGTTTGCGCCCGTTGCCCGCGCTGCGGAAGCCGAACCGCGGATCCGCCGGCGTTTTCTCGCACGTCATCCCAAATCAGAGCTCTACGCGGGATTTGCCGATTTTTCGTTCTGGCGTCTCTCCGTCGCTTCCGCCCATCTCAACGCCGGATTTGCCCGCGCCGCCGATCTAGCAGGAAGCGAGATTACGACGGATCTTTCCGGCGCGGAGAATTTGCTTGCGGCCGAAGAGACGGCGCTTGCGCACATGAATGACGACCATGCCGAGGCGCTACGCTTGTATGCGACGAAGCTTCTCGGTGGCGAAGACGGCCCGTGGCGGCTGACCGGGCTTGATCCAGAAGGTCTCGACCTCGCGCTCGGCGACGCAACCTTGCGTTTGCCATTCGCAGAGCGCGTCACCAGCGCGGAGACTTTGCGAAAAACCGTTGTCGAATTGGCGGTCGCGGCGCGTGCGCAGGAAGCACCCGTTACCGCCGCCAACGCGCAAGCCAACCACGAACGCCGTTAACAGCGCGCGCTTTTTGCATTGCAGCGCGGAACATGCGGCTAGTCCGCCAGTTAGGGTTGCGATGGGAGCGGCCTTGGCACATGCTAAGATAATGATATAGGAACGCGCGCTGGGCGCTCGCGGCGGGCTGTCGGAAAATTTAAGTTTCCGGCGAAGCTGGACGGATTGCGGAGGTAAGCGTGAAGGAAATCGGTCTGCGCAATCGCGCCCACGGTGTCGACAAATTCGGGCTCAAGAACCTCGCGGCTGTTCATTGGAATTTACCCGATACCGCTCTCGCCGAACATGCAATAGCCAATCGCGAAGGTTTCCTGGTCGAGGGCGGCGCGTTCTGCGCGGAGACCGGCGTTCATACCGGACGCAGCCCGAAAGACAAATTCGTTGTAGCCGATGTTCAGACCGAGAAGTCGGTCTGGTGGGAGAAGAACGGCCGCCTTTCCGACGAGAAATTTCAGCTTCTGTTTGACGACTTCATTGCCCACGCCAAAGGCAAGACGTTATTCGCGCAAGATCTCTACGGCGGCGCCGATCCGCGTTATCGCATCAAGACTCGAGTCTATAACGAGCTGGCTTGGCATTCCATGTTCATTCGCGCGCTTCTGGTCAGGCCGGAACGCGCCGAGCTTTCGCACTACGTCCCCGACTTCACCATCCTGTCGTTGCCGTCGTTCAAGGCCGATCCCAAGCGTCACGGCGTGCGCAGCGAGACCGTGATCGCGTTGGATTTCACCAGGCGCATCATCCTCATCGGCGGCACGTCCTATGCCGGCGAAATGAAGAAATCCGTATTCACCACGCTGAACTATTATCTGCCGGCCGAGAGCGTGATGCCGATGCATTGCTCGGCTAATGTGGGACCCGGCGGTGACGTCGCGCTGTTCTTCGGCCTTTCCGGCACCGGCAAGACTACGCTGTCGGCTGATCCCAAACGCACGCTGATCGGCGACGACGAACACGGCTGGGGTCCGCACGGCGTTTTCAATTTCGAGGGTGGCTGCTACGCCAAATGCATCCGGCTGTCCGCCGAAGCCGAGCCGGAAATCTATGCCACGACCAAGCGGTTCGGCACGGTTCTGGAAAACGTGGTGTTCGATCCCGACAGCCGCGTCTGCGACTTCGACGACGAATCAAAGACCGAAAACACCCGCGCGGCTTATCCGCTCGACTTCATACCCAACGCTTCGCGCACCGGACGTGCCGGAATGCCGAAAAACATTGTGCTTCTGACCGCCGATGCCTTCGGCGTCATGCCGCCGATCGCGAAACTGACGCCGGCGCAGGCGATGTACCACTTCCTCTCCGGCTACACGGCCAAGGTCGCCGGCACGGAGAAGGGATTGGTCGGAGTGCAGCCGGAATTCTCCACCTGCTTCGGCGCGCCGTTCCTGCCCCGGCATCCGTCTGTCTACGGCAACTTGTTGCGCGAGCTCATAAGCGCCCATGATGTCGATTGCTGGCTGGTCAATACCGGCTGGACCGGCGGCATTTACGGCGTCGGCCGGCGCATGCCGATCAAGGTCACCCGCACGCTGTTGACCGCGGCGCTGGATGGCTCGCTGAAGAATGTCAAATTCCGCACCGATCCGTATTTCGGATTTTCCGTTCCGACCCAGCTCGCCGGCGTGGAGCCGCATTTGCTCTATCCGCAAAAGACCTGGCAAAACAAACTCGAATTCGATCAAACCGCGCGCAAGCTGGTAGGCATGTTCCAAAAGAACTTCGTCCAGTTCGAGGATTACGTCGAAGCCGACGTGCGTGCGGCGGCGCCGGAAGTGCGCATCGCTGCGGAGTGAGAAACTAGCGCCAACCCTGCCACGGCGTTTCCGGCACCGGCGTTAGCGGCGCCTTTCTGCCGGACCATGCGAGCAAATTGTCGACTACAAGCTGATCCATCTTCTCGCGCGTATAGACCGACGCCGAGCCGAGATGCGGCAACAACACTACATTGTCGAGCGCCAGCAATTCCGCTGGCACGGCCGGCTCGTTAACGAAGACGTCGAGCCCGGCGGCAAAAATCTTGTGCTCTTTGAGCGCTTTGATCAAAGCGTGTTCATCAACAACAGAACCGCGCGCGACGTTGATCAGAATGCCGTCGGGGCCGAGCGCGTCGAGCACCGCGGCATCGATCATGTGGCGGGTTGCCGGGCCGCCGGGCACGACGGCAATGAGCGTATCGACATTTCTCGCCATGTCGATCAGCCGCGAATAATGGCGGTAGCTAAGCTCCGGGCGCGGCTTTCGGCTGTGATAGACGATCGGCACGCCGAAAGCTTCGAGCCGCCGCGCGATGGCGAAGCCGATGCGTCCCATTCCCACCAGGCCCACTTTGCGATTGCGCAAGGTCGCCCGGCTCAAAGGATAGTTGGTCTTCAACCATTTTCCCGCGCGCAAATGCCGTTCCGCCTGCGGGAGTTCGCGCACGGTGCAAATGAGAAGTCCGATGGCCGTATCGGCGACCTCTTCGGTCAGCACATCGGGTGTATGGGTGACCACAATGCCGCGCTTGGCTGCCGCGTCCGTCTCGATGTGGTCGTAGCCGACACCGAAGCTGGCGATGATTTCGAGGTCGGGCAAGCGCGCGTAGAAGGCGTCGTCGATCGTTTCGACCGGGGCGCTCACGGCCATGGCGCGCAGGTGAGAGATTGACTGCCAAAACGCTTCGCGATCGCTGGCCGCGGGGAGCTTATGGACCGTGAAATTCGCCAATCCCTTGGCGAGGACGGGACGCGACGGCCCGACCAGCAGGAGCTCTTCGTGTCGCTCAGGCAAGATAGCTCTCCCGCGCCATCACGTTCAAACAATGAAGGGGATCAAAGCGGGCACTTCGGCGCGGTAGCGGGCGTATTGTTCGCCGAAGGTTTCGCTCATGAAGCGCTCTTCGGCCGTTATTTTGATAAGCAAGCCGACCGTGAAGGAAACAAACGCCGCTAGGCCGCGCCACTCGCCGATGGCGACGGCGGTTCCGAGGAGTGCCAACAATATCCCGGTATAGATCGGATGGCGCACCGCGCCATAGGGACCAGTGCGAATAAGCTCATGATCCTGTTTGATGGTGACCGTGGCGCTCCAGTTGCGGCCAAGATGAACACGCGCCCACACCGCAACGGCGAGGCCGGCGGCGACGATGAGCAACCCAAGCCAATACGCCGCCATGGTCTGTGGAACAAAACGTTTATTGAGCCAGAGAAGCGGCTGATGGGGAACGACCAGCAGCAGCGCGCCAATAAGCACGAATATACGGTTGAGCAGAAACGTTGCGATGCCTTCGCGGCGACTAGTTGCCTTTACGTTGCGCGCGGCGGCGAGCCAATAGGCGAACCAACCGAGCCACAGCGCCGCCAACAGCGCGAAAGCAAGCGAATCACGCAACGCAGCCTCTAAACCAGCATTACCACCGGCGTTTCTAGAAGCGCTTTTATCGCCGCGAGCAGTTGGGCGCCGAGCGCGCCATCGACGACGCGGTGATCGCAGGAGAGCGTCGCCGTCAACATGCTGGCGAACGCGACGCCACCGTCAGCGCGCTCAATCGCCTGCCGGCGCGCCGCGCCGACTGCGAGGATAGTCGCCTGCGGCGGATTGATGATGGCGGAAAATTCGCGCACGCCGTACATGCCGAGATTGGAAATCGCCGCCGAGCCGCCCTGATATTCCGCGGGCTTCAGCTTTTTATCTCGCGCGCGTGCAGCCAAGTCTTTCATTTCGGCGGAGAGGGCGGACAGCGATTTTGCCTCGGCGTTGCGAATGATCGGGGCGATCAATCCGGCCTCGATCGCCACCGCCACGCCGATGTCGGAATGTTTAAGCCGCAGGATACGGTCGGCCGCCCACACGGCATTCGCCGCCGGTACGCGCTGTAACGCGAGCGCCATCGCGCGAATGATGAAATCATTGAGCGATAGTTTGAACGAAGGTTTGCCGTCGCGATCGTTCCCCGCCGCGGCGTTCGCCTGCTCCCGCAGCGCAATGAGACGATCGATCGCGATGTCTGCTGTCAGGTAGAAATGCGGGATGGTTTGCTTTGCTTGCTGCATGCGCGCGGCAACCGTCTTGCGCATGGCATCGAGCGGCACTTCCTCGTAGCCCGCGGGATCGTACAGCGCTTTGACCTGATCGGCGCCGAAACCCTCGGCGAGCGGCGGGTGCACGGCTGGCCGAGGCGCGCCGTCAACGTCGCGCGCCACGATACGGCCGTGCGGGCCTGATCCGCTAAGTTTAGAGAGATCGATGCCGGCTTCGCTGGCAAGCCGGCGCGCCAGAGGCGTGACCGCAATGCCGCCGGCAAGCCGCGCCGGCCCGAAATTGCGGCCGGGCGTACGCACCTCGAAGAAAGGATCAAGCTTTATTGGCTGTCGCGCGGCGGCGGCCGGCGACGGCTCCCCAATGCTTTCATATCCGGTTGGTGGCGCAGGAGCTTTTTGCGCCGCGGTTGCTGTCGTACCAGATGCCGCGGACGCGGATGTGGGGGTCGCGCTGGCGACGGCGCCTCCGGCCGCGCCAATGACGCCGACCACCGCGCCGACCGGCGCAATTTCCCCTTCCGGGACGCGGATTTCGCTAAGCACGCCGGCTTCCGTCGCCGGCACTTCCATCGAAACCTTGTCGGTTTCGATCTCGAATAAATTCTCGCCCGGCTTAACCGTGTCGCCTGCCGACTTGAACCATTTCGTGATCTTGCCCTCGGCGACGGTCTCGCCGAGCTGCGGCATTAGAATGTCCATGACTTGCCTGTGGTCAGCGCGGCTACCACGCGACCGACACGTACTGCGTCTCCAAGAATTCCATTAGTCCTTCGTGCGCGCCTTCGCGGCCGAGGCCAGACTGCTTCATGCCGCCGAATGGCGCTGCCGGATCGGAGACAATGCCGCGGTTCAACCCGATCATGCCGAAATCGAGCTTCTCCGAAACACGCAGACCGCGTTTCAAATCGCTCGTATAGAGGTAGGCAACGAGCCCGTATTCGGTGTCGTTGGCGCGCGTGACCACCTCGTCCTCGGATTTGAACGTCTGCAGCGACGCGACTGGGCCAAAAATCTCTTCGTTGAGCATTTTGGCGTCGTTGGACACGTTCGCCAGCACGGTTGCCGGATAGAAAAATCCCGGTCCTCCCGGCGCCTTGCCGCCGGTCAAGACTTTGGCACCTTTCTTGACGGCGTCGTCGACGAGTTCGATCACTTTGTCGAGTCCATCCTTGTTGACGAGCGGGCCGAGTGCGACACCGTCATCGAGGCCGTTGCCCATCTTCAACCCGGCCATCTTGGCGGTAAGCTTTTTGGCAAATTCGTCGTGCACTTTCTCGTGCACGTAGAAACGATTTGCCGCGGTGCAGGCTTCGCCCATGTTGCGCATCTTCGCGATCATGGCGCCATCGATGGCAGCATCGATGTCGGCGTCATCGAAGACAATGAACGGCGCGTTGCCGCCAAGCTCCATCGCCGGCCGGATGATGTTATCCGCGGCTTCGTGCAGGAGCTTCCTTCCGACTTCGGTCGAGCCGGTGAACGACACCACCCGCACGCGCTGGTCATGAAGCATCGCGCCGACTACTTTGCCGGCGGAGCGCGAGGGAATGACGTTGACGACGCCCGCCGGTACGCCCGCCTCCTCGAGAATGGGCATCAGTGCCAGCATGGTCAGCGGCGTATCGGAGGCGGGCTTGAGCACGACCGAGCAGCCGGCTGCCAGTGCCGGGCCGATTTTGCGGGTCGCCATTGCCGCCGGAAAATTCCATGGCGTCACCAGCACGGCAATTCCAGCCGGCTTGTGGTGCACGAGGATGCGCGCGCCGGTCGCCGGCGCCACCGAATTCTGCCCGATATTGCGCACCGCCTCTTCGGCGAACCAGCGGAAGAATTCCGCGGCATAGGCGACTTCGCCGCGCGAATCCGACAGCGCCTTGCCGTTTTCGATGGTGATCAGCTTCGCCAGCCGCTCGGCGTCGCGCATGATCAGTTCGAAGGCCTTGCGCAAAATCTCGCCGCGCTCGCGCGGCTTCTTCGCCGCCCAGCCTGGGAACGCAGTGCTCGCGGCGTCTAAAGCGGCCTTGGCGTCTTCGACGGTCGCGCTCGCAACAGATGCGACCTTGTTCTCGGTCGCCGGATCAATGACGTCAAAACGGCCGCCATCTGAGGATTTGCGCCACTTGCCGCCGATCCACAGATCGGTCGGAACGTTGGCGAGAAGATTATCGTACATGGCCATAGCACGCGGACCTTTGTTAGGAACTCGATTTGCCGTTCTTCAGTTCGACCAGGATGTTCTGATAGGGCTCGCCGCTCAAGTTGCGCAATTCATGCTTCTGCCCGGCATCGTTCCAGATCACGCCGCCGATCTTGTCGTCCGCAACGATGGTGTGACCGTCGACATTCTCGAGCTCGATCCTGCCGCCGGTGACGTTGATGATAACGTAATCAAGCTTGTGGTGATGCCACGCCTTCTTGCCGCCCGGCGCTACTTTCATGTCCCAGACTCGCACCTGGTCGTTTTCAAAAATGACCTCGGTGCCGATCGGTCCGCACGGATTTTCCCGGGTCGGTTCGTCGGCCATGATGTCCTCCACTCACGCGTTCAGGCTGCGTTGCACGCGTTCGGCGATGCGGTCGACGCTGGGTAGCGCGAGATCTTCGAGAATGTCGGCGGCCGGCAGCGGGATGTGGGGCGTGGTGATGCGTACTGGAGGCCCGTCGAGATCGTAGAAAGCCTCGTCGGCGGCGATCGAGACCAGCTCCGCGCCCCAGCCGCATAGCCGCGGATTTTCCTCGACCGTAAACAGGCGGTGAGTGCGGGCGACCGAGCCGAGAATGGTCTGTGTATCGAGCGGCACCAGCGAGCGAACGTCGATTACTTCGCAGTCGATGCCGTGTTCGCTCTTGAGCTTGTCGGCGGCCGCAATCGCGCGCGGCACCATCAAAGCGAGCGCGAGAATCGTGGCATCCTTGCCGGGACGGACGATCTTTGCCGTGCCGAGGCTGTCGACAATCTCGCCGTCCCGCACTTCGCCTTTGGTCGGATAGAGCGATTTATGCTCGAGGAAGATCACCGGATCGGGATCGCGCACGGCGGCCGCCATCAGCCCGATTACGTCAGTCGGCGACGACGGCGCCACTACCTTGAGGCCCGGGATCATCATGCACCAGTTTTCGACGCTCTGCGAATGCTGAGCGCCGAAGCGGGCACCGCCGCCGTTGCCGGTGCGCACCACCAGCGGGCATTTGACCTGCCCGTTCGACATATAGCGGCTCTTGGGAAACTCGTTGGCGATGTAGTCGAAACACACGGCGAAGAAATCCGAGAACATGATCTCGGCGATCGGCTTTAGTCCGGTCATTGCCGCGCCCATGGCGGCGCCGAGGATCGCCTGTTCGGAAATCGGCGTGTCGCGCACGCGCAACGGTCCGAATTGATCGTACAGCCCGACGGTCGCTTTGAACACACCGCCCGCCTTGGCAATGTCTTCGCCGAGGAACACCACATCGGGATCGCGGGTCATTTCCTGCGCGATGCCGCGAATGACGGCGTCGCGGTAGGTCAGTTCCGCCATGCGAAGCCTCCGTCGGCATAGACGTCGGTGGTGAGGATATCGAGTGCCGGCGGCGGCGCCGCTTTGCAGGCTTCGGTCGCCTCGTCGACCTCGCGCCGCACCTCGCTATCGATGCGAAGAATGGTGTCATCGCCGATGCCGAATTGTTTAAGCCGCTCGCGATAAATCTTGATCGGATCGCGCTCCTTCCATTTCTCCAGCTCGCCCTCCGGCCGGTACTTGGCGGGATCGGCGCGCGAATGGCCGCTGTAGCGGTAAGTCAGGCATTCGATGAGCGACGGGCCCTCGCCGGCGCGAGCTTTGCCATAAGCCGCGCGCGCGGCGCGGAAGACGGCGTCGGCGTCGTTGCCATCGATGATGATGCGCGGCAACCCATAGCTGGCCGCGCGGTCGGCGGCCGGGTTGGGCACCGCAGTCACGTCGCCGATTGGCGTGTATTCCATGTACAGGTTGTTTTCACAGACGAAGACGACCGGAAGCTTCCAAACCGCGGCAAAGTTCAACGCCTCGTGAAAGGCGCCGATATTGGTCGTGCCGTCGCCGAAGAAGCAAATCGAAACGTCCTTCTGCCCTTTGTATTGCGCGCGCCACGCGGCGCCGCAGGCGATCGGCAGATGCGCGCCGATAATCGCATAAGATCCCATGACGCCGTGTTCGACGGAGGTGAGATGCATGGAACCGCCCTTGCCGCGCATCAGACCGATATCGCGTTGCATTAATTCGCCGAGCACCTTGGTGACCGGGACGCCGCGCGCGAGTGTGTGCGCGTGTCCGCGATAAGTACAAAAGGAAAGATCCTCGCGGCGCATCGCCGCGGCAAATCCGGCCGCGACCGCTTCCTGGCCGAGCGAAAGATGGCTGGTGCCTTTCACGAGGTTCTGGAGGAAGAGATCGTAAGCGCGCTGCTCGGCTTCGCGGATGACGACCTGGGTACGGTACATTTCGAGGCGTTTTTCCTCGCCGATGTCGTCGTTGAGAGCCGCCCTTGGGGCGGGCGCGCGGTCCTCGATCGTGGCCATGCAAAATCCTTTTGAAGGCCCGGATAATCGCGGGCGCAGCGCAACTTAACGCCACTTGCGAAGCCGAGGCAACGGGCACCGCGGCGCGCCTGTTGCGCAGCCTGAGAATGACCAGGGCCGTAATGTCTAGCTTTGACGCCGCTGATCTAGCTTGGCGGTCAGTCGTCGCTTTGGCGCGGACCGTTCGGGTTCGGCCCGTCGCCGCCTTCGCCACTCATGGAGTGGTCGCGTGGGCCACCACCGCGATTTCGCCGGCGGCGCCGATGCAATGGAAAACGGTCGGCTGAACCGTCATAGCCGTTCGGGCCGTTGGAATTGTTCGATCCCTGCCCCTGTTGCGGCGGGGTCGCTTGCGGCTGGCCTCCACCAGTGATGAATGACGGTAACCGATCGACATCGTCTTCGTTCGCGGACTCAAATTGTGGGCGCGGCTGCGTGTGTTGCGGCTGACCCTGCTGGTGATGCTGGTCGCGGGGATAGAACGGCTGCTGCGTGTCGCGCGGCGCAAACGGTTCGCCCTCGGCGGAACTTTGCTCGCTGTCGCCCTCTTCATAAGCCTCTTCGGAGGCGTTGGTACGCGATTCCGTGCCGGTTTGCTGCTGATAATAGGGCTGGCTCTGACGAAACTGCTCCTGAGCAGCGGCGATCAGGCGAAAGTAATGTTCTGCGTGCTGATAGTAATTTTCCGCCGCAACCGGATCACCTGAACTTTGCGCATCGCGAGCGAGCTGCAAATATTTTTCGGCGACATGCGCAGCCGGACCACGAATTTTCACGTCCGGTCCGCTGGACTCATATACTCGGGACAATGGATTCTGATGGTGATGATGATGGCCGCCTTTGCGATTGCGACCCCGCATGCGCTTGTTCTGACCGTTTCTCATGGTTTGCTGCTCGCCAACCCCCTCGTTTGCAACGGCAACTCTGCCGCCATTCCACTCACTACTTTATTACGTCAAACTGGGTGCGTCGCTCTGGACCACCACTCACGATGCGCTGCACTCGCCGTGCGCCGGCTCCCGCTGACGTCACGCACACAAGCAACCGCAGCCCTCGACTGCAGCGCTGCGAACCTCTAGCGACGCGCGACATTTCGCAAATGCGCGCCGAACCGACTAAGCTTCTCGGTCTGAATCTTGGCGATCCCGTTTGCCGTCCGATCCGGCTTTGCTGTTCCGGCTTTCGTTTCAACTGGCCTGCGCGGCTAAGCCTCTAAGGAGCGATGCTATTAAGCATTGAGGCGGCGCGGCACTTCATCTCGGGCCGATTCCGTAGCCGCAAACTAATCGGTTCAGATCGATATTCCAAGCGATTTTTTGCTGCCTTTTTGCCGGGGGTCAATGCGCGTCGCTCATGGCCAGCTCAAAGCCCTTCTCGCCAGCAGCACCCGCTGTATGCCGTTAAGATCGGGCTGGGGCGGCTCAACCGCAAGCCCTGCTGCCGAGAACAACTTGGCAACAGCGTCCGCTTGCCCGGCGCCGATTTCGACGACAACAGCGCCGCCGGGCTTCAGCAGTGCCGGTGCCGAGGCGCTGAGCGAGCGATAACAGTCAAGTCCGTCCGCTCCGCCGTCGAGCGCGGATCGAGGGTCAAACACGCGCACTTCGGGAGCAAGCGCAGCGAAGTCTTCAGACGCGATGTAGGGAGGGTTAGACACGATCAAGTCAAGCAGCTTCCCCAAGGGACGCGCCATGTCGCCGACAACGAATGCGGCTCTCGTAATGCCAAGTCGTTGGGCGTTGGCCCGCGCCATCGTCAGCGCGCGAAGGCTGGTGTCCGTGGCGATGCCCGTCGCGTTGGGCAATTCACTGAGCAACGCAAGGAGCAATGCACCCGAACCGGTGCCGAGATCCGCGATGCGGAGTGCTCGCGTGCGCGGGCCGTTCGCCTCGACGGCCGCGAGCGCCACTTCGACGACAGTTTCTGTTTCCGGACGCGGCACCAATGTCGACGCGTTGATACGCAGCGGCAGACTCCAAAATTCTTTGCTGCCGACGATGCGGGCGACAGGTTCGCGCGCCAACCGTCGGCGCGCGAGCGCGGCGATGGCATCCCTTTCTTTTGTGTCGAGCGCGCGGGTGCCGGCCGTTGCCAATGCGGCATGATCGAGGGAAAGAGCATGACCGATGAGAATGCGGGCGTCGGCGTTTGCCGAATCGAGACCGGCGGCGCGGAACTGTTGCGCCAATGAACGGCGGGCGCCGGCGATCGTAAAATCCGGCGCGGCGTGGTGCGCCGCCGCCACGAACTCGGCAGCCGACATCACGTCTCCTCAGCGGCAAGCTGCGCCGCCTGATGCTCGGCGACCAGGGCGTCAATAATTTCGCCCAAGGCCTCGCCTTCCAGAATCTGCGGCAGCTTATAGAGCGTCAGGTTGATGCGATGATCCGACACGCGGCCTTGGGGATAATTATAGGTGCGGATACGCTCAGATCGATCTCCCGTACCGACTTGCCCACGGCGTTCCGCGGCTCTGGCGGCATCTTGTTTCTGCCGCTCGAAATCGTAGAGGCGCGTGCGCAGCACGGCCATGGCCTTGGCGCGGTTGCGGTGCTGCGAGCGGTCCTCCTGCATCATGACCACGATACCCGAGGGGATGTGAGTGACCCGCACTGCCGATTCGGTCTTATTGACGTGTTGTCCGCCGGCGCCTCCCGAGCGCAACGTGTCAATCCTCAGGTCGGATTCATTGATGGCGACGTCGAGGTCCTGTGCCTCCGGCAGCACGGCGACCGTCGCGGTTGAGGTGTGGATGCGGCCGGAGCCTTCGGTGTCGGGCACGCGCTGAACGCGATGCACACCGGACTCGAATTTCAGCTTGGCGAAGGCGCCGCGCCCGCGGATTTCGGCGATGATTTCCTTGTAGCCGCCCATTGCACCTTCGCTCGCGGTCATGATCTCGACTTTCCATCCCTGCTTTGCCGCATAGCGCTCGTACATGCGAAACAGATCGCCGGCGAACAACGAAGCTTCGTCTCCGCCTGTACCGGCACGAATTTCGAGAATGACGTTGCGTTCGTCCATCGCGTCCTTAGGAAGGAGTGCGAGCCGTAATTGCTGTTCGAGCGAGGCGCGGCGGGCCTCGAGTTGCGGCCGTTCCGCCGTGGCGATGGCGCGCATTTCGGAGTCTATCGAAGGATCTTCGATCAGGCTTTCGACGCCTTCGAGCTCACGCTGCGCCGCCCGGTAGGATTTCACCGCCTCGACGACCGGGGCGAGCTCGGCAAATTCGCGCGACAGCTTGACATAGGCCTCAGCCGGCAATGCCGCAGCAAGGTCGCGCTCAAGCGCGGCGTGGCGGGTAATAAGCGCGTCGAGTTTTTGTTCGGGCAACATGCTGTTCGGTTAAGTAGATGACACCAATGGGAGCGACAAGACCGGCCGATTACCGGCATCCTGAAAACGCCGTGCTATATCTGGAGCGCCTCGGCTGCTGCGAACTTTTCCAGTTGATCGCGAATCGGTATCGCGCCGGCGGATTTCTCAATGAGCGGCGACAGAAAGCCGGCGGCTTTGCCGGTGTCGAGTTCGAGCAGCATCGCCTTCACCGGGCCAATGGCCGACGGCGTGAGCGAAAGCGAGCGATAGCCGATCGCGGCCAGAGCCAGGGCTCCCAACGGCTGGGAAGCGAGTTCGCCGCATAGCGTCACCGGCTTGCCGTATTCCTGGCACTTGTCGGCGATGTCCTTAAGGGCGCGGAAGACCGGCGCCGATAGCGGGTCGAAGCGGCCGGAAACGCGCGGATTGCCGCGGTCGACGGCATAAAGGAACTGGATAAGGTCGTTTGAACCCACTGAGAGGAAATCGACGCGGTTCAAGAGCTCATCAAGCTGATACAGCAGCGAAGGGACTTCCACCATGCTGCCGACCTCGACCTGGTCCGGGAGCTTATGACCATGGCGGCGCAAATGCGTGAGCTCGAGTTCGACCAGTTCCTTGGCCTGATCGAATTCGGCAACGGTCGCGATCATCGGAAACATTATTTTCAGGACCCGTCCACCGCCGGCGCGCAACAACGCACGCAATTGTGTGCGCAACAGCGCCGGCCGGTCGAGCCCGAGGCGGATCGCGCGCCAGCCGAGCGCCGGATTCTCCTCTTCAATATTGCGCATATACGGGAGCACTTTGTCGCCGCCGATGTCGAGCGTGCGGAACGTCACCGGTCTTTCGCCGGCGGCGTCGAGCACCGCCCGATAGAGGGCATATTGCTCGCTGGCGCGCGGAAAGTTCGGCGCCACCATGAACTGCAACTCAGTCCGAAACAGCCCGATTCCGATCGCGCCGGTATCAGCGATATGCGGCAGGTCGACGCTTAAGCCGGCGTTGATCAACAGCGACATTGGCTGGCCGTCCTTGGTCACGCAGGGCAGGTCGCGCAACGCCTGGTATTGCTGTTGACGCCGCGCGCGCAGGCGTACCCGCTCGGCATAGGCTGCCTCCATGTCGGGCAGCGGACGCAGCTGCACGTCACCAGCCGCGCCATCGACAATGATGGCGTCGCCCGGGTCGGCGATGCCGGTGGCGTTGTCGATGTCGCCGACGGCCGCGATGCCGAGCGCGCGTGCCACAATGGCGACGTGCGAATGCGGTCCGCCTTCCTCGAGCACCAGCCCGCGTAAACGTTTGCGGTCGTAGTCAAGCAGCGCCGCCGGCCCCATGGAGCGAGCAACGAGAATGGCGTTCTCCGGTAGGTTCTCACGCAAGGGCGCATGATCCCGGCCGCTGAGCTGCCGCATTAAACGATTGGCGAGATCGTCGAGATCGTGCAATCGCTCGCGCAGGTATGGATCAGTCTGGCGCAGCATGCGCGCCCGGGTGTCGGACTGTACGCGCTCGACCGCTGCTTCTGCGGTGAGCCCGGTCATTACCGCTTCCTCGAGCTTGTGCACCCAGCCGCGGTCGTAGGCGAACATGCGATAAGCCTCGAGCACGTCGCGATGTTCGCCGCCGTCGACGACGTCGCCATGTTCAAGAAGTTCGTCGAGCTGCGCACGCAACGCCTCCACCGCCGATGCGAGGTGCTTCAATTCGTTCGGGATATCGTCGGCGATGTAATTGGTGACGACGACGCGCGGCTCATGCAGCACGACATGGCCGAGGGCGATACCATCCGACAGCGCTCTGCCGGTCAGATGCAGCGAGCGGCGGGCGGCGGGTTCGGCGCCGGGAGGCGCCAGCGCCGACAGCTCGCCGGAGGCAAT
>Ga0335078_10005839_pt1 | contig 18203 bp, 24 predicted proteins | sample Lox_Sample_32_FD_206711 | JGI IMG/M metagenome (GOLD analysis project Ga0335078, IMG submission 206711) | Soil microbial communities from Loxahatchee National Wildlife Refuge, Florida, United States - Lox_Sample_3.2 | ecosystem: Environmental > Terrestrial > Soil > Wetlands | place: USA... | reverse complement strand
TGGCGCGCAAAAGCCCGCGCGCACCATAGAACATCGTCTTCTTTTCGATTTTCTTGGCAGCGATGTTTGGCATTCTTCTCCGTTCGCCGGAGCATTTAATTCGCCGCGACGCCGCAAGCCGAGTTATTCCACAAGACTAGCTCGCCTTCCTCTCCCTGCGCCGCGCGTTGCGCTCGAAGAACAGCGCCTGGCTCAAGACCGCCGACACCGTCGCCGGCTGGAACGGCTTGGCGATCAGGAAGGCCGGCTCCGGCCGCTCGCCGGTGAGGAAACGTTCGGGATAGGCGGTGATGAAGATCACCGGCACCTCGAAGGAGCGCAGCATCTCGTTGACCGCATCGAGGCCGGATGAGCCGTCCGCCAACTGGATGTCGGCGAGGATGATGCCCGGCCGCTTCGCCTTGGCAAGCGCCAGCGCCTCGGCGTGCGTGCGTGCGACGCCGAGCACGCGATGCCCGAGGCTCTCCACCAGACCCTCGAGATCGAGCGCAATGAAGGTTTCGTCCTCGATGATCAGCACGTCGGTGGCGATCTCGGCGGCGAGTTCGCGGCCGGAGTCTTCGACGAGCTCGCGCAGCTTCGGCACATCGACGTCAAGCACCTTGGCGGCGTCGTCCTCAGACAATCCTTCCAGCGCGACCAGCAAAAACGCCTGGCGCGGCATCGGCGCGATCTGCGCGAGATGCCGTTCGCCCGGCTGATTGAGATCGCGAGCACCGGGCTTGCCGTTGATCGCGACCGAATTCCAAATCTTGCTGAACAGCCGGTAGAGCGCGATCCGCGTCGAGGAATGCGTGTCCAGCACCTTGGGGTCCTGGATCAGCGCCTCGAGCGTCGCCGCCACATAGGCGTCGCCAGACGCCTGGCTGCCCGACAGCGCCCGAGCGTAACGGCGAAGATACGGCAGGTGTTGTGCAACTGTTTGAGATGTCGACAAGAATCCCTCCGACCTTAGCGTCCTAAGTCGATTAGGACACAGCCCCTAGACCGTATTCAAGCCTATTTCAGTGTCTTAACGTAGTGTCAGCAAAAAAGTTCCCGGCCGGCCGGAACCATCGGCCCCGTCAGGGGTTTTGCTGGAACGGGGAACCTTGCGCCCAAATCGGGCAGAGGATCGTGGGGTTGGATGATGACTGAACGCAAACCCGTGGGACAACAAAAACCAATGGAAACCGCGGATACCCGGACCCGTAAGACCACCCGCAAACCGGCCAAGTTGAGTCGCGAGGTGCAAGCGCGTCTCGGTCAGCAACTCCGCTCCATGTACGACGACGTGGTGAACCAGGGCGTACCGGACCGGTTTGCCGAGTTGATTAACCGCATCGATGGCGACGGCAATAAAAGCGAGCAGTGACGCATGGACGAATCGGTCCGCAAAGCCGTTCTCGGGGCTGTGCCAAGCCTCCGCGCATTCGCGATCTCGCTGTGCGGGAACGTGGATCGCGCCGACGATTTGGTGCAGGAGACGCTGCTGCGCGCCATCGCCAATATCGACTCGTTCCAGCCCGGGACCAACATGTCGGCCTGGCTGTTCACCATTCTGCGCAACCATTTCCGCTCGGAATACCGCAAGCGCCGGCGCGAGGTGGAAGACAGCGAAGGCCGCTATGCCGAGACGCTCAAATCGCAGCCCGAGCAATACGGCCGCGTCGAGTTCCGCGAGTTCCGCGACGCGCTCAATCAATTGCCGTCCGACCAGCGCGAGGCGCTGGTTCTGGTCGGCGCGTCTGGATTTTCCTACGAAGAGGCCGCGCACATCTGCGGCTGCGCGGTCGGCACCATCAAGTCGCGCGTCAACCGCGCGCGCACCCGGCTCGCCGAACTGATGGCGATCGAGGACGCCGAGGATTTCGGCCCCGACCAGCAGACCCGCGCGGTGATGGCCGGCGGCGGAGAATAACGCGCGGGCTCCCCAGTGTGCTGCTTCCAAGGGCGGTCAACGCGCGACAAAGCTACGGCATCATGCCTTTTGAGGTTTGCGCGCATTCGCCCGGGCGCCGGCGGACGCCGCTTTGGCCGGTTTGCTCCGATTGAACTTGACCGCGGCGCGCACGAGATTTTTCAGCGCCTTTTCATCGATCTTGTCGCCCTCGTGGAAATCGATGGCGCGCCTGACCTTACCCTCAAGGCTTGAATTGAAGAGGCCCGACGGGTCATCGACCGCGGCGCCGCCGGCGAAGGTCAGCTTCACGGCAGCCTTATAGACCTCGCCGGTGCAGATAATGCCGGCGTGCTCCCACACCGCAACGCCGAGCGGGTTCGTAGGCTTTCGCCATTTCACCGCCTCGACCACCTCGGGGTCGGCTTCTTTGATGAGGCGTCGCACGCGCGCCAGCGTCTTGCCGCGCCAGTCGCCGAGCGCCTTGATGCGTGCGTCAACGAGGCGGGAGGGAGCGGCTTCGACTTTTGCCTGGCTCGATGCGGTCTTGGTCTTCTTCGTGGTCGCTTTTTTCATGACGGTCGCCCTATGGAATCCGATAAAACGGATTGGGCAACAGGAACTGCCCTGCCTGATCGTCCGGATTGCCGCCGGCGAGGTCGCTCGGCTGGTCGCCCATATTGGCGATGATCGTGTAGCCGGCTGCCGCGATCTTGGCGCGCTGCGGCGCCTTGAAGTCGGCTGCGGATTTCACTTTCAGGCCAACCGGCTTCATGATCAGCCGCGTCCAGTCGCGATAGCCGGCGCGGTGGAGATTGCGGATGGTCGCAGCTCGTTCGCTCTCATCGCGACCGGTGATGAAGAACACGGCGATGCCTTTCGCCCGCGCCGCGTTGAACAGCTTCAGTGTCGGCGCGATGACGGGCGCCGCGCCCTTCAGCTCCCACGCACTGGCGCCGCACGGGCCCTTCGGCAATTGGTTGCAGGCGCCGCTCGGGATATAGCCGAAATCGTCGGCGACGATGCGCGGCCAATTCGACAGCGAGGTCTCGTCGATATCGAGCACCAGCACCGGTTTCGTCACACCGGCGGCGTGCGCTTCGACATAGGCCTGCGCGCTCGCCGCCACCGCCGCGAGCCCGCGCTCGTAGTCGCCCGATTTCTGGTAGGCGAGGAGCTGCTGCTTGATCTCGTCGAGATTGGGCGGCTGCGCAGGGCGCGCCTCGATCGCCGGTTGCGCTAGGGCGGCGCCGGCAAGCAGGAATGCCGCGACCAGGGACGCCAGCAGCGTTCCGAAGAGGTCGGACTGTTTTGAGGCTTTGCGTGACATTCGCATGATTGAGACGCTCCGGCACGACCAAGCCAAGTATATCGGCACCGTCACGAGCCGAGGAGAAATGTATTCCACTTCCGCGCGTGCCGCCCTGGCTTTTTATGAGGTATCGCCGCATAATCTTCGTATGGAACTGCGCCACCTTCGTTACTTCGCCGCGGTCGCCACGGAATTGCATTTCGCCCGCGCCGCCGAGCGGCTGAACATTACGCCGCCGACGCTCAGCCAACAGATCAAATGGCTTGAATCGCATCTCGGCGTCACGCTGTTTGTGCGCAGCACCAGGAAAAGGGTCGAGCTCACCGTCGCCGGCAAGCAATTTCAAAAACACGCCCTGGCTCTGATCGCCAATTTTGAACAGGCCGAGCGCTTCGTGCGCGAGGCGGCGCGCGGCGAGGTCGGCGAGGTCCGGCTCGGCTATGTCGTTTCGGCGGCGACGGCAGGCGACGTGAAAACCGCGATCGTTGCCGCGCAAGCCGCCGCGCCGAACGTCAAGGTCCACATCCAGCGCATGGAAACGCTGCCGCAGATCAAGGCGCTCAGCTCGGGCGGCCTCGACATCGGATTCATGCGCCGCATGTACACACTGCCGGCCGGCCTTGTCAGTTTCGAACTGCCGGCGCAGCGCCTGCGGCTGTTCATCCACCGCGATCACCCGCTGGCCGCGCAAAAGCGGATTTCCCCCGCGGCCATGGCCAAATACAAATTCGTCGCCTACGAACTGGATGCCGAGGTCGGCTTTTGGCGCAACATTACTGCGGTGCTGGCGCCGGCCGCGATCCCGGAAATTGCTCAGCGCGCGCCCGACGCGGTCTCGTTGCTGACCTTGATCAGCGCCAATATCGGCATGTCGGTGTTACCGGAATCGTTCAAGAGCATCGTGCCGCCCGAGGTGGTCATGCGCGACATCACGGGCCCGGTCAAATACACGCAAAACGCGGTCGTCTACCGCGCCAACGAGGCGTCGCCGGCCGTTCGCGCCGTCGTCAAGTCGATCCGATCGGCGATGGCGTCAGCGTAGCACGCGCGCGAACATCGCGAAAATCTCGGCCCAATCCTTCTCGGCGGCGGCGTGATCATAGACGTCGCGGTCGGGGATCGCGTAGCCGTGCGCGGCGCCGGGATGCGTCACCGAGCGATATTTGACGTTAGCGCGGTTGCCCAAAAGCTCCTCGAGCGTCGTCGCGATGCTCGGCGGCACGTAAGGGTCATGCTCGGCAAACCCGCAATAGATTTCGCCGCGGAAGCGGTCGGCGAAACGGTGCGGCGAATCCGGCTTGTCGCTGACCAGTTGCGTGCCGTGCAGCGAGGCGGTTGCCCGCATGCGTTCGGGCCGCGTGCCGGCGATGTACATCGCATGCCGCCCGCCCATGCAGAAGCCGACCGAGCCGGCGGGGCCCTGGCTTACCGGCTCGCGCTCTAGAAACCGCAGCGCGGCGCCAACATCCTCGTCCACCATTGCGTTGGTGAGCGCCACCCCGTGCTTGCGCACCGCCTCCTGCTGCTCTTTCGTGGCGCGATCCATCGATATCGACCGCCCGCGCTCGTTGCGGAAGTCGAAGCCGTTGACGCCGTCGCGGTGATAGAAATTTGGAACGACGGCGCAGGTGCCTTGCGCGGCGATGCGCTTGGCGATCTCGAACAGCTGCGGGCGCACGCCCCATATGTCCATGCACACGATGATCACCGGCACCTTGGCGTCGCCGGCCGGACGGGCGACGAACGTGTTCATGGTGCCGGCGGGCGTCGGAATATCGACGTGCCGCTCGCTCAGGGCTGTCACTGCTTGCCGTTCAATTTGATGCCCGCGTCCTTGATGACCTTGGACCATACCACGTCGTCGTCAGCCATCCGCTGCGCCAACTGGTCTGGCGTGCCGCCGAGCGTGCGGAAACCGAGAAAGGCGAACCGCTTTTTGGCCTCGTCGGTGCGCAGAAATTCGTTCACCGCGGCGTTGAGTTTCTCCACGATCGCGGGCGGCATGTGCGGCGGACCGAACAGGGCATACCAGGTCGAGGCGTAGACGCCGGGGAAGCCCGCTTCGCGCATCGACGGCACGCCAGGCAGAAACTCCACCGGCTCGGCGGTCATGACGGCCAGCACCTGCGCCGATTTGAGCTGCGGCGTATAAGCGGCGCAGCCGATATCGATGCGCCCGCCGAGTAGATCCGGCAGAATGTCGCCGCCGCTGCGATAAGCAATATAGGTGCCGCTGTAGCCGGCATGCGAGGCCAACAGCAGCGCGGCGAGATGACCCATGGTGCCGGGGCCGGGATGGCCGACCGTCAGGCGGCCGGGATTGCTGCGCGCCCAATCGACAATCTGTTTCAAGGATTGCCCACTGTGCTTGGTGCCGCCGAGCAGCACGTTCGGCGTGTCGCCGAGCAGCACCACCGGCGTGAAATCCTTGTCGAAATGGTAGCCGACGGAATGATCCATGATCGGCCGCAAGATCACCGGCCCGACCGCCTGGATCGCGATCGTGTAGCCGTCCGCCAGCGCCTTGGCGATCGCGATTGCCGAGACGACGCCGCCGCCGCCTGAGCGATTTTCGACCACGATCGGCTGGCCCAGCCGTTTCGATACGAATTCGGCGAAGGTGCGCGCGATCGTATCCATGCTGCCGCCGGGCGAGGCGCCGACGTAAAGCGAAATCGGCCGCGCCGGCCACGTGTCCGCGTGCACCGATGGGCCGGCCGCGCCGCACAACGTCAGCGCGGCGAGTGCGCGCATGAACAAGGACGGGATGACTCTCATGACATGGGCTCGCCATAGTGCGCGAAAGATTGATCGCGATTAGACTATGCGCGGCCACGAGCGTCAACCGCGAGTTGCGTTTGGTCATTTGCGGTCAGACAGTTGCAATCCCGACCGGCTATCGTCCGCGGTGGCGTTGCCGGCGCCGCGCCAGCGATTACATGACAGTCCTCCATGACGAACGATGAAACCGAGGTCGCGATCATCGGCGGTGGCGCGGCCGGCATCGCGGCCGGCCGGCGGCTCAACGCCGCCGGCGTCGACTGCCTGCTGATCGAAGCGCGCGGCCGGCTTGGCGGACGCGGCTGGACGATCAACGAGGCCGGCTTTGCACTCGATCTCGGCTGCGGCTGGCTGCATTCGGCCGACCGCAATCCATGGGCCAAGATCGCCGAGGAACAGGGCCGCACCATCGACAAGACACGGCCGCCTTGGACCAAGCCCTCGCTGCCGATCCGCTTCGCGCTCGCGGACCAGCAGGACTTCCGCAAGTCGATGGATGAGCTCTACGAGCGGCTCGAAGCTCTGCTGGCCGAAGGCGGCGACGTTCCGGCAAGCAATGCATTGCCGCCGGGCGGGCGCTGGAACAATCTGATAACGGAGGTCGCCACCTATATCAGCGGCGCCGAGCTCGGCCGCATGTCCGGACGCGATTTCGTCAATTACCAGGACACGGACGTGAACTGGAGTGTCGTCGAGGGTTACGGCGCGACCATCGCGGCGGCCGGAGCGAATTTACGCACGGCGTTCGATTGTCCGGTGACGCGCATCGACCACAGCGGACGCCGACTGAAGATCGAGACGGCGAAGGGCACGATCGCCGCAGACCAGGCGATCGTGACGTTGCCGACCGCCGTGCTCGCGAATTCCGAGCGGCTGTTTGCGCCGGCCCTTCCACAGAAGATCGAGGCCGCGCGCGGCCTGCCGCTCGGTCTTGCCGACAAGCTGTTCATCGCGCTTGGCGACGCCGAGGAATTCGAGGCGAACACCCGCGTCTTCGCGCGCACCGATCGCGTGGCGATCGCAAGCTACCAGATCCGCCCCTTTGGCCGGCCGATGATCGAGGCCTATTTCGGCGGCAGCCACGCTGCCGCGCTGGAAGGCGGCGGCGAGCGCGCCTTCTTCGATTGCGCGGTCAGCGAGCTCACGTCGCTGTTCGGCGGCGGCTTTGCGGCGCGACTCAAACCAATCGCCATGCATCGCTGGGGCGCCGATCCGTTTGCGCAGGGCTCCTATTCCTATGCATTGCCGGGCAAGGCGGAGTGCCGCGCCGCGCTCGCCATGCCGGTCGACGGCCGCATGTTGTTTGCCGGCGAAGCCTGTTCGCCCGGGGATTTCTCAACCGCGCATGGCGGCTGGTTCAGCGGAACCGCCGCCGCCGAGCAAGCAATCGCGTTGCGACAAAGCGCGCAAGTCTGATATGCCCCGCGCGCCGTTTGACCTAGCTCAACAAATCGGTACCCGGTTCATGCGAGTTCCCCGCCGTCACCTATCGCTGGGAAGGCGGATGGGATAGCGCTAAGGTTCAACGCTGCATCCACGCTGTCTCGGCCATGCACCAGAAGCACACCGCCTTACCTCCCTGCTCGGCCGATGGCTGGGTGTAATCTTTTGATCCTGCTGGGGTACTTGCAATGACCACACCGAACTTGGCGGCCGGCGACATTCCGCATGGAATGGCGCTGCTGCGCGATCCGCTGCTCAACAAAGGTACGGCCTTCTCCGAACAGGAGCGCGATGCCTACGGCCTGCGCGGGCTTCTGCCGGCGCACGTGCAGACCATGAAAGCGCAAGCCGAGCGCGTCCTCACCAACATCCGAAAGCTGCCGAACGATCTGGAGAAATACGTCGCGCTCAACGCGCTGCACGACCGCAACGAGGCGCTGTTCTTCCGCGTCGTGACCGACAATATCGACGAGATTCAGCCGCTTATCTATACGCCGACGGTCGGGCTCGCCTGCCAGAAGTTCGGCGACATTTTCCAGCGCCCACGCGGCCTGTTCGTCAGCGCTAATGACCGCGGCCGCATCGCGTCGGTGCTGCGCAACTGGCCCTATTCGCCCAAACTGATCGTCGTCTCCGACGGCGAACGCATCCTCGGCCTCGGCGACCTCGGCGCCAACGGCATGGGCATTCCGGTCGGCAAGCTATCGCTCTACTCGGCCTGCGCCGGCATCCATCCGAAACTATGCCTGCCGGTCATGTTGGACGTCGGCACCAACAACGAAACATTCCTCAAGGATCCCTATTATGTCGGCATCCGCCAGAAGCGGCTCACCGGCAAGGCCTATGACGAGTTCGTCGACGAATTCGTCACCGCCGCGCGCGAGGTGTTCCCCGGCGTGCTGATCCAGTTCGAGGATTTCGCCAATCACTCGGCGTTTCACCTGCTGCACAAGTACCGCGACCGGATTCCGGTGTTCAACGACGATATCCAGGGCACGGCGGCGGTCGCGCTCGCCGGCTTGTTCTCGGCGCTGCGCGTGACTGGCGGCAAGCTCAAGGACCAGACGATCCTGTTCCTCGGCGCCGGCGAAGCGGCGACCGGCATCGCCGATCTGACGGTATCCGCCATGATGGCCGACGGCTCGAGCGAAGCCGAGGCGCGCGGGCGCATCTGGCTGGTCGATTCACGCGGCCTGGTGGTCAAGAATCGCGCCAATCTCAACGCCGAGAAGCAGCGCTACGCCCATCCGCATGCGCAGGTCGGCGATTTCCTTTCCGCGGTCAAGGCGCTCAAGCCGACGGCGATCATCGGCGTCGCCGCGGTCGGCGGCAGCTTCACGCCGGAGGTGCTGAAGACGATGGCCGCGCTCAACAAGCGGCCGATCATCTTTGCGCTCTCCAATCCGACGTCGAAGGCGGAATGCTCGGCCGAGGAAGCCTATCGCCACACCGGCAGCACCGCGCTGTTCGCCTGCGGCAGCCCTTACGATCCGATGACGATCGACGGCAAGACCTTCGTGCCGCGCCAGGGCAATAACTCCTACATTTTCCCCGGCGTCGGGCTCGGCGCCATCGCCAGCGCCACCAAGTTGGTGACCGACGAGATGTTCATGGCCGCCGCGCATACGCTCGCGGAAATGGTCAGCGAACAGGACCTCGAGCAAGGCAGCCTCTATCCGGCCCTGCCGCAGATCCGTGAGGTGTCGGCGCGCATCGCCGCAGCGGTGGCGGCGGTCGCCTATCAACGCGGCCTCGCCGACGGACCGGCGCCGAACGACCTGCGCGCACTCGTGCAATCGCAGATGTACGACCCGCGTTACTGAGCGGGTGCGGATCACAGCGAGGCCCCGCGCGACCGCAGTCGCACGGGGCCTCTTTCGTTCGAACGGTTACGCTGACGCTACGGTACAGTCGGCGCGCGCCCTCGCACCAGCCCCACCAGCGCGGCGATGGCGAACAACACGATCGCCACGAAGAACACCAACTTGGCGGCTTCGATCGCCACGCCGGCGATGCCGCCGAAGCCGAGGACTGCGGCGATCAAAGCGATGATGAGAAACGTAACGGCCCAACCCAACATGTCGGTTCCCTTTCATCTATTGCGGATGAATTCGCGTGCCGAGACAACGCGACGGCCCGGGGAAGGTTCCCCGACGGGGACCGCAGCGTAGCGGTACCGCCTAGGGCGCCTCCTCCTTGAACTCGGTGTTGTGCTTGGGAAACCAGACATAGCCTTTCAGCATGTAGTGCCAATACATCAGCGGCAGGCCGGTGAGCTTGATCCACCAGCCGATCCAGCGCTCCTTAGACGGCGTGAGCGGCAAAGTCGGCGTGACTTTGCCGCCGTAGCAGAATTCCGCGAGGATGGTCTTGCCGATCGCGGTGGTCAGCGGGCACGAGGCGTAGCCGTCATAGGCGCCGGCCACGAGCTTGCCGGCAATCGCCGACAGAATCTCATTGGCGACCACCGGCGCCTGCTTGCGCACCGCCGCCGCGGTCTTCGAGTTCGGCGTCGAGCACACATCGCCCAGCGAATAGATGTTGGCGTAGCGCACATGCTGCAATGTGTTCTGGTTGACCTCGACCCAGCCGGCGGCATTGGCAAGCGGGCTCGATTTTATTTCGTCGTGCGGGCTTTGCGGCGGCGAAACATGCAGGAGGTCGAAGGGAACGGCTTCTCGTTCACCCTTCCTGGCGTCACCCACGAACTCGAACGTCGCGAGCTTGGCCGGTCCGTCCACCGCCACCAGGTTCTGCTGATAGTGCACGCCGATCCCGTAACGGGCGCGCGAAATAGGGCACGCCGAAGATGGCCGGCGCATGCGTGAAGAATTCAACCCTGCACTCCTTCAGGATGCCGCGGCGGCGCAGGCGATCGGCAATCAAATAGGCGATTTTCTGCGGTGCGCCCGGACATTTGAACGGCAGCGGCGGCTGCGTGCACACGACCTTGTCGCCGGATTTAAGTTGCTGCACGCAGTCCCAGGTGTAGCCCGCCGTGCTGGGGGAATAGTTGCTGCACACCCCGTTGCTCCCCAGCGCCTCGCTTAAGCCGGCGATCTTGTTCCAATCGAGCTTCACGCCGGTGCAGACCACCAGGTAATCGTAGGTGAGCGCATCGCCATTGAGCAGGCGCACCGTGTTGCGTTCCGGCTCGAACGCCTTCGCCGCGCTTTTGATCCAGGTGACGCCAGACGGCATCACGCTCGCTTGCGGGCGATGGGTTTTCGCCAGCGGATAAACGCCCGCCACGACCAATGTGAGCGACGGCTGGTAGTAATGTTCCTGCTGCGGCTCGACGACCGCGATATCGAGGCCGCGCCCGCCGCCGCAAGATGGCGGCGACCGTGATGCCGGCGGTGCCGCCGCCGACGATAAGAACCCGATGATGCCCGTTCGGCATAGGTCATTTCTCCCTGGCTTGCTTATTGTTGAGCGCCCGAGCGGCGCCGACGTTACGCCGGCGCATCGGCCGGCGGTGCGATCAAGTCACAACACATATTACAATTGCAATATGTTTTTCAGCCCCTGCTGGTCAGGCTGGAAATACCAGGCGTTTTCAGCGGCTTGCATTTCGGCCCCGCGTCCTCCGGGGTCAGCCGCCGCCGCGGCATGGAACCAGGGAACCGTGCGATGCGTTGGACCGGCGCGCGCTTTCGCGCATCAAGGCCAGCGCGCCGCCGTGGGGATTCACGGCAATGGGGATTCATGGTTCAGACGTCGACCCATAGCGCCACGCGCACGCGGGCGAACGGTTCGTCCAGTCTCGCCGCGCGCTTTTCCAAATTCGCGCAGGCGACGGCGTTGTGGACCGGCCATCCGGCCGCCTTCCTGCTGGCGGTGTTGGTGGTCGCGATGTGGGTCATCACCGGGCCGATCTTCAATTACAGCGACACCTGGCAGCTGGTGATCAATACCGGCACCACCATCGTCACGTTCCTGATGGTGTTCCTGATCCAGAACACGCAAAACCGCGACACCTTGGCGATCCAGCTTAAATTGTCGGAACTGGTCCTGGCAATGAAAGGCGCGCAGAACAAATTCGCCTCGATCGAGGATCTCAGCGACGAAGAGCTGGCGGAACTGCACGAGGAATGCAAACACCGCGTCGAGATGACCTTGCAGCATATCAACAACCGGCAGCAGACGCGGACTCAGCCGCCGCGCGCCGCCGCCCGCAGCACCAAGTCGCAGCGGCGTACGGCGAAGGCGGTGCATTAATGTGCGCGGTCACATTTTTGCCGCGCGCGTAAGAAATGGATGCCGGCGCGAGCAGGTTTGCGGAGGGGTGAATGATCCGCAGCGATTGGATGGCGGCCGGGGTGGCGGTAGCGTGCCTGCTTGTCTGCGCGCCGGTTGAAGCGCATAGCGCCAAACAGATAGCCGGCGTCGCCGCCTACTACAGCAAGGGCTACCACGGGCTGACCGCCTCGGGCGAACGCTACGATCCGAGCAAGTTCACCGCCGCCCACCGTACCCTGCCCTTCGGCACGCGCGTGCTTGTCACTGATGCCAGAACCCATCGCAGCGTGATGGTCACCGTCAACGACCGCGGACCGTTCAACAAAGGCCGCGTCATCGATCTGTCGATGGCCGCCGCCAAGGCGCTGCACATGACCGACCGCGGCCTGATCCGCGTGACGGCGGTGGTGCAATAGCCGGGCGCCACGACGCCGCCGATGCGCCGTGCCGCGAAAACGCGCATAATGCGGCGATGACGCCGACGCTCGATGTCTGGTTCGATTTCGCCTCGACCTATTCCTATCCGGCGATGATGCGCATCGCGCCGCTCGCGCGCGCGGCGGGCGTCGGCGTGCGTCTGCGTCCGTTTCTGCTCGGACCGCTGTTCAAGGCGCAAGGCTGGGAGACCTCGCCGTTCAATCTCTATGCCGCCAAGGGACGCAACATGTGGCGCGACCTCGAGCGGCTATGCGGCGGTCTCGGTCTGCCGTTCCGGCGGCCCGAGCCGTTTCCGCAAAACAGCTTACTCGCCGCGCGCGTTGCGCTGGTGGGGTTGAACGCGGCCTGGGGTGACGAGTTCTGCCGCGCGGTGTTTGCGGCGGAGTTCGGCGAGGGCCGCGCGATCGACGATGCTGCGGTGATCGGCGACATTCTTGCGCGGCTTGATGTCAAAGCCGCTCCCGTCTTCGAGGCCGCGCGCAGCGACGACAACAAAGCCGCGCTGCGCCGGCAGACGGACGAGGCGCAGTGCTTGGGCATTTTCGGCGCGCCCACTTTCACGACCGCGGACGGTGAATTGTTCTGGGGCAACGACCGGCTCGAACGCGCGCTCGCCTGGGCGACGAACAGGCGCTGAAGCGCCGGATGCGAGCCGCAGTCTGTCTTGTTATTGCAACCCCGCTCAAACATAATCGCGCGCGCTTCAACCACCTCGAGGGGAGAACATCATGCCGACATTCATGCTATCGATGAAGTTCACCGACCAGGGCATCCGCACCATCAAGGACGCGCCGAAGCGGACGCAGGCGGCGCGCGAGCTTGCCAAGAAGCTCGGCGTCGAGATCAAGCAAGTCTATCTCACCGCCGGCGAAAACGATCTCGTCGTCTTCGTCGAGACGCCGAATGGCGACAACATCGCCAAATTTGCGCTGACACTCGGCTCGATGGGCAACGTGCACACCCGCACCGGCCGCGCCTGGACCGAGGCGGAATTCATGAAGCTGGTTTCCGAGTTGCCGTAAGCGTCGCGACCTTCTAATGGACTCAAACAGGAGGGCGGTACCGTGCCGCTCTCCTTTCGTTGCCTGCCTGACAAGGACCCTGCCATGCCCGCCAAGCGCCCGGCGCCCCGCCTCCCCGTCCTCGACGAAGCACAGATGAACGAGGCCCAGCGCTCGCTCTTGGAAGCGATCCGTTCCGGGCCGCGCGGCAAGTCGATCACCCCGCGCGGGCCCTTCGCGGTCTGGCTGCACGCGCCCGAGTTCGGCCATCTGGCGCAGGCGCTCGGCGGCCATTGCCGCTACAAGACCGCGCTGCCGCCGCGCCTTTCCGAATTCGCGATTTTGTGCACCGCGCGGCTATGGCGCGCGCAATACGAATGGTTCGCGCACGCGCCGATGGCGGAGAAAGCCGGCGTTTCGCCGAAGACCATCCGCGACCTGCGCGCCGGGCGCGAGCCTCAGTCCGCGCCGAAGGACGAGCGCGCGATCTATGCGTTCGTGCGCGAGCTGTACAAGACCAACCGCGTGAGCGACCGCACCTATAAGCGCCTGCACGCCTTCCTCGGCGACGCGGCCATGGTCGAACTGGTCGGCATCCTCGGCTATTACGCGCTGATCTCGATGACGCTCAACGTGTTCCGCATGATGCCGCCGGCGGACGCCGAATTGGCGTTCGCCGAGCGGTAATTACGGCCGTCACTTCATCTGCATGCCGCCCATGCCCGGCATCACGTGATCGCCGCCCGGCGCCTTGGCGCCGATGCCCTCGACCGTAAAGTCGACGTCGACCTTGCCGGCTTTGGCGAAATCGAGTGTGGCCTTGAAGTGGCTGCCCTGCTTGAGTTGTTCCTTCAGCCTAATGAACATCACGTGATAGCCGCTGGGGTCGAGCGTGACCGTCTGCCCCGGCTTGATCTCGATGCCGCCGGCGACGGGCCGCATCTTCATCACGCCGCCGTCCATCTTCATCTCGTGCACCTCGAAGCCCTTCGAGATATCGGTCGAGCCACCGACGAGACGGTCGGGCTCGCTGCCGGTGTTGGTGATGCTCATATAGCCGCCGCCGACGCTGGCGCCTTTCGGCGTGGCGCGCGCCCAGGGCGAGGAAATCTTCAGGCTGCCAACGGTGAAGTCTTCCGCTTGCGCCGGTAACGCCAATGCGGCGAGCAGGGCCGCGATCATGAAACTAGTCCGGGTCATTGCGCTCTCCTAGCGAGGCAGCGCGCGCATCGTGAGGCGCGGCGTGCCGATGGATTTTTGAACGTTGAACTTTGAAAAATCAGGCACCCGGCGGCGCGCGCGGATTAAGCGGGCTCCGCTCCGGCGAGCGGGCGACGCCCTCGGACTTGAGCGCCGGCGCGATGGCGACGAAACGGGTGAGATCACGCGCGATGGTCGTTTGCGGCGGGCCGAAAAACGCCTGCACGCAGCATTGGGTGCCGCAGCCGGCGGCGCAGGGACAACCATTATCCCGTTTGACCGGCGCGTTATCGGCCGAGGCGCTGCACAGGCTCGCCTGCAATGGCCCACCGGCGGCGACCGACAGCGGCAGCAGCAAAGCTTGCAACGCGACCACATAGGCCGCGAGCAGGGCGACGACGCGCCGGGCTGGCAAGGGTTTGCTCATCGCGCGAAGTTTATGCGGTCCTTTCCGGGCCGTCCAATTCAAGTTCCAGCACCGAGCGACCGTCGAATGCCGGCAAACGGCGTGTTATATTGTTTTTAATGGCCGGCGATCGACCATCCGACAGCGAATCGCGCGTGGTGATGTTTCCGCGCGGGCGACGCAGCGTGCGCTTGCGCCCGACCCTGCCGTCGCCGGTGAACGATCTGACCAAATTCGCGGGCAGCGAAGGCGCGGACGACTATCGCCACCGCATGAAGGTCAATATCGCCGCTTTCGTGTTTGTGCTCGCCTTGATCGGGGCCGGCCTTTGGCTGGCGGAGAGCATGGCGGAGCTGCGCAAGAACGAGGATTGCCTGCTGTCCGGCCGGCACGGTTGTGCGCCGGTCGAGATCAACACGCGCCGCTAATGCGGCCGGCGCCGCCGCGCAAGCCGCAGGCGTCCGGGCGGTATGCCCTATTTTCCAGTAAATACCCGCCGCCATTGAACTTAAGGCGGCGCTTCGCTATACGGGCTGCCAACCGCATGCCGGCGGATGGCGGTGTCTTGAAGGATAGCGCGCGGGACTGGGCACCTGGGCCGTCCGATCTCCAGAACTTTAAATGAATCAGAGAGTTACAGATGTCTTCGACGTTTGACACCATCGCCAATATTATCGCCGAGACCTGCGATATTCCCCGCGACACGATTACGCCCGAGAGCCACGCCATTAACGATCTCGGCATCGACAGCCTGGACTTCCTCGACATTGCATTCGCCATCGACAAAGCCTTCGGAATTAAGATGCCGCTCGAGCAATGGACGCAGGAAGTCAACGAGGGCAAGGCCACCACCGACCAGTATTTCGTGCTCAAGAACTTAGCCGCCCGCATCGACGAGCTTGTCGCTGCCAAGGGCACATGAGCCGCGACGCCGATGCGCCTCGAGTATTTTCTGCTGATCGACCGGGTCGTCAGCCTCGATCTTAAAGCCGGCACGATCGTTTGCGAATCGACCGTGCCGACCGAGAGCCCGGTATTCGAAGGGCACTTCCCCCGCTATCCGTTGCTGCCCGGCGTCATGATGATCGAAACCATGGCGCAATGCGCGGGCTGGTTTCTGGTGGCGATGAATCGTTTTCAACGCATGCCGTTCCTGGCGGCAGTGCGCGACGCCAAATTCCGCAGTTTCGTCAAGCCCGGCAAGACGCTCATCGCCGAGGCCAAGCGCACGCATGACGGCTCCGGCTACGCGATGATGGAGACGACGCTGAGTTGCGAGGGCCGCATCGTCTGCAACGGCACAATCACCTTCCACGTCGCGCCGTTCCCCAGCCCCGACTTCGAAACCGAGATGCGCGAGCGCGCAGCCTCGATCGGCCTCCTCGGCCATGAGGCGCTGGCCGATGGCTGAGGCCGCCCGCGAAGTCTGGATTACCGGCATCGGCATTATCTCCTGCCTCGGCGAAGGGCCGGAGACGCACTGGCAGAAATTGATGCAGGCGCATCCGGGCGCCGATACGACAACGCTGGCGCCGTTCGTCGTGCATCCCTTGGCGCCGGTGAATTTCGACGCGCAGATTCCGAAAAAAGGCGACCAGCGGCAAATGGAACCCTGGCAGCGCATCGGCGTTTATGCCGCCGGCCTCGCGCTCGACTCGGCCGGCGTCAAAGGCAAGACCGACATTCTCTCGCACATGGACATGATCGTCGCCGCCGGCGGCGGTGAGCGCGATCTTGCCGTCGACAGCACAATTCTCAGCGGCATTCGCAGTGCGGCCAATGCCGGCGCCTATCTCAACGAGCGGCTGATGAGCGACCTGCGGCCGACGCTGTTCCTGGCGCAGCTCTCCAACCTGCTCGCCGGCAACATCTCGATCGTGCATGGCGTCACCGGCTCCTCGCGCACCTTCATGGGCGAGGAATCGGCAGGCGTTGATGCCGTGCGCGTCGCTTTTGCGCGCATCGTGGCGGGACAAAGCGACATTGCGCTGGTCGGCGGCTCCTACAACGGGGAGAGGGCCGACTCCTTGATGTTCTTCGAGTTCGCAAACATGGCGCTGAAGGATCGGCTGGTGCCAATCTGGGAGCGCAGCGGCCACGGCGGCGTCGCGCTCGGCTCGATCGGCGCCTTTCTGGTGATCGAAGCGCGCGAATATGCCGAGGCACGCCGCGCCAAGCCGCTGGCGCGGCTCGCCGCCGTCGTGTCTGACCGCAGCAAGCGCGCGCCCGGCGATGTAACCGCGGCGCTGACGCGGCTGTGGGACAAGATCAAGGACAAGATCAGCGCCGGCCACGTCGCTGTACTATCAGGCGCGGCCGGCGGCGCGCCGGCGACCAGCGAAGAGCGCGCCTTTCTGGAAGCGCATCCCGATCTTGCCGTGCGTGCCACCGGTTCCTATCTCGGGCATGGGCCGGAGCCGCAATTCACCATGAATATCGCGCTGGCCGTTCTCGCGCTCGGCCATGCTAGTCTGTTCCCGCCTTGCGACGCGACCGGGCTGGAGCGGCCGATGAACGGCGAGCTGACCCAGGTCGTGGTCACCGGCGTCGGGCATTGGCGGGGTGAAGGCCTCGCGCTGGTTGAGAAGGTCGGCTGAGGGAGGGCACAGATGGCGGGCACCAAAGACAAAATGGGGCGGCCGATCGTGGTGGTGAGCGGCCTCGGCGTAGTCACCTCGCTCGGCGCCGGCAAGACCGACAACTGGGCCAGACTCACCGCCGGCGAATCCGGCATCCACACCATTACGCGCTTTCCGACCGAGGGCCTGCGCACGCGCATTGCCGGCACCATCGATTTCCTGAAGCCGCTGCCCTCGAATGCCGATTTCACCGAGAACTTCGCCGGGCTCGCCGCCGACGAAGCGATCGCCGAATCCGGCATCGGTTCGGCCGGCGATTTTCCCGGGCCGCTGTTCATCGCCGTGCCGCCGATCGAGGTGGAATGGCCGCAGCGCATCGAGATCGCCGCCAAGTCCGGCGCCAACGACAAGGTCGGCTATAGCGACCTGCTGCGCGCCTGCTCCCAGTTTCCGGCCTATCATGAGCGCTTCCTGATCGGCTCTGTGGCCGAGCATCTCGCCGACAAGTTCGGCACCAAAGGCGCGCCGATCTCGCTGTCGACCGCGTGCGCCTCGGGCGCGACCGCCATCCAGCTCGGAGTCGAGGCGATTCGCCGCGGCGAAGCCGACGCGGCGCTGTGCATCGGCAGCGATGGCTCGATCAATCAGGAAGCGGTGATCCGCTTCTCGCTGCTGTCGGCCCTTTCCACCAGCAACGATCCGCCGCAGGGCGCCGCCAAGCCCTTCAGCAAGAACCGCGACGGCTTCGTCATGGCGGAAGGCGCCGGCGCGCTGGTGCTGGAAAGCCTCGAATCGGCAAAAGCGCGCGGCGCCAAGATCCTCGGCGTGCTGGAAGGCTGCGGCGAGATGGCGGATTCGTTCCACCGCACCCGTTCAAGCCCGGACGGCAAGCCGATCATCGGCGCCATCGTCAACGCGATCA
>Ga0335078_10005838_pt1 | contig 18204 bp, 14 predicted proteins | sample Lox_Sample_32_FD_206711 | JGI IMG/M metagenome (GOLD analysis project Ga0335078, IMG submission 206711) | Soil microbial communities from Loxahatchee National Wildlife Refuge, Florida, United States - Lox_Sample_3.2 | ecosystem: Environmental > Terrestrial > Soil > Wetlands | place: USA... | reverse complement strand
AACTACGAGTTCAGCGCGCAGCATGCATTCCCCATGTCAGGGTCGTTCAATTTCGCGTGGTCGCGTTCGTCGTACGACTACGATTATCAGGATTCCTACATCACGCACGGCACGGGAGCGACCGACCAGCTCAATGGCGGATTGAACTTTCGACCCGCGAGAAAACTGAGCCTGGCGTTTAACACCACTTACACGGACAGCTTGCTCGGCAGCATTCCCTCCCCGATTCTGAATGAAGGCGCGACGATCATTACGACATCGCTGGGCAGCTACCACAGCTGGCTCTCGTCCGGAAATGCCTTCTACCAGCTTCTTTCGAATCTGACACTGCAAGGCACAGTAAATCACCAGCGTCAGGAATTCTTGGGAAAGGTCTATTCTTCTACGCAATACGGCGGCGGAATTAACTACAATTTAAACCGCCCGTTCCTGGGATCGTTTACATTCTCGCTGGCCACGTTTGACACGGCGACGCAGGACGGAAACCAGGGGATGGGATTCATCGGCAACGTGAATTTCAGCCGTCGAATTGACGGGTGGGAAGTCAACGCAAACACCAGCTACTCGCAAAACGTGCAAACCCTCATCCTGGTCTATACAACGTCTTCGTACGGGTGGGTTGCGAATGCGCGCCGCAGGCTCGGGAACCAGTTCAACTTTTCGGCAGGCTACGGAGGAACTCACAGCGGCCTGACCAGCATCGCTGGATCGTCGAGCAGTTCCGAGCGCGTTTCGAGCGCGCTTAGCTGGCGTTCCTACAGCGCGAACGGCTTCTATTCGAAGGCGGACGGCACGGCAGCTTTTACCACCACGGGACTGGTAAACATTCCGACGGGGCTGCCGCCGTCGTTGTTTGCGCCGGGTTCGGTCATGGTGTACAACTCCCACGCCTATGGGTTTAACTTAGGCGGAGTCTTTATGCGCAGGCTCACGGTGAGCGCAGGATATGCGAATAGCAGGGGAAGTTCGGTCGATCCGTTGGTCACGACAATCACCACGACTGAGCTTTACAACGGAATTCTCCAATATCGGCTGAGAAAGATTTATATCAACGGGGGATTTACGCATCTTCGGCAGTTGGTAGGGGCGGCGGGGACGCTTCCAGTATCTGTGACGTCGTATCACATTGGGGTTTCGAGATGGTTCAACTTCTTCTGAAGTTCGGGAAGAGGAGTCTGCGCCGGGGTATGGCGTCGGCGGGAGTTCTGTTTCTCGCGGCGGCACCGGTGTGGGCAGCCAAAGTGCAGAAAGCGAACCCTGATCCACCTCCTCCGGATCTCCTGCTCGAAGGCGGGCGCAAGCTGCAATACGAGCGCAGCTTCAGTTCCGAGAAAGAGATGGAGAAGAAGCGTGGCTTCTGGACCAAGGTGGTGGACGTGATCATCGGCGAGCCCGATCACCCGCACATGGTCCGGCCGTACAGCGTCGCCGTGGACTCGCACGGACGGGCAATCGTTACCGATCCCGGAGCGAATGGGGTCCACATCTTCGATATCGAGCAGCACAAGTACAAATTTATCGAGCGGAGAGACAAAGACCGCGATGCGATGAAGTCGCCGCAGTGCGTGGCTGTCGACGCCGAGGACAATTTCTATGTGACCGACTCTGAGGTTGGGAAAATCTTCGTATTCGACGCGAAGGGAAAATACCGGCGGGCGATCGGCAGCTTGAAAGGCGGAGAAGGATATTTCAAGCGTCCGACCGGGATCGCCGTGGATTCCGCCGCGCAACGGATCTACGTGACCGATACCCTGCGGGATGTGGTTTTTGTTCTCGACATGAATGGCAGCGTGCTGCGCAAGATCGGCAAGCGCGGTATCGAGAACGGCGAGTTCAACCTGCCTACTGAAGTCCTGCTTCACGATCAGAATATCTTCGTCGTCGATGCGATGAATTTCCGTGTGCAGTTCCTGGACAGCTTCGGAGAGTACGAGACATCGGTCGGCAAGCTGGGTGACTCCTCAGGATCAATGTTCCGGCCCAAGGGAATCGCGATCGATTCCGAAGGACATCTTTATGTAGTGGATGGATTGTGGGGAGTCGTGCAGGTTTTCGATCATGAGGGACGGCTTCTTTATTATTTTGGCGGCCGCGGAACTCACAGCGGGGAGTTCCAACTGCCGGCAGGCTTGTTCATCGACCGCGATGATCGGGTCTATGTGGTTGATTCCTTTAACCGCCGCGTTCAGGTCTTCCACTACTTCGGATTGCCGAAGCAAGCGAAGGGAGAGCGGCCATGAAGCGGCTTCTTCTCATTTCGATCTTGCTGGCGCTGGCGGTGGCAGCCTATGGTCAAGGAACTCTGAGCGGCGACGTACTGGGATCGCATAATCTTTCCGCCAGCGGAACCGGACCGGTGAAAGGAAACGGTGCGCCTTGCCTGTATTGTCATGCGCCGCATTCCGGAGTGCAGGGAGGAACTGGCGCCCTCTGGAGTCAGACGCTTTCTACCCAGGTGTATTCGACCTACACCAGCACGACGTTGCATAACAGTTCGCAGCAGCCGACACTTGGGAAAGACAGCAGCCTCTGCCTGAGCTGCCATGACGGCACCGTCGCGGTTGGGCAGACTCAGCCCTACGGCCCGCAGCCGATGACGGGCAATATGTTGCAGGCGGACGTCTTCGGAGCGAACCTGCAGGGGTCTCATCCATTCAGCCTGAAGATGCCCATGGTGGACGGTCCGGATCTGGTTGCGTCGTTGACGACGAGCCACACGACCGCTGATCCACTGAAGGCAGTCAATCTCATCAATGACAACGTCGAGTGCACCAGTTGCCACAACCCGCACGCCCAGGCAATCGATCAGCTTTCGCAGAACTTCCTGGTGCGAGACGGATCCAGCGGCCAACTCTGCCTGGCATGCCATGAAGTAAACGCCCGCACCGTGGGTGGGCAGATAAACCCCTTACAGCAATGGAGCAGCAGCATTCACTCGCAAGCCGGGACGAAGATCGCGAACGGGCCGGTGCTGGGCAGCTATACAACGGTTGGCCAAAACGCATGCATTTCGTGCCACATGCCGCACAATTCGTTGGCGGGACCGCGCTTGCTGCGTGGTCCGGTGCCCGCGGTCGCGAACATGGACGCCTCCACGCAGAACTGCAATACCTGCCATAACGGCGGCAGCAACATTTCTCCGGCAATTCCGAATGTTTATGCCGAATTCGCCAAGATCGGCCACCCTTATCCCGCCGGAAGCAACTCACACGATACCGCCGAGTCAGTGCTGCTGAACAACAACCGCCACGCCACCTGCGTGGACTGCCACAATCCGCACGCGTCACAGCAGGTCACGTCGTTCACTTCGATTCTGCCGCCATTGCTACGGCCGTCGCAGAATCTTGTGACCGGAGTGAGTGCAACCGACGGAACGACCGTGATGAATCCGGCAGCGAATCAGTACGAGAACTGCCTGCGTTGCCACGGGACCAGCAGCGGCAAGCAAACGCTCGCGGTGTTTGGATACATGCCGATCTGGGCAGTCTCGGGAGCCGATCCTCTGAATGTGATTTCCCAGCTGCAAACGACGTCGACGTCAAGCCACCCGGTGATGCATGACCGCAACAGCGCGTTCCCGCAGCCCAGCCTGCTGTCTTATATGTGGAACCTTGACGGGAAGACGCAGGGGCGACCGATGGGCGTGCGGCTCTATTGCACTGATTGCCACAACAGCGATGACAACCGCGAATTCGGCGGCACGGGGCCGAATGGCCCGCACGGCTCAATCTATCTGCATCTGCTGGAGCGACGTTATGAGTTCAGCCAGGTTGCTCCTCCTCCAGCGGGAGGGCCAGGCACTCTGATTCAGAATCTGTTCCCGAGTCCGGTCGTGGATCCATCCGCGGGCGGACCATATTCGCTGTGCGCGAAGTGCCACGACCTGAACCAGATTCTTTCGAACAGCAGCTTCACGGAGCATGCGCGGCATATCAACGACGGCTTCTCGTGCTCGACATGCCACACCGCGCATGGCATGGGCGGTGTCTCGGCCGGCATTTCGGGCGAGCGCATGGTGAACTTCGACATCAATGTTGTTGCTCCCAATGGCGCCACGCCGATTTCCTACAGCCGCGCGACCAACTCCTGCAGCCTGACCTGTCACGGGCACGCGCACTCGATGGTGACTCCAACTGCGGTGCAAAAAAAGATTGGCCGCTGAAGTGGGAGCAAGCGCGGCCAACGATACAGAAACAAATCTTGCGCGGTCTTTCGTTAGCGTGGCCGCACTCGTTGTGCTGTTCTCCGTTGCGCCTATCTGGGAATCGATTCATCTCACAGCTCTGGCCAACACAGATCTTTGGTGGCACCTGCGCACCGGGCTTTGGATCCTGCAGAACCGCGCGCTCCCTCACAGTGGATTGTTCTCGCAGTCTGGAGCATTGCCATGGAGCGATACGAGTTGGGCTTTCGACGCAGTGCTCGGGGCAGCCTACAAACTCTTTGGGCTGCGGGCGCTTGTCATTTTGTCTATGGGATTCAGGCTGGCCTTTGCCGCAATTGCGTACATGCTGGCGCGCAAGTCAGGAGCCCGGTTTTGGCCCGCCGTACTTCTTTCCGCAGTCGCGCAATTCGTCGTGCCTTCGCTGCAACCGGGACCGTCCTCGATGTCGGTGCTTTTTTTTGCGATCGAGTTGATTCTGATTGCACGGGCCAGGATCTCCGGCGAACTGCACCCTCTGCTCTGGCTTCCTCTGATGTTTGCGGTGTGGGCTAACTTCGACGTGCAAGTTGTCAGCGGACTGGTATTGCTGGTCCTGTTCCTTCTTGCGTCCGCTGGTGAAAACGCGGTTCGCAGATCGCAGATCACTTTCTTGAGGATGCGACGCTCTCCTTTGCCTATGAAATACATCGGAGCGGTGCTTGGAGCATCGGCCCTCTGCACGCTGGCGAATCCCTACACCTACCATGTGTTCTTCGAATACGGGCGAACGCTTTACAGCATCGCCGGATTCCGCTACTTCGCCGAGATGCACGCCATGGCCTTCCGCAGCTCGCAAGAGTATTTGCTGATGCTGCTGATTATGACGGCGTACCTTGCGCTTGCCCGCCGCCGGTCGCTGGCGATCTTAGAACTTGCTCTGCTGATTGCGAGCACTTTGTTGGCGTTCCGCATTCAGCGCGATGCATGGATTGCAGTGCTGGCGTCTGTCACGATCATTGCGGCCGGTTTCGCCGACGAAGAGACGGACGTGGATGAGCCAGAGTCAAATTGGCAGAAGCCTCTGATTCCCGTTCTTACCGGAGTCATATTCCTGTTGGCTGCGTGGCGTATCCCGGATGAAGGGAGCCTTCTAGGCAAGATCGGCCAGAACTACCCGGTGAAGGCGTGCAACTTTATCGTGAGCCACCATCTGTCGCCGCCGGTGTTCAATTCATATTCCTGGGGAGGGTTCCTGACCTGGTACCTTCCGGACTATCCGGTTTTCATCGATGGCCGGATGGAACTTTACCGGGATGAAGACGTCGATCGTTACTTCGATCTGATCAGCGGGAAGGGAAGGCTGGAAAGCGATCCGGCGTTTGCCTCGGCCCAGACGATTTTGCTCGAGCAGAAATCAGGAATGGCCAAGGCCCTGATCAACATTCCCCAACTCAGCGCTCAGTACCAGCTCGCTTACAGCGACGACGTCGCGGAAGTATTCGTGCGGGAATAGTGTCAATTGCGCGCGAGAACGGTTGCTATCGAATCGCGATAGATGACCCGATACCGCGGGTCTGTGGGCAGCAGCTTTGACAAAGGGACTGAGTTCTTGAGAATCACCAGGCCCGCTTCGTTCAGGTAAGGATCGTCCGACGGAGCCGTATTTACAGATTCGGTGTCGTAAATCTTGCCAACGAGTTCATCGCCGTAGAGATCGCCGCGCCCGTCGACCACCACCGGGTACTGCGGCATATAGAACACAAGGAACCCACCCCAATCGAAGCTGTTGTAGAGCGGACCTCTCACGGGATTCTTGCGAACAAAGTTCGCGGCATCAACCGGAAACTGCCCGCTGATTAACTCGTTCAATCCACGCGAATCAAACTCCGTATTGCGCGCCGCCAGCAGCAATAGAAGAAAGGAAGCCAGCGCCACCACGCCCCACTCAGGCAACGTCACAGGATGGCCGCGCTCCTCCTCTGGAGCAGGGAAGTCAGCGATCACGGCCGCTGACGTGATGCACAGGAACCACGCATCCCGCGTCGCGCGAAATGCGAATACGCTAGCAATCGCCATGAGTGTCAGCTTGAACGGATCGATCTTCTTCGCCCGTCCAATCGCGAAGAACGCCCCAGCCGCCAACAGCAATTCCACAAAGTGGCTGACGCCCTCGAAGCTCAGCGATTGCAGTTCGCTGATCATCGAATAAAAGATCTTCGAATTGGAATATCCGAACAGCACGCGGTACACGTGAAAGGAGTAGGGCCCAATGCATGTCGCAATAAGACAGCCGGCCAGGATGACGAAAAGCGGCGCGACAGGGAGGGTCGGCGCGGTCAAGAATTTCGAGTGCAAACGGAAACGTTCCGCCATTCGTTGCAAAAGGTTGATGCCTGCGAGTACTCCGATAGTGATCAGGCCGTACACAAACTGGATGTGCAGGTTGGCCCACGGCAGAAACACGAGAGGCAGCCAGTAAAGCAACTGCACGCGTCCTGTGCGCCGGGCTTCGAGAATTAGAGTCAGCGTCACGGCATAAAGCAACATCGAGAAGAACACCGGCCTCGGCATGATGTTGAACAAGAAAGCCGAGAGCGCGACAACGCTGAGGAGCAACGCTACCCAGAAGCGTCGCGAGAGCCGATGCAGCATCCAGAAGACTGCCAGGGCTACAGCGATGGTGAGTACCGTCCCGAACAGAGCCATTCCAATAAATCCGAACCAGCCATAAGAGCGTGCCAGAAGAACTTCGTATCCCCAGCTGTAGGCCATCCAGGGACGGTCCGCTGCGGTGCGGGAGAAGATTCCGCTATGCGGGAAGGAGCAGTGTTGCAGGATCCAATTGCCAACCGCGAGGTGCCACCAGACATCGAGATCGAGGACCGACAGCTTTGTGATGAAGCACCCGGTCCCCACACCGACGATTAGCGCCGTCAGCGCGGACAACTGCGCAGCCCGGAATTTCAGCATTCCGAGCAGATCCTCTTTCACGCTCATCCTGCGGATTCCCCTGCCGATGTTACAGCGCCGGCTTGTCGGTTTTCGTCCCCGGCGCGATGTTCAGGTGCTGCTTCGCCTGCGCGATCAGGTGTTCGGCCTCGGCGCGCTTGGGATTATTCGGATTCGTCTTCACGAACTTTTCCCATGCCGCGATGGCCGCCTTGGGATCGGACTTCCCGTGCCACTCAAACATGCCCAGGTTGAAGAGAACGTGCGGATTCTTCGGATCAATCTTGAGCGCGCGGTTCAGCGTCTCAATGGCTTTGTCGGAGTTGCCCATGGAGTAATCGACGAAGGCCAGTTCGTTCAGCGTATCGACGTTCGGTTTCACAGCCACCGATTTCTCGAGGTATTCTCTGGCATTCAGGTATTGCTGCGCTGCCAGGTACGCGTGGCCGATCTTTTCCAGCAGCACTGGGTCGTTCGGATTCTGTTGGAGATTGGCGAGAAGAGGCTCAACTTGCTTGTCGGCCATGCGTTTCATGTCGCCAGCGCTGGGCATGCCGCCACCCATCCCGCTCTGGGGGGGCTGCGGCGCAACCGCCGCCACCGGCGCACCGGAAGTGACGGGCTTGGGTGAGTTCAGCAGGTATCCAACGACAATGCCCAGAATCAGGCAGATGGTCGCCATGGTATAAGCCTGGACGGCGCTCCAAGACTTCGGCTGTAGATCGCTCACGTGCGTGGATCTCCTATCAGAAGCGGAGTTGCAGGTTGAATGCCAAATTGCGCCATAGTGATAGACCATAAGACCGTTATTTATCAATGGCTTAAGGCCGGTCCGGTCGAGCGGCGATCCTGGATTGGAATTTCGATCCATCAATTCGCGCGGAGGCAGAGCGAATTCCCACACTGTCCCTTGGGGAAAGCGTGCATTTTCGCACGCACAAATAGATGTGATTTGAATCACACTGTGGTTTGGCTGCCTCAAGCGAGAATCGGTCCATGCCGGATGGGGCGGTGATGACTCCTGCGTCCACGACAAGAGAAAACAAGTCTGCGGGGCTGCGTCGCGGCGTCTTGCTGGCGCTGACGACCCTGATCGTTCCAATCCTGCTGCTAGGGCTTCTCGAAGGCGTTCTGCGGGTTGCCGATGTGGGATACAACCCTGATCTCCTGATCCCCTGCACCGTGCGGGGCGCGCCCGCTTCCTGCTACAACCTGTTCTTCGCCGCGCCATATTTTCCCGCCGGGATGGTGCAGACTCCCCGTCTCTACTCGATCCCGGCGACCAAGCCGCCGAAGACATTTCGCATTTTCGTGCTCGGAGAATCGGCGGCCATGGGCGATCCCGATCCTGCCTATGGCTTCAGTCGATATCTCGAGGTGATGCTGCGCGACCGTTATCCCGGGATGAAGTTTGAAGTCGTTAATACCGGCAGCGTGGCCATCAACTCGCACGTTGTTCTGCCGATTGCCAAGGGGCTTGCCAGCCAGAAGCCGGACCTTTTCATCATTTATTCGGGAAACAACGAAGTGGTCGGGCCCTACGGACCAGGCACGGTGCTGACATCGACAGAAATGAGCCTGCCCGTTGTCCGGGGCAGCATCTTCTTTCGCTCGACGCGTATGGGGCAACTCGTTACGAAGCTGGGTACGCGGAAGCAGGAGTGGCGGGGCATGGAACTGTTTCTCGACAAACAGGTTCCGGCAACGTCACCGCTCATGCGGCAGACTTATGCGAACTTTGAGACGAATCTGCGTGAGACGATCGCGGTCGCGCGGCAAGCCGGGGCAAACGTCATCGTCTCGACCGCAGCCACAAACGTGAAAGACTGCGCTCCGTTTGCGTCTCTGCATCGAGCGGGCCTGCGGGAAGACGAACTCCGGAAATGGTCTGCGCTTGTGCAGCAGGGAATTGAACTGGAAACGGCGAACTCACTTGGAGAAGCATTGAAGGCTTACAACTCGGCCAGCGCGATCGACGACCAGTACGCCGAACTCGAATTCCGCATCGCGCGCGTGACCGAGAAACTTGGCGACAATGCGGCCGCGGCGGCTCACTTTTCCCGGGCGCGCGATCTCGACACACTCCGCTTCCGCGCCGACAGCCGCATCAATGAGATCAATCGCTCAGTGGCATCGTCGTCGGGCGCAACCCTGGTGGACGCCGACGCGCTGCTGGCGTCGGGAAGTTCTGATGGCGTGATCGGAAGCGACCTTGTATACGAGCACGTGCATCTGACGCCGGAAGCAAGCTATCTGCTCGCGCAAGCAATGTTCTCCGCCATTGCAAGGTCTCTTCCTGCGGATGCCGTCTCGGTGACTGGGAGCGATGTACCGTCCGAAGCCGAATGCGAACGCCGTCTGGCGCTGACCAGGTTTGATCGCGCCCGCATCGCCGCCGAAATGCTACGCCGCCTAAAGAAAGCTCCGTTCACGAATCAGCTGAATCATTCGGAGCAACAGGCGCGCCTGATCGTGATGGCCAGTCCAAGTGGTGAAACTCCGAATGACACCGCGCTCGAATATCAGTGGGCGATTCAGCAATGGCCTAAGGATGCCATGTTGCACCATCACTTCGGAATGTTCCTGTTTCCTTACAACCGCGTCGCCTCCGCCCAGGAATCAGCTCTCGCCCAACCCTGGGACGGTTACCCCGTGTTCCTGCCCGATGGAACCCAAGTGAAGTAATTCGAGATTCCTTAAAAGCGGCGATAAATAAACTGTGCCGCACCGCCATCTTGCGTCCAGGTAATCGTCAGAACGAGAATGAGCGCCAACGCGTAGAGGGGCAAAATCCAGAACCACCTGCGCTGGGCCATGATCGACAGGAAGCCCGGTTCCTCAACGTGCCGATCGATCATCGCCCCCACGCCCGCCACAACCGCGTATCCCGCTGCCAACACTACGACCAACACAAACAAGCTCGTGCTCAACGCGTGTGAACCATAACTGCTCGGCGAAAGAAGAGCGGCGAACATGGCACGCGCCTGGGCCATGGAGCTCGCTCGGAAGAAGATCCATCCCAAGCTGATCATTGAGATGGTTACGATCCACGACAGAGGCGTCCAGATTGCGGGCGGATCCCACTCGAACCGGCGCTCCACTTGCTGAACGATCCGATGCAGAACGAGGAGCACGCCGTGATATGTGCCCCAGATCAGGAATAACCAGGTCGCCTTGTGCCACAGGCCAAACAAGACCATCGAGATCACGAGGGCAAGATTGCGCCACCAGATCTCTCGGCGTGACATCGCCAGCGGCAGAAAAACGTAGTCGCGAATCCAGAACGACAGCGACATGTGCCAACGCGTCCAGAAAACTGACGGTGTGGTCGAAGCAAATGGCGACTCGAAATTCTCTGGCACGGTGATCCCCAGTGCCTTCGCGGCCCCGATGGCGATGTGGCTGTATCCGGCAAAATCGAAGAAAAGCTGCAGTCCGAATCCGAACGCGAGACACCAGACATCGGGACCGGTCCACTGGGTCGCATGGTCAAAACCGCTGATGATTCCGTCGCCGCCAAGAATTCCCTGCCCGAGCAACTTCGCAAATTGCATCATCAGCACGCCAATCGCGATTCGACGGAATCCGGCAACCATATCGTCCAGTTGCGTTAAGGACTCCGAGCGAAATTGCGGCAACATCTCCGGCATCCGGCACACCGGCCCCGAGATCGTGACAGGAAAGAAGCTCATGTAGAGCAGGAATTCAACGAATGTCGGATCGAGTTCTTCCTCGCGGTAGAGGTCGAAAAGGTAGCTCATCGCCTGGAAGGTCCAGAAGGAGACTCCCAAGGGCAATGCCAGGAGCACAAAATCGGTCTGGCTTTGCGCGCTTCTAGACTCGGCCCATTCCGGCAGATATTTGAACGCCACCAGGAGAGCTATGTTCAGAGCGACCCCGATGAAAAGTGGCAGCCAATGCGGCTTCCGGCACAACCATGCTCCGACTGCAAAGTTCAGCACGGCGGATGCGATCAATACTGCCGCAAACTCGGGCCACCATGTCAAGTAGAGGCCGAGGCTGGCCGCGAGGAGCAAGCCTTGGCGCAGTTTGCGCGAGCGCACTCTGGCCATCACGACGATGCAAATCAGGAATACGGCAACATAGCACCCGCTCTGGAACACAAGCCCCTCCGTCCCGAATGCAGACCGTTAAGGATAGCGGCACTGCCCATCGCCGACAAGAACTGTGGAGCGTGTCGGATAAAATGTCCGTTTGATTCCATATGCCAATCTGATTGCAGCGCTGGACGCGGCCCCCGGCGATCGTCCGTTTGTAACGATGTGGATCGACGAAGACGAGCGCGAGACGGTAACGTTCGGCGAGTTTCGCGCCCGCGCTCGTGAGCAGGCAAACTCGCTGGCGGCGCACGGAATTGCTTCCGGTGATCGCGTCGTGCTGATCATGGCGCAGGGAATTCCCGCCATAGTAGCGTTCACGGCAGCGATGATGCTGGGAGCAGTCCCGGCCTTCCTGGCGTATCCCAATTTCAAGGTTGAGCCGTCAAAGTACCAGTCGGGGCTGGCGGGAGTCACTGCGAATCTCTCGGCGAAAGCCGTGGTCATCGACAAGGATTTTCCGCAAGAGATGCTTACGTGCGTGACTCTTGATGGAGGTTCGCTTTTATTGCGCGCTGGGAAGACGCTCTCCGCGAAGGAAAGCTCCGAGCTCAGAACGCAAATTCGCCCAGGGGATCTCGCGTTCATCCAGCATTCCGCCGGAACCACCGGCCTGCAGAAAGGCGTCGCGCTGACTCACGCCGCCGTACTCCGGCAGTTGGGATATCTTTCGGATGCTCTGAAGATCGATCCTTCGAACGACCGCATCTACAACTGGCTGCCGCTCTATCACGACATGGGATTGATGGCATGTTTCATGCTGCCGATGGTCTGCCATGTACCGGTTGTGATGCAATCGCCCATCGACTGGGTTATGCAGCCCGAGGCCATGCTGCAGGTCATCGACGAATGCAAATGCACGCTGGGTTGGATGCCCAACTTCGCGTTCCAGTTTGTTCCGCGACGTACGCCACAGAACCGGTGGAAGGACTACGACCTATCTTCATTGCGTCTGCTGATCAATTGTTCTGAACCGGTCCGCGCCACCAGCATGCAGGAATTTGAGAATGCTTTCTCGATCCCGCCGGGTGTGCTGCAGTCGTCCTATGCCATGGCGGAGAACGTCTTCGCCGTAACGCAGTCCGACGTGTCCACGTCGGGCCCGACAAGAATCGTTGTCGATGCCCAAACCTTTCGCCGCGAACACTCTGTCGTCGCCGCAGGGACGGAAAATTCCAGCACACTGACATTCGTTTCGTCCGGCCGCGTGCTGCCGAATCATGAGATTCGCATTCTGTCCGACGAAGGATCGATGCTCCAAACCGATTTCGTCGGCGAGATCGCCATCCAGAGCGACTGCCTTTTCGATGGCTACTACAACCGTCCCGATCTCACGGAGCAGGCGATCGTTGACGGCTGGTATCACACAGGTGATTTGGGATTTCTTCACGATAGCGAACTCTTCGTTGTCGGTCGCAAGAAAGACCTGCTGATTGTCGGAGGAGAGAACATTTATCCGCAGGACATCGAGGAACTCGTGGCTGCGCATCCCGCCATTCACGACGGACGCGCCATCGCGCTGGGAGTGTACAATCCGGAACTCGGGACCGAAGACATCGTCGTGGTCGCGGAAGTGGAGCAGCCCGCATTGCTGGCGAATGCGACGGAACTGGAGCAGGAGTTACGGACGCGCGTGGTCTCCGGCATGGGTGTTGCCGTAAGGATGTTCTATCTCAAGCCGCCCAAATGGATCGTAAAGAGCACCGCCGGCAAGGCCGCTCGCGCCGCGACGAGAGAAAAGTTGTTGCAGGAGCATCCTGAATTGAATGGAGACCGGTCGGCATGACGCCCGAAGTGCAGCAGATGATCGAACACATCTTGAAGTTGATCCGCAAGCCCGGCATCGCGATCGATGAGAATACGCCGCTGGTTTCGTCTGGATTGATTGACTCGATGGCGCTGGTTGATCTGCTCATGAAGCTCGAAGATCTCACTCACAAGCGCATCCCGGCGGGCAAAGTGCAGCCAAAGGATATGGACACGGTCGCGAAGATGTTCGCGACCGCCGAACGCGTAGGCAAGCAGCGCAAGTGAATGAATGCATCCCTCCAAATCGAGCCGATCGAAATCTCGGTCGTGCTTCCTTGCCTGAATGAGCGCGAAACGGTCGGCATCTGCGTTGAGAAGGCTGTCGCGATTCTTAAAGAGGCAGAACTGCACGGCGAGGTCATCGTCGCGGATAACGGTTCGACCGACGGCTCCGTCGAACTCGCGCAGGCGGCGGGCGCGACAGTCATCCATGTGAATGAGCGCGGCTACGGGAACGCTTTGAAAGGCGGCATCCACGCCGCTCGCGGCGTGTACGTGCTCATGGCCGACTCGGACGATAGCTATGAGTTCGGCCACATTTCAGCCTTCGTCGAGAAGTTGCGCAGCGGCTTCGACCTCGTGATGGGCAATCGGTTTGAAGGCGGCATCGGCAAGGGCGCCATGCCCCCGCTGCATCGCTATCTGGGCAATCCGGTGCTGACCGCGATCGGCCGGCTGTTTTTTCATTCTCCATCGCATGATTTCCACTGCGGCATTCGCGCCTTCCGCAAAGACAGCTTTGACCGCATGGACATCCGATCCACCGGCATGGAATTTGCCAGCGAGATGGTGGTCAAAGCCAGCCTGCTGCGAATGAAGGTCAGCGAAGTTCCGACGACGCTTTCGCCCGACGGGCGCTCGCATGCGCCTCATCTGCGTACCTGGCACGATGGATGGCGGCACCTCCGCTTTTTGCTGATGTACAGCCCGCGCTGGCTGTTTCTCTATCCGGGAATCGCATCGATCCTGTTGGGAATCGTTGTCTGTGCGTGGCTACTGCCGGGCCCGCAGCGGATCGGCAACACGGTCTTCGACGTGCATACGCTGGCCTACGCATTCGCTTCGATGCTGGTTGGATTTCAACTGGTCGCGTTCGCCGTATTCACCAAAGTCTTCGCCATCACCGAAGGACTCTTACCGGAAGATCCCCGCATGAATCGCTGGTTTCAGCACATAAAACTCGAAACCGGGCTGATCGTGGGCGCATTCTTTGTGCTGGTGGGCATTGCTGGATCATTGTTCGCGCTTTCCACCTGGGCGCAGACTAACTTCGGGCCGATGAATTCGGAACGCCTGCTGCGCATCGTGATGCCTTCGGTGTTCGCGCTGACGCTCGGCCCGCAGATTATCTTCAGCAGCTTCTTCCTGAGCATCCTCGGCTTGCGGCGCCGCTGATCAGACTTTTTTCAATCGCGTCATGAAGTGCAGCCCCGCGCCGAACACCCAATTGGCGGGGGCAGGATAGAGTCCGAGATGGATGACCAGAGCTTCCGGTTCGAGACCGATTTCCTGCCATGCCGAACGCCATTGATCCTGCGACCAGTAGTTGTAGGGAAGAGCGACTCCGAACCGCGCATTGCCCACCCAATCCATAAAGCGCAGGCGCAGTCCCGCGGCGACTCCGTTACGGCGATGATCCTTGATCAGAAGCCACTTGGCAGCCACCCGCTTCGCTTCGCGCAACAGAACAGCAGGGTCATCCGTGTGATGCAGCACGTCCGAGAACATGACTGCATCGAATGAGCCGTCTTCGAATGGAATGCGTGTGCCGTCAAACATCTCGACCGGGATGTAGCTTCTCTCGCGCGGCAGAACATCGATTCCGCGGATGTTCAGATCTGCGCGCTTGCTCTGCAACGTGGCGGAGAGCAGCCCGTCACCGCACCCGACGTCAAGAATTCGGATGCCCGGTGGCGCCAACTTAGCAAACCAAGAGGCCAGTACCTCGATTCGGCGTCCGATGACCAGCTTGTCATGCAGATGTCCAACAGAACTCATGCGAGTTGTCTCATGACTGTGCGATGGAGCAGCGGATTATAACGCAGGGACTTACGCGATCACTGGATTACGCGGCGATAAATGACAAACGTCTCCGTGATCCAGATCCCTTGCCGAAAAAAGGCGCGCCCTGGGGACACATGAATCGGCATGTACCCGCGCTTCTGAATCTCACCGCCGTACGGATCTTCATCTCCGTGCAAGACCGAAGTGACAACGAAATCGTATGTCGTCTTGCCGTCGAGAATGCAGACATTCTCCTCCTCAGCCTTCGAATCATGCAGGTAGGACGTCGGCCAGTTTTGGAAGATGCTGTGATTGAAATACGCCTCGATGGCAACCATTGGGTAACAGAATCCGAAGGTGCGTGCGTGGTCCGCCCCAACCTTCCGCAGATACTCGGCTGCATCTTTGGAACCAGAATAGGGTTGTGAAAAATCGTTCCGCCATGCTTCCACCGCCCAGTACGTCTGGATCGAAAACAACACGACTAAGCCCAGCGATGCCATTACATGTTCTGGTTGCCAATTGTTTTCCTTCGGCCACGCAATCCAAAGCGTTACGATCAGCGCTATGACGATGGCTCCCATGTGCTGCGGGAGGGAATAGACCAGCCATTCAAAGGTGAGAACGCCGCCGACTCCCGCAACGAATGGCACTGTCTCGTGATTTCTCGTTGCGAATATGCCGAGTCCGACCAGCAGGATGGCCGCTATGATCCACGGCTCGACGAGCGTGTTTTCGAGCAATCCCGTCAACGTTTGGAACTCGATGTGCCCGAATCTCGATTCTCCTCCCGCGTCGGCGGGAGGGAACACGATGACGACTAACATGATTCCGGCGAGCGCAATGATCGACGCAGCCGCGAGATAGCGCGCTCGCATTCCCGCCAGCAGCCAGTCCCGCTTGATCAATACATGCCAGGCCGCCCCAAGCGACAGCGCCGCCGCAAGGATGGCGCCATGGACGCTGGTACCGCAAAGCAGGGCGATTGCAATCGCGAACCCGAGCGGCTGCCGCCGGCGATAGAACGTCGCAGCCAGCCCACCAAAAAGCAGCAACATCACATAAGGTCGCGCCACCACCGCATACTGGTACGACACGTAATAAGAGAATGCAATCAAGTACCGCGCGAGCCTGGGAAACGGTGCGGTAAAGATCAGGACCACAGTACCGCAGGTGGCAAGTGCCGCTCCGATCCAGTTCATCGCCGGGTATGGCGCATGAAACACATGCTGCGCCATCCAAAGAATGACGTGCCAGAGCCCGGGGGAGTTCTCGTAGCGCATCTGGCTGAATAGCATTTTCCAGAAGGGCAAATCCCTTGCTACGAGCCAAGCCTGTGCCTCGTCGGCCCACGGTTCGTGATGCGCAACGATCGTTGAAACGCCCGCGGCATATCCCACGAGCACGGCGGCGTCCAGACAGCGCCATTTGCTTGCCAGAAGCATCGGCACATCTTAGCCAAATTTGGGAAGGTCCGCATCCGGCCTTGCCGTGATTTACTCTCGCGTCCGCAATGCCAGATCTTTATCGTTCGGCCGCAGAGAGGTGTTCAACTGTTCTGCGATGTGATGCTGGACCATGTCCCACTCCGAACGCAGGATCATCTCCTTAATTCCGAACTTCGTCTCATGCTTCGCATCGTCGAGCCGCACCACGAGTTCGTTGTTCCGCAAGCGGAAGTCGATGACGTCGGCCAGGGGCACGAGTTGATTCGACGACCGGCCCACGATCACATAAACGACCTTGTCGGACACGAGCGTGTACTCGGGACAGGCATCGGGCAACGCTTCCGACGCGGGCGCGCCAAATGTGGTGATGAATCCATGATGCGCGGGCAGACAATCTCCCATGCGCATGCGGACGATCGTTCCGTGCTGGTAGATCCCGCCCCATGCAGCATTCGCGCTGCAGATTACGAGCGCGGCCGCCAGCCATCTCCAGGTTCTCGCATCAGCGAACTTCGTCATAGTAGTAGCCCCTTCTGCAATGAAATTGCAGGTTCAGATTGTGTTTGGGAAGAATACGGAGCGAGTGGAATCCTTGGTCGCGTCTGGGCAGCGAGTACGTTACGACGTACGACGCGCGCTGTTCCGCGAGAATAGTCTCGAGTACATTGACGCCGCTCCGCACCAGCAGGCGCCCGCCAGTGGCTTCGGCGATGTCGTCCAACCGTCCGTTCTCGGAAGAAGTATCCTGGCTCACTGCATAAACAACGGCGCTCGTGGCCATGAACTGCTTCAGCGCCTCGTGCGCGGACGCACGGCTGATGGTGTCGATTCCATCGGAAAACAGAATCACGACTTGCCGCACATCGGGCTTTGGCCGCGCCGCAAGATTGCTTGCCACTTCGATCATCGCGTCGTAGAGAGGAGTATTCCCATCGGCGCGAAGACCTCGGATTCTTTGTTGTGCCGCAGAGTCCGCGCAATTTCCCGCGCAAAGAATGCGTGAATGCACCCCAGAAAATGCGACCACCGACAGCGTGTCAGCTCGGTTCGGAGGGAACGCAGTCGCGAGCCTGCTGACGTCTTCTACGATGCTGCGAAAATGTTTCTCGACGGATTGACTGGTATCCACCAGCACGACGATTTCGAGCGCCGTCTCGCTGGAACGCGTCAGACTACGGAAATCGCGCACCACGCTTTCGCCATCGACCACAGCAAAGTCATCGCGCCCCAGGCTTTCTACCAGATGGTCACGCTCATCGGTCGCGAAGAACGCCAAGCGGACCTCGTTGGTTCCCGTGTGATAGGTGGTGAGCGGTGCGTCGCTCGTGTTGCTCGCCGAAAAAATGCAGGGAAAAAGAGTAAGCAGAACCGCCAACCACCAACCCTGCCGATGAGACAGCAGTGCCATTGCTGGACTTTTCGGCATACCCAGGAATGCACTCCAGCACGCGAAGGTCGATCTGCATTACGAACGTCATTCAACGTGGCGATAAACTTGCCTCCCGATGACCGCAATCACCCCCGCCTGTGCGCCCGGACACTGCGTCCAGCGGCCCAAGTCTGCCTACAATCCACTCGTCCTCACCCCAGGACTGTTTAGCTCGCACCCTGATTCAGGCCCCTTCCCTCTGCGAGCAGCGAGGCTGAATGGTAAGCCTCTGTTCTCAACCTCTTCGTGGACGCGGCCGAAGAGCTGAATTCGATCGAATCATCCGCAGCGGTGCTCGTACCG
>Ga0335078_10005837_pt1 | contig 18206 bp, 18 predicted proteins | sample Lox_Sample_32_FD_206711 | JGI IMG/M metagenome (GOLD analysis project Ga0335078, IMG submission 206711) | Soil microbial communities from Loxahatchee National Wildlife Refuge, Florida, United States - Lox_Sample_3.2 | ecosystem: Environmental > Terrestrial > Soil > Wetlands | place: USA... | reverse complement strand
CAACGTGCTCGAGCACCGCGTGACGGTGGGCCGCAATGGCACCGTCACCGCCAACATCACCGCCCGCGAAGTCGTCATCATGGGCAAGGTGAAGGGCAACATCCAGTGCACCGACCGGCTCGATATCCGCAGTGAAGGCGCACTGACCGGCGATGTGACCACGCAACGCATCAGCGTGGAAGATGGCGCCGTGCTCAAGGGCAGCGTGCAAGTGCGCAGTGCCGAGAAGGGCCAGCCTCAAAGCGCGCCCAGGCCGGCAGAAGCCCAGAAAGCCCCCGAGCCGCCGAAAGCGGCCACGGTCGGCGTTTAAGATCTCCCTTGTCTCCGTTGCAAGAAAAAGGGCATGCGCGCGAGCGCATGCCTTTTGTTTTTGATCGGTCTTTGCTTTCCCGGTTATTTCTTTTCCGGCTCCAGATTCAGCGAAGCCGAGTTCATACAATAGCGCAGGCCCGTGGGGTTGGGGCCATCCTCGAAGACGTGCCCCAGATGCGCATCGCAGCGCGAGCACCGCACCTCGTTGCGAACCATGCCGTAGCTGGAATCCGCATGCGTCGCTACCGCACCCTCTTCCACCGGTTTCCAAAAGCTGGGCCAGCCCGTGCCGGAGTCAAATTTAGCTTCCGAGCTGAACAGCGGCTGCCCGCAACACACGCAGGTGAAAGTTCCGGGATCTTTTGTCTTCCAGTATTTGCCGGTAAAGGCCGGTTCCGTGCCCGCTTTACGGGCAACGTGATACTGCTCCGGCGTTAACTGCTTGCGCCACTCTTCGTCGCTTTTGAATACCTTTTCCGTTTGCGTCGTCTTTTCTGTCATAGTTTGACCTTGATCATTGGATGCGCGTGCTGCTTCAAAGTTACGCCAGCGCGCTGCAGGGATTCAAATCAGGTCGCTGATTGTGCGATACTGGCCGCGAAAAAACAGCAGCGGAGATCCATCCCGGACCACCACATCCTCCACTTCCGCGATGAATATCGTGTGGTCGCCGGCGTCCTCGGACGTATGTAGCCGGCATTCCAGGTAAGCCAGCGCTCCGTGCAGCACCGGAGTCCCATGTGGGGTGCGGTCGAACCGCGCATTCGCTTCCTGTTCTGCGCGATCGTGGGTGCGGGCGGGGCTGGCGTAGTACTCAGAAATCGCGCGCTGATTTTCCGCCAGCACGTTGACTCCGAATCGTTTCTTGGCGTGGAGGTGAGCGTGCGTCTTCGCCTTCTGATCCACGCACACCAATAACAGCTGAGGATCAAGCGAAACCGAGGCGAAAGCATTCGCCGTCATGCCGTGCACTTCATCTTCGTGATCCACGGTAATCACGGTGACTCCCGTGGCGAAGCATCCCATCGCTTTGCGAAACTCGGCCGTGGTTGCCCCCATGGGTGAGAGTTGTACCACTTCCAGCGCTTGGGGAAAATATCTGAGAAGTGGCCCGAGGATTCACTGATTCTCCCGCTTCAATCGTCATACTGCGCGATTGGGAAGCGAAAAATCCGTGTCACCACCATCCCACGACCGCCATTTTCCATCATGTATCATCTGAATAGTGCGGCAATACTATGCCCTTCGCGACAGAACCGAACGTGGCCCGGTCAGAGAAGCTCGCCGAACTTCTCGACCGAACGCCTCTCTCGCGAGAGTCGGCCGGCCAGCTTCTCCGAATCTCCGACGACGAACTCCCGCAACTTCTTCGCGCCGCTCGTGCCGCCCAACAGCGCTTCAAGCCGGATGTAATCACCTACTCGCGCAAAGTTTTTCTGCCGCTGACTAATCTCTGCCGTGATTACTGCGGATACTGCATCTTTCGTCGCGATCCCGGCCAGGCTGGTGCGCACACTATGACGCCCGATGAGGTCCTGGAAGTCGCTCGCGCCGGCGCGAACCTCGGCTGCACTGAGGCGCTTTTCAGCCTCGGCGACAAGCCCGAGCTGACCTTCACGGAGATGCGCGAAACTTTGCGCCGCCTCGGCTACAACTCCACATTGCAATATCTCGAAGCCATGTGCGAGCTGGTGCTGCGCGAAACAACTTTGCTGCCACACCCGAATCCCGGCCTTCTCAGCGCCGAGTGGATTGCGCGCCTGGCCGCGGTTTCACCGAGCATGGGCCTGATGCTGGAAAGCACAAGTACAGCGCTGCTTGCTCCGGGCGCGGCCCATGATAACGCGCCTGACAAAGTTCCCGCTCGCCGCCTGCGCACCATCGAAGAGGCCGGCAAACAGAAAGTTCCCTTTACCACCGGATTGTTGATCGGCATTGGAGAAACCCTCGAAGATCGGTTGGACACTTTGCTCGCCATCCGCGAACTGCATTACCGCTACGGTCATATCCAGGAAGTGATCATTCAGAATTTCCGCGCCAAACCTGGCATTCCCATGCAGGGCTGGCCCGAGCCTTCGCGCGGCGAAATGCTGAGGACCGTGGCCGTCGCGCGCCTGCTGATGCCCGATGCCAACATTCAGGCTCCGCCCAATCTTTCGTCGCCCTATTACGACGAACTTCTCGAGGCAGGAATCAACGACTGGGGAGGCGTTTCGCCGCTCACTCCTGATTTCATCAATCCCGAGAAACCCTGGCCACATCTTGAAGACTTGCGGCGCCGCACCGAAGCTCGCAGCTTTGCTCTTCGCCAGCGATTGCCGGTTTATCCTGAGTTCTTGTCCGCGGCCGTGGCGCGCGGCGGTCTGCTTGCCGAGCGTACGAACGCCGCCGCCGATGCGCAGGGTTACGCGCAGAAAGCATTCGCGGCATGATCACGGTCCTTACCGGCGGCACCGGCGGCGCGAAATTCGTGGATGGCTTGCGCCGGACCGTCCCATCCGAAGAAATCACAGCGATCGTGAATACGGGCGATGATTTCGAGTGGTGGGGTTTGCACATTTCGCCTGACCTCGATTCCATCACCTATGTTCTCGCAAGCTTGTTGAGCAAAGAACGGGGCTGGGGCGTGCAGAGCGACACCTTCTTCTGCCTGCAGACGATGGCGGGCATGGCACAGCCCGCCTGGTTCCAGATCGGCGACCGTGATCTTGCCGTGCATGTTCTACGGTCGCAACTGATCAGGCAGGGGAAGACACTGACTGGCGCAACCGCGCAGATCGCCGTAGGATTGAAGATCCCTGCGCGAATCTTGCCGATGTCGGACTTTCCGGTCGCAACCATGGTTACAACCCCGGACGGCGAAATCAGCTTTCAGGAATATTTCGTTCATCGCCGGTATCGGGATCCGGTGCGCGCTGTGCGATTTGCCGGCGCGGGGCGCGCTACGCCAGCTCCGGGCGTGATCGAGGCGATCTCCGAAACCAGCGCTGTCCTGATTGCTCCGAGTAATCCGGTGACGAGCATCGGCCCGATTCTTGCGGTGCCCGGCATTCGCGAAGCATTGCGCCAGACATCCGCGCCGGTTGTTGCGATCAGCCCCATCGTAGGTGGTGCGGCGGTTTCCGGCCCGGCGGGCGCTCTCATGGCGACACAAGGCTTAGCGGTTTCTATCGCCGGCGTGGCCAAAGCTTACGAGGATTTTCTGGACGCGCTGGTCGCGGATCAGCGTGACGACGCGGAAGCAGCGAAGCTCGAGCGCTCCGGCCTGCGGGTGCATCTCACCAACACCGTCATGAAAACCGCGGAAGACAAACTTGCGTTGGCAAAGTCCGCCGTGGTCGCCGCTTCTGCGATTGCACCAGTCGTGGCTTCGATTGAAACATGATCCTCGTTCCCGTCAAGAATCTCGCGTTCGCCAAGCAGCGCCTTGCCTCTGTGCTTGATCAGGCCGCGCGCACCGAGCTTGCCCATGCCATGCTGCACGATGTCCTGGCCACCATTGCCGCCTGGAACAACCGCCCGGCGGTCAGCGTGGTCACCAGCGATTCCTACGCGATGGAGATTGGCCGCAGATTCCAGTTTGAAGTCATTTCCGACAATTGCAATCGCGGCGAAACCGATGCCATTGAAACGGCGACTGCGGTCTGCGTACAGCGCGGTATTGACAGCACGCTCGTGGTTCCCGGCGATATTCCCCTCATCCGCGTCGAAGAATTGCAGGCCATCGTGAACGCCGCTCCCGCCTCGGGTTCGGTGCTGGTGCCCGCCGCCGATGGCCGCGGCACCAATGCTGCTTTTCGCTGTCCCGCGAATCTTTTCCCCCTGCGCTTCGGTAATGACAGTTTCAAGCCGCATCTCGCCGCCGCGCAGGCCAGCGGCAAACCGTGCGTCACCCTTTCGTTGCCCGGCATCGCTCTCGACGTGGACAGTCCCTTCGATCTCGAACAGCTCGCCGCCGCTCCCGGCGAAACCCGTGCCCAGCAGTTGGTTCGCTGCTGGGGCCGCAGAAGCGTGCAAGCTGCCAGCGACTGACTCGCATGACTCGCTCAGGCCATCCTCGTCTGGTCTCCGAGCTGCGCATCATTCCTCTAACCGTGCGTGACGAAATTCGCCGCGGCCAGTCGATCACCGCAACAATCCTCAGCGCGCTGCGCCGGCAAAATCTTTCGCTGGTTCCCGGGGACATTCTGGTCGTGAAGCATAAGATCATCTCGAAGGCCGAAGGCTGCACCGTGGCACTCACCTCAGTCCGTCCCTCTGCGGCCACTCGCGCCTGGGCCCGCCGCCACGGGCTCGATGCCCGCGTCACCGAGCTCGCCCGGCAGCAGAGCAAACGCATCGTCCGCCGTAAGAATCGCGTGCTCATCACGGAAACACGCCATGGTTTCGTCTGCGCCAATAGCGGTGTTGACGTCTCCAACGTGGATGGCGGCCGCCACGCCGTTTTGCTGCCCGACGATCCTGACCGCTCCGCGGCCCGCTTGCATCGCGACATCAGGAAACATCTGCGGCTTTCCGTCCCCGTCATCATCAGCGACAGTTTCGGTCGCCCGTGGCGCGAGGGGCTTACGGAAGTGGCGATTGGCGTAGCCGGCATGAAGCCGCTGCACGACTACCGCGGCCGCCGAGACCCGCACGGCTATCCGCTGCATTCCAGCATTGAAGCCGTCGCCGATGAACTGGCTTGCGCTGCCGGCCTGGTCTGCGGCAAGCTAGCAGGGGTACCGGCCTGCGTCATTCGCGGCTTTGCGTATCATTCCGGCCGCGGTAACGCAAAGCAACTGATCCGCCCGGCAAAGAACGACTTATTCCGCTGACGGAGCTGCAACTCGATATTCTGATGAAGGAATCCAACACACGCGTAAGTCTTAGCGAAGCCGCTCAGTGGCGCCGCCGTCTCGGCTGCGGTGTTGCGGGCATCCCGCCCGTAACCTATCCTGTTGGCACGACCTCTATGACCACGCCCTCCCAATCCGAGCTGGAGAATTTTCCTTCCCTCGAGTGGCCGGATGTAGCGCCTCGTGTGAGCCGCGCGGTCCGCGCCGCGCTCGAAACCGTTCTCGAGTCGCAGGACGGCTCAAGTCTTTCCCGCGATCAATCTCTCCTGCTCGCTCATTGCGAAGGCGAAGATCTCCTCGGCCTGCTCGTTGCCGCCGACGAACTTCGCCGCGAGCTCGCCGGCAATCTCGTTACCTACGTCGTCAATCGCAACATCAATTTCACCAACATCTGTTTTGTCGGTTGCAAGTTTTGCGCCTTCAGCCGGGGCCCGCGCGAATCGGACACCTACTTTCTCACTCCGCAGCAAGTCGCGCACAAAGCCCTGGAAGCCTGGAAACTAGGCGCCACGGAAGTCTGCATCCAGGGCGGCTTGCCGCACGGCCTGCCGCCCTTCTACTACCGCGACATTCTGCGCGCCGTAAAATCCGCGCTGCCGCGCATGCACATTCATGCTTTCTCGCCGATGGAAATTGTCTATGGCGTCGAACTCACCGGTATGCCGCTCGCCGATTATCTTTCCATGCTGCGCGATAACGGCCTCGATACCCTTCCCGGCACTGCCGCCGAAATCCTTGATGACAACGTTCGCTTCGTCCTCTCGCGCAACAAACTGTCCGTGGCTCAATGGCAGGAAGTCATCCGCACGGCGCATCACGCCGGCATTCGCACGACCTCCACGCTGATGTACGGGCACGTGGAAACTCCCGGGCACTGGGTCAATCAGATTTTCCTCCTTCGCGACATGCAGCGCGAGACGGGCGGTTTCACCGAGTTCGTACCGCTCGGCTTCGTGCACCAGAACACTTTGCTTTTTCAGCAGGGAATTGCGCGCTCCGGCCCCACGCTCGCCGAGCATCTCAAAATTCACGCGCTCGCCCGCGTGTTGCTCGCCGGCGCGATTAACAACATTCAGGTTTCCTGGGTCAAGCTGAACCGGCGGCTTTCGCAGCTCTGCCTGCACGCCGGCGCCAATGACTACGGCGGCACCTTGATGGAAGAAAACATTTCTCGCGAGGCCGGCGCCACCGCCGGGCAATACACCAGTCCGGAAGAATTTCAGTCGCTGATTCTCGAAATCGGCCGCATTCCCGCCGAGCGCAACACCACCTACACGCACATTCAGGTCAAGCAGCCGGCTGCGCCGTTTATCGTTGAGCAGGCGCTCGAGCCGGAGTTCGCGTAATTATGCCGACGATCGCCGTGCTCGGCGGCACCGGGCCTGAGGGCTTTGGCCTGGCCCTGCGCTGGGCGCGGGCCGGCGAGACCCTCATCATTGGCTCGCGTGAAGCGCAGCGTGCCCGGGCTGCCGCGGGAAAAATCACGCAGGACGTAGCCGGCGCCAAAGTTTCAGGCGCCGAAAACGCTGCTGCTTGCGCTGCCGCTGAAATCATCGTTCTCGCCGTTCCCTTCGAAGGCCAGGCCGCTTTGCTCAAGCAGGTGAAGCCTGCGTTGCGCGCGGGCACGATTGTGATTGACGCCACCGTTCCGCTCGCCGCAAGTGTCGGCGGCCGCGCTTCGCGCACGCTCGGTGTGTGGCAGGGCTCCGCCGCGCAACAGACCGCGGAGCTTGTCCCTGGCGGCGTGCGTGTGGTGGCCGCGTTTCAAAACACCTCGGCGCACATATTGAATGGAAGTGATCCGGTGGAGTGCGATGTAATCGTCTGCGGAGATGATCCCGAAGCCAATCAGATTGTCCGCGCCCTCGCGGCGAAAATTCCCGGGATCCGCGCCCTTGATGGCGGCAAACTCGAAAACGCACGCATCGTCGAACAAATCACCGCGCTGCTCATCGGCCTCAATATCCGCCACAAAGGCCACTCCGGCCTGCGCATCACCGGGTTGCCTGCAACAGCCTATGAGACGAAGTAAGGAGAGCTGGCCTTACATCAGCCACACCGCGTCCACATCCACGATCACCTGCGTGCGCGGAATCTTCCTCTGCGAAGCATAGGCAATCATCAACCTAAGGAGCGCATTCAGTTTCTCCCGGCTGTCCGATTTCAACACGAAGTGGTAACGGTAATCCTGCTTCAAGCGCAGGATGGGCGCCGCCGCCGGGCCCAGCACGCGCACGCCTTCATGGCGCGTCTTCTCGAACCACTTGCCAAGCTCGCCCGACCAGCGCAACGCGTCATCCAGTTTGTTGCTGCGCACCAGCACATTGGCCAGCGCGCTGTACGGCGGATAGTGCATCCACTTTCTGAACTGCAGCTCCTTCTCATAGAAGCCGGCAAAGTCGTGCCGGGCTGCATACTGCACCGCATAGTGATCGGGAAAATACGTCTGCAGCACGACTTTGCCCGGCGTTTCGCCGCGTCCGGCGCGCCCGGCCACTTGTGTGAGCAACTGGAATGTGCGCTCGGCAGCCCGAAAATCCGGCATGCCCAGCGCCATGTCCGCGCCCACCACGCCCACCAGCGTCACGCCGTGAATGTCGTGTCCCTTGGCGATCATCTGCGTGCCCACCAGCACATCAAGTTCGCCTTCGTTGAGCGCGTTCAGTGCACGCTCGAAATCATCGCGCCCGCGCACCGTATCGCGATCGAGCCGCCCGATGCGGGCCTGCGGAAACATGCCATGCAGCAGCTCTTCCAGCTTCTCCGATCCCGTGCCCAGGAAATACACATATTCGCTGCCGCAATGTGCACAGTGCTTCGGCACCGGGGCAGTGTAGCCGCAGTAGTGGCACTCCATGCGGCGCGAACGCTTATGGTGCGTCAGCGCAATGGCGCAGTTCCTGCACTCCAGCGTCTTTCCGCAGGCGCGGCACAGCACCAACGGAGAAAACCCGCGCCGGTTGAGTAGCACCATGACTTGTTCTCTGCGCGCCAGCCGCTCTCCGATTTCCTCGGCCAGCTTGCGCGAAATCACCTGCTCGTGCCCCGTCCCCTGAAACTCCTGGCGCATATCAATGATCTCGACTTCCGGCAGCGGCCTCTGCTCCACCCGGTCCGGCAGCTCAAGCAACCCGTACTTGCCTATCGTGGCATTGAAGTACGACTCCAGCGACGGCGTCGCCGAGCCTAGCACCACTACCGCATTTGCCATCTTCGCCCGCATTACGGCCACGTCGCGGGCATGATAGCGCGGCGTCTCTTCCTGTTTGTAGGATGAGTCCTGCTCCTCGTCCACAATGATGAGCGCAAGATCGGCGACCGGGGCAAACACCGCGGAGCGCGTTCCCACAACCACGCGCGCTTCGCCGCTCTTGATGCGGTGCCACTGCTCCGCGCGTTCCTTGTCTGAAAGTGCGGAGTGCAGAATTGCGACCGCATTCCCGAATACCTGATGCAAGTCCGCGGCGACCGCCGGCGTCAGCCCGATTTCCGGCACCAGCAGAATGGCGGAACGGCCGCCATCGAGCACGGAGCGCATGGCCGCGAGATAGATCGCCGTTTTTCCCGAGCCGGTGACGCCGTGCAGCAATACGCCCGCAAATTCACGTCCACTAACTTTCGATTCGACAAAATGCAGGGCCTGCTGCTGGGCTGCGCTGAATTGAAATTCGAATGGTGACGGGCGGGCTTTCAGAGCCGAAAGCGCAAACTTCGCGGGCTCCTCGCTGATTTCGACTAATCCGCGTTTGACCAGCGTCGCCAGGGTCGAGCGCGGAACCTCGAGCGATTGCAAGTTCTCAACGCCAACCCGCCCACCAGCAGCGGCCAGCGCTTCGACCAAAGTGCGCTGGTTCGCGTTCAGCTTGCCCTCGGCCGCTTTAAGTACCGCGACCTTAAGGAAACGCGTCGCATCGCGGCTGCCAGAGAGGTCTTCGCGCGCGATCCATTTCTTGCCCACCATGCCCGCGAGTAACCCCGGCGAAACTCGGGCCGCACTGCGCAGAGCCTGCGCCCGGACCAACTCACGCTGGGCCAGATAGTCGAGCACGCGGTATTCCGCGAGCTGATCTTCCGGAGTTTTGCGTGAACGGGCTGACGAACCGGATTCCCCCGCAAGATGTAGGGCGAGGCGGCCTTCTTCGCTAATCCGGTATGCCACAGCGTGTTGAAACTCGGCGCTGAGGGGCAGCATAGTACGAAACACCTCGCCGAGCGGGGCGAGATAATAGTCAGCTATCCAGCTGGCGAGTCGCATCAGTTCCGCATCCAACGCCGGGGCTGAATCGAGCACGCTGATTATTTCTTTCAGCTTAAAGTTGTTGTTGCCGCTTGCCGGGGCGCGATCGTGAAGAGCGGTCACAACGCCTGACATGCGCCTCTGCCGGAAGGGAACCAGAACGCGTCCGCCGACGAGGGGTCGCATACTGTCCGTGATTCGGTAGGTGAACACGGCATCCAGGGGAACGGGCACAGCAACGTCGCAGAAAGCGGGCATGGGTTAGAGAAATCGTAGCACCTGTGACAATCCAGGCCGCACATAGTTGCCTAGGTGCCCGGCACTGTGATAACAACTACGTACATACATGGCGATAACGAAAAGAACCAGGCAAGGGAAGACGCTCGGTGGTCGAAGTTCAGCCAAAGCGCCAAAGGGCCTCCGCGCTCGCGCCGGGCACAAAGGCCGGGACTGGGAGAAATTCCGCATGATGTACAAGCCCTTGAAAATGCCGGTGACCGTGCGCCTCGATGCCGACATTCTGGATTTCTTCAAGAGAGGCGGCCGCGGTTATCAGACTCGCATCAACCGGGCTCTGCGGCAAATCATGGAGGCAAAGAAGGGCAGAAGGTAACGTTTTTTTCCGCGAAGCAACACTGCCTAAATGGACTTTACCGGCGCGCGTAAGCCTAGCTCCTTCATCACCATCTGCAGATCTTTCCAGGCCTCGCTTTTCTGGCGCGGATCGCGCAGCAAAAACGCCGGATGATACGTCACAGCCAGCTTCGTCCCACGAAAGTCATACCAGTGGCCGCGCAACTCCGCCATCGGCGCGTTGATGGCAAGCAAGGTCTTGGCAGCGACCGCGCCGAGCGCAACGATGACTTTCGGCCTAATGACCGCGATCTGACGCATGAGAAAGGGTGAACACGTCTCGCATTCCTCGCGTTCCGGCGTGCGATTGCCGGGCGGGCGGCACTTGATGATGTTGGCGATGTAAACGTCCTCGCGGCGCAGGCCCATGGCTTTGATCATGTTGTTCAGGAGCTGGCCGGCGCGGCCCACGAACGGCTCGCCCTGTTGATCTTCGTCGGCTCCGGGCGCTTCGCCGATGAACATCAAGTCAGCCCGAGGATTCCCCACGCCGAAGACGATCTGCTTGCGTCCTTGCTTGTGCAGCACACAGCGCGTGCAATCGCCCAGATCCTCGCGGATAAGGCGCAAGGCCTGGGCCGGGTCGGCAACTGAAGACTCGGGCTTAGGTGCGGCGAAAAGATTTTCTCCTGCCACGGCCGCGGAAAGTACAGGCTTGGCTTTTTGCATGGGTTGCGCGGGCTTGGGTTCGGGAGCCCCGCCGGTTTCGGCAAGGCTGGGAGCGCCTGGGATTTTTTCGTGACGGTAAAAGTCGTAGATGCCGAGTTCGTTGTAAAACTGGATGCGGTCGGCGAGCGCGCGCCGCAGTTGGGGGTCAAGAGCCATCCGTCGTTCATGTTCGCACAATCAAACCCGGTTGGCCAGGAAAGTGGTAGGCCAAGTGCGCGCTCTCTGGAGCTCTGCCGCGGCGAACCGAGGCAATAGCACAGGAAAGACTGAAGATGCGCAAACGATTGCTAACTCTAAGTGGCCGAATCGGATGGCGACGCACAATTCTTGCGGCGCAGGGAAAATAGTACTTTGGTAAGCCAACTTACAAACTGGCAGCGCGCATCTGGGTAAGACAGGTGTCCTATAATCACGTAAGCGAACGACTATGGTTGCACGCCACTTCGGATACGAGCTGGCCATTCTCGTAATCCTCTGTATCGTAGGAATTTTCCTGTTTCCGGCGGCGGGCGGCCCCTACGCCGCCGTGCACGGCCCGACGACTGCTCTGCTGGCGGCGCGCGCCGCGTCCAGAATGCGCTGGGCCATGGCCGTGGCGGGACTCGGTTTGGCCAGCCTGATTTCGGCGCTGGCTTTCCTTCGGCCGATTCCCGCGATTGAGTTTGAAACTGCGCTTTCCGGGCGCGCGCAGCAGCGGGACTTGCTGCGCTGCTGATCTCTCCCTTCTTTCCGCGCTGAATCCTGCGGCGGTATCGCTAAGTTTGCCGCCAATCTTTAGCCACAGAAGATTGACCACGATCGGGCGAAGATCCTCGCTCGGACGAAATTATTGAGCAGAGCGAAATCATTTCGCTGGAGGACTGACATGAATCGAAGAATGCAGATTTTCTCGTTGTCCATCATCATCGCCGCAGTTTTGCTCTCCGCGGCGTGCAGCAAGAAGGCCGCCACGGTTACCCCGCCACCGCCGCCACCGCCCGCCTCCCCGACCGCGACTCTGGCGGCAAGCCCGAATGTGCTGTCACAGGGGCAATCCACGCAGCTCACCTGGCAGACGAGCAACGCGAACCAGATCAACATTCAAGGCCTGGGAACGGTTCCCGCTTCCGGTTCCCGCACCATCTCGCCCACGTACTCCACTACGTATGTGCTGACCGCCAAGGGCCCGGGAGGAACGCAGGATGCCTCGGCGCGAGTCACGGTGAACCCGGCGAAGACCATGGCGGTTGCGCCCACGCCGAGCGAAGAAGAATTGTTCGTGAAGAACATGAAAGACGTGTACTTCGATTTTGACAAGTATCAGATCCGCACCGATGAAGTACCGATTACAGGCGGGGACGCGAGTTTCCTGACACAGCATCCGGATATCGAAGTGGTGATCGAGGGGCACTGCGACGACCGCGGCTCGGAGGAATACAACCTGGCGTTGGGTGACAGCCGGGCGAATTCGGTGAAGCAGGCGCTGGAGCGGGATGGGGTGAGCGCGGCGCAGCTGAAGACGATCAGCCTCGGCAAGGAGCATCCCTTCTGCACGCAGGACGATGACCAGTGCTGGCAGGAGAACCGGCGGGACCACTTTACCTTTCAGCGGTGAGGGAAGGCGGGCGAGACGCCCGCCGGATCGCCGCCGGGACGGCGGCAGCATGCTGGGAGGTGCTAGGGCTGGCGCGCTGGTGTGTGCTGGCGCAGACGCACGACCGCGTCCAGCACACGCTGGGCCACTTCCCATTTGCTGGTTTCGGGAACGTCAATTACCTCATCCAGCGTGAGAATCGTGACCGCATTGCGATCGGAATCGAAGCCGACACCTTCGCGGGAGACGTCGTTCACCACAATGGCGTCAAGCGCCTTGGCGGCCAGCTTCTTGCGGGCATTTTCCAGGGCATTCTCCGTCTCGGCGGCGAAGCCGATCAGCAGTTGCGGAATGGCAGACCTTGTCAACTGGCGGCGCGAAGAAAGCTCGGCCAGGATGTCTGCAGTCGGCTCTAGATCGAGCGAAACCGGCCCACTTCGCTTGAGTTTCTGCGGCGCAAGCGAACTGGGTCGGTAGTCGGACACCGCTGCCGTCTTGATAACAACCGTAGCTTCGGGAAAAAGTTTAAGCGCCGCTTGCCGCATCTCCTCGGCGGATTCAACCCAGGTTACTTCCGCCGCGCCGGGAGGTTTCAGCGCGGTCGGACCACTCACCAGCAGCACGCGCGCGCCCCGTCGCAGCGCGGCTTCCGCCAGCGCATAACCCATGCGCCCGCTGGAGCGGTTGGTCAAGTAGCGTACCGGATCAATCTTTTCCCGCGTCGGGCCGGCGGTGATGAGAACCGTTTCGCGCGCCAGGTCCTGTGCCGCGCCCAGCGCCTGCATGACGGCCGCAACGATCGCCGCTTCTTCGGCTAATCGGCCAGCGCCCGTCATGCCGCAGGCGAGATAGCCTTCGCCTGGCTCGACGACCCTCACCCCGCGCTGACGAAGGATTCCGAGATTCGCTTGCGTCGCCGGATGGCTCCACATGTTTACATTCATCGCCGGCGCAACCACGACCGGCGCCGTGGTTGCCAGATAAAGCGTGGTAAGAAAATCGCTGGCAACGCCCTGCGCAAACTTGGCCAGAATATCTGCAGTGGCCGGCGCGACCAACAAGGCGTCAATGGTCTGGGCAACGGCGATGTGTTCAATGGCGGCATCCACGTTGGCCGGCTCGCCTGCGCTCTCGCCGAACATGCTCGTGATCACCTTTTCTCCGGACAGCGCAGCGAAGGTCAGTGGCCGGATAAATTGCTCCGCCGCCTGCGTCATTATCACCTGCACGCGGATGCCGCGGTCCTGCAGCAGACGAACGATTTCCGCCGCCTTGTAGGCCGCAATTCCGCCGGAGACGCCCAGGGCCACTCTCATAAGCAATTAGATTTTATCTTGTTGCCTGCGGTCGCAAACATCACGAGCGCCCATCAAGGCAACCGGGCAGATTCTCGTCGCTGCGTTTCTCAAAATCACAGAGTTGGAGGAGTTACTCCGGACCAATTGCCTGGTCAAGGGCCTCGCTGGCCGCTTCAGCTCCGGATTTGGGGGTTTCCGGGATCATCCATTTCACTTTGCCGGCCTTGATTTCATCCTGCGCGATGCGGCAGGGTTTGCGCGAATGCGTCTCGATCACCGGAGGCGCGCCACCCTGCAACTGGCGCGCCCGGCGCGCCGCTACCAGGATGTAGCGATAGTTGCTGTCGAACCCGTCCATCAACTTCATAGCTCTCTCCGTCCCTATCCGCCTTGCGCCGTGGCCGCGGCAAACGAAGCCAGAATCGGCGGCAGGCGGTCACCCACGTTTTGTAAGCGGCAGCGTTCGGCCTTCGCTATTGTATCCGCGTTTGCAGTTGATTGTTGGTTACCGGTGCGCTTGCTGCGTTCGACCAGCAGAATCGCCTTCAGCGAATCTACGGAATCGTTCAGGTCGTCGTTGACCAGAATATAGTCGTATTTTGAGTATTTCTCAATCTCGCGAGAGGCTGTGACCAGCCGGCGCTGGATGACCTCTTCCGCGTCCTGACTGCGCAGCCGCAGGCGTTTTTCCAGCTCCTGCCGGTTCGGCGGCAGCACGAAAATCCGCACCGCTTCAGGGATCTTCTGCTTCACCTGCTCGGCCCCCTGCACGTCAATGTCGAGCAGCAGGTCGTTGCCGGAGCGCTTGGCCTCTTCGAGAACCCGCCGCGTCGTGCCGTAGTAATTGCCAAAGACGTCGGCGTATTCCAGGAATTCGCCGCGGCGGACCATCTCTTCGAACTCGGGGCGCGGCACAAAGCAGTACTCGCGGCGGTCGCGCTCGGGACCGCGCGGCTTGCGCGTCGTATAAGACACGGAAAAATCCACGTGCGGAACGATCTTCCGGATTGCATTCACCAGCGTGGACTTCCCGGAACCCGAAGGCGCCGAAATGATGAAGACCGTAGTCATTCGATGTTCTGCACCTGTTCGCGCGCTTTTTCGATTTCCCCTTTGATCGCCAGCCCGAGTTCGGTGACTTGCAGCGCCTCTCCCGCCAGCCCGGAGGTTTTCGAGAGCAGCGTGTTGGCTTCGCGGTTCATCTCCTGCAGCAGGAAGTCGAGTTTCTTCCCGATCTCGCCCGCCTGGTCGAGCAAGCCGAGAAAGTGCTTGACGTGTGTGTGCAGCCGGACGAGTTCTTCCTGAATGTCGCTGCGGTCCACCAGCAACGCGGCTTCCTGCAGCACCCGTTCGGGATCAATCTGCGAGCCGATCAGTTCCTGCAGGCGAGACTTGAGTTTCTCAGCGTAGGTTTGCAATACAGCGCGGCGATGCTTCTCGATGTCCTCTGAAGCCTTGCGGATATGCGCCATCCGCTCGCGCAGTTCGTGATCAATGGTGCGGCCCTCCTCTTCGCGCATGTGATTGAGGCGATCGAGGGCTTCTTCCGCGCGCGAAAGCACATCCGTTTCGAGCGCGCCATTCGATGGCAGAGCCGCAGTCTCGAGCGCTCCCGGAATCCGAAGAATTACGTTGAGATCGGGATCGGTAGCCAGACTGAACTCCGCCGCCGCGCTGCGGAATGCCGTGATGTAGTTCGCTACCAGCTGACGATTCAGCCCAAGGCCCTCGCTGGCGGAGCGGTCCAGACTCAATGTAACTTCAATGTGTCCGCGGGCCAGCTTTTCTTTCAGCAGCCGGCGCAACTTCATCTCCAGCGCATCGCTGTCCGATGGCAGGCGAAAATGTAGGTCCAGAAAACGATGATTCACGGACTTCAGCGAAAGGGTAAAAGCCAGCTGGCCGTCCAGGGATTCTCCCGTGACTTGGCCTCTCACCTGCGCGTAACCGGTCATGGAGCGGATCGGCATGGGGCTATGCCAGCTAAACTGAAGTGACAGATTCTCTCATTGCACCGGGGCTCCTGTCTTTACTGCTGGCTCGGCGTCAACGAATTGCAGATTGTATAGCCGCCGGTAAGTGCCGAGTTTATTCATCAGTTCCTCGTGCGGTCCGATGTCGGCAATCGTACCGCCCTCCAGAACAACAATGCGATCGGCGCGGCGGATGGTCGAGAGCCGGTGCGCAATCACCAGCACGGTGCGTCCGGCCATCAGGTTCTGCAATGCCGACTGCACCAGCGACTCCGATTCGCTGTCCAGCGCCGAAGTAGCTTCATCCAGAATCAAAATGGGTGCGTTCTTCAACAATGCCCGGGCGATGGCAATGCGCTGCCGTTCGCCGCCTGAGAACAGCACGCCACGCTCGCCGATCACCGTGTTGTAGCCTTGCGGAAGTTGGCTGGCGAAGTCATGCGCCAGCGCGGCGCGGGCCGCGGCTTCTACGGCCTTTTGCGGAACACTCGGCTGGCCGTAGGCAATATTGTTGCGCACCGTATCGTTGAAAAGCACCGTGTCCTGGGTAACGATGCCGATCTGCGAGCGCAGTGAGGAAAGGGTGACCTCGCGCACATCGCGTCCATCCAGCAGAAGCCGGCCGGAGCTTACATCGAAGAAGCGCGGAATCAGGTGCACCAGCGTGCTTTTGCCGGCGCCGCTTGATCCCACCACAGCGATCACCTCGCCGGCCGCAACTTCCAGGTTGATGTGGCTCAGGATCTCGCGGCCCGTCTCGTCCTTGTCGTCGTACGAAAAGCAGACGTCATCAAACCGGATGCTCGAAGAGAATTTGGGCAGGCGTTTGGCGCCGGGCCGTTCGCGAACCTGGTCCTCCGCATCCATGAACTTGAAAATCTCTGAGGATGCGCCCAGCGCCTGCTGGAAATTGTTGTTGAAGATGGCGAATTTGCGCACCGGATTATAAAGACTGAAAACCGCCGCAATGAAAGCCACAAACGCGCCCGGCGTAAGCACTCCGTGAGCAATGCGATCACGGCCGAGCAAAAGCAGCAATGCGATGGCGATGGCCCCGAAAATATCCATCAGCGGCGAGCTGATGGCGGCCGCAGCGACCGACCGAAGATTGGCCCAGAACAGGCGCTGCGCCGCAGAACGGAAGCGGGCGATCTCCCACGCCTCCATGCTGAAGGCCTTCACGATGCGGTTGCCGGTGATCGTCTCCTGCAGAATGTTTTGAATATCGGCCAGTTTGTCCTGGCCCCGCCGCGTGGTGTGCCGCACTCGCCGGCCGATCTTTTTCGCCGAATAAAGAATGAACGGCGCGAAAAGCACCAGCACCCAGGCCAGCTTCCCGCCGAGCAGGACAACCGCTGCCGCCGTGAAGATCAAGGTAAAGAACTGCTGCAAAAAATCGGCCAGCACGCTCGACATCGCATACTGCACCCGCTCGATATCGTTCACGATCGTGGAGACCAGAGTTCCGGTCGTATGCCTCTGAAAAAACGCAGCCGAGCGCCGCAGAATCGAATCATAGAGATGGTTCCGCAGATCGGTCATCATGCCAAAGCCGGCATGGTTCACCAGATAAGTTCCGCAGTAATCGAAAATTCCCTTCAGAATGGTCGAGCCGACCAGCGCGAAGGCCACGATCGTCCACGCATTGTGAAGCTGCGCTGGAACGAACCGCTGCAGATAAACAGCGTGCGATGTTCCGGGAACGGTGAATAATCGAATATTTTGCGAACCAGAAGAGGGGTTCAGCACTCGGTCAAGCACTGGGCCTACGAGCAGCAGGCGAAACGCTTCCAAAAACCCGACGCCAGCCAGCAGCAAGACCGACGACAAAAACTGCCACCAATACGGAAGCACATACCGGACCAGACGATTCAGTTGCCGCATGGGGCGGCCTCTAGTCGCAGGCAGGCACAAGCTTCTGCTGATGGACTGGTCATGGAACGGCAGCTTTATTCTACTGAAAAAGCCGGTTAAGGGCGCAGTAACGGAGGTGCGGCGTCAGGCTCCTGGCGACATATCGCGATGCTCTACCTTCACTCGGTAGCCCGCCTTGCGCAGCCTCTGGCTGACGTCTTCAGCGATCATCACCGAGCGGTGCTGCCCTCCGGTGCATCCGAAAGCAATGGTGAGATAGCTCTTACCCTCACGGATATAGTGCGGCAGTAAGTAAATCAGCAGATCAGAAATGCGGTGAATAAATTCGCGACTCTGCCGGAACGATCGGATATATCGCGCCACTTTGGGGTCGCGCCCCGTCAATGCCCGGAACGCAGGCACGAAATGCGGATTGGGAAGAAAACGAACGTCAAACATCAGGTCCGCATCCTCCGGCACGCCTTGTTTGAAGCCGAAGCTGATGAACGAAACCAGGATGTTCTTGTCTGTTTCCTGTTCCTGAAAGCGCTTGGTCACGTAGGAGCGCAGTTCGTGGACGTTGAACTTGGATGTGTCAATCACCAGGTCCGCGATGGCACGGATGGCCCGCAGATGGCGCCGTTCCTCCGTCAGCGACGCTCGCACCGGCGCCCGCGTACCCAGAGGATGCGGCCTTCGGGTTTCGCTGAAGCGGCGAAGTAAAACTCCATCCGAAGCCTCGAGAAAGATCACTTTCGTCGGCACCGAGCGCTTGAGCGACTTCACTAGGGCGGGCAGATTTTCCAGCTGCGCGCCTTC
>Ga0335078_10005836_pt1 | contig 18212 bp, 16 predicted proteins | sample Lox_Sample_32_FD_206711 | JGI IMG/M metagenome (GOLD analysis project Ga0335078, IMG submission 206711) | Soil microbial communities from Loxahatchee National Wildlife Refuge, Florida, United States - Lox_Sample_3.2 | ecosystem: Environmental > Terrestrial > Soil > Wetlands | place: USA... | reverse complement strand
ACCAAACCAGTGTCGGCATGGTCTTCTCGAAGACCCCGCCGGAGCAGCGCGTCATAACGTTGCAGTTAACCAACTCGAGTTTCCTGATTCCGCCCGGGGCGGATAATTTCGAGGTGGAAGTCCACGGCACGTTACCGAACGACTGCACTCTGCTCAGCTTCTTCCCGCACATGCACTTGCGCGGCAAGCGCTTCGAATACAACATCGTCCACGACGACGGCACGGTCGAAACTCTTCTGCGCGTGAATTACAACTTCCACTGGCAATTGAGTTACGAACTCGCGCAGCCGCTACATCTCAAGGCGGGCACCAAGCTGCAGGCGATCGCCTGGTTCGATAACTCAAAGAACAACCCGCATAATCCCGACCCCACGACGTTCGTTCGCTGGGGCGACCAAACCAGCGACGAAATGATGGTTGGCTTCTTCGATGTGGCTGTGCCGGCTGGCATCGATAAATGGCAGTTCTTCAAGCGCAAGCAGACAAACGTTCAACCTTGATGGAACAAACCTCGCGGCCTCCACGTATCACTTCCAGCCTGAGTTGGTGACGAAGCACGCACGTGCACGTCTAAGCCCCGACCATGGACGCTCCAGGTTCACGCAACATTCCGTCGCTCACGTCGTTGCGCTTCTTCGCCGCGCTGATGGTGTTCGTGTTTCACCTCGACGCCCTGCACATTCGCACTTTCAGCGGACTCGGGTACCGCCTGCAGATGGTGGGCTACGTCGGCGTCAGCCTGTTCTTCGTTCTCTCGGGATTCATCCTCGTCTTCGTGCACGCCGACCGCGAGATGCGGCCGAGCGTCTTCTACCGTGAACGTTTCGCGCGTATTTATCCGGCGTATTTCTTCTCTCTGTTCATCACGGCACCGGGATTCTTCTACGTTTGCCTTGCACTCAAACAGCTCCACATTCCGTTCTTTGCCTGGTTCGAAACACACGTGCTCGCCTGCGCCCTGCTGGTTCCCACGCTGCTGCAGTCGTGGGTGCCGCAGGCAGCGCTCGCGTGGAACGCTCCTGCATGGAGCCTTTCGGTTGAAGCCTTCTTTTACCTGCTGTTCCCATTCCTGCTGCCCCGACTTCTTCGCAGCCGCAATCGGTCGCTGTGGCGGATGGCGATGGCGTGCTGGTTAGCGAGCGTCGTGATTTCGGTTGGCTATCACTTTCTGAAACCGGATGGTGTCGCCCCGGTCACCGATGAGTCCCTGAATCTCACCTGGCTCAATTTCCTGAAGTTCAATCCGCTGGTGCGCCTGCCGGAGTTCGTCCTTGGGGCCTGCTGCGGAGTGCTTTTCCGGCGCGGATGGTTCAACCGGCGCTGGGCGAGCGTGAATATCCTGGGAGGGCTTGCCGTGTTCGCCGCCGCGGTGGTTGCCAGCCCGCACATCCCGTATCCCATCCTGCACGATGGCGTTCTTGCTCCGGCCTTTGCGGCGATCATTCTCGGACTCGCCATGCGCCCACACTGGAGCAACTTCTTGAATTTTGCGCCCCTGGTGCTTCTCGGCAACGCCAGCTATAGCCTCTATCTACTGCATAACTTCGTGCTCAGCGTGTATTTCACGCCGATGGGCAAGCTCAAGCCCTACGGACCCCTTGGCACAGCAATCGGTTATCTCTTGCCGATTCTGATTGCGGTCGTTGTCTACAAGTTCATAGAAGAGCCTCTGCGCCGAAAGTTGCGCCCCAAGGCGCAAGAGCGCCCAAGCCGGATCGAAGTCCTCGCCCAGCAGGCCTCATAATTCTGCCGACACTTTTGGAGCGCAACTCCCGTTTCCCGCATCTACTGCCTGACTAGGAAAACCGACCAACCATGGCGCATAAGGCAGTTTCCCTCGATATTCTTGCGGACGAACACGGTCGCTCACCAGCCGCATTTCCGCAACTCACCGAAGCGCAGATCGACCGCATTCGCCCGCTGGGCATAACCCGCGCCATTAAGCGTGGCGAGATTCTCTTCGACCAGGGCGACGTGGGCGTACACTTTTTCGTGTTTCTCTCGGGCGCCATGGAGATCGTTCAGCCCAACGGCGCTCGCGAAAAACCGATCACTTACCACGACGCACGCGGCGAATTTACCGGAGAAGTCTCGATGATCACCGGCCGCCGTTGCCTGGTGCGCGGGCGGATCACGCAGGACGGCGAGGTAATCGAATTAACGCCGGACAGCCTTCAGAAACTGATCCAGACCGATGCTGAGCTGAGCGAGATTCTGATGCGTGCGTTCATCATGCGCCGGGTCGAACTCATTCGCCACGGACTAGGCGACGTGGTGTTGCTGGGATCGCGCCACTCCGCCGGGACTCTGCGGTTACGCGAATTCCTTGGGCGGAATGGTCACCCCTATACCTATGTCGATCTCGACACCGACCAGAGTGCCCAGGAAATCCTCGATCGTTTTCACGTCACCATCGATGAGGTGCCGGTCGTCATCTGTCGCGGCAGCGCGGTTCTGCGTAATCCCACGCCGGCGCAGGTTGCCGATTGTCTCGGCTTCAACCAGACCATCGACGCGCTACAAGTGCGCGATGTCGTCGTCGTCGGCGCGGGGCCTTCGGGCCTGGCGGCCGCCGTCTACGCCGCGTCGGAAGGCCTCGACGTGATGGTGATCGAAAGCAATGCGCCCGGCGGGCAGGCGGGATCGAGTTCCAAGATCGAAAACTACCTCGGTTTTCCCACTGGAATCTCAGGGCAAGAACTTGCCGGCCGCGCCTATACCCAGGCGACGAAATTCGGCGCGGACATTTTCATTTCGCGCGCCGTGACTCGTTTGACCTGCGACCGCAAACCGTACGTTCTGGAACTCGAGGACGGCCGCAAGATTTCCGCGCGTTCGGTGATCATCGCCACCGGTGCGCAGTACAACAAGCTGAAATTGCCTAACCTCGCGCTCTTCGAAGGCAACGGCGTCTATTACGGCGCAACCTACATCGAGTCGCAGTTCTGCGAAGGTGACGAAGTGGTGGTCGTCGGAGGCGGCAATTCCGCCGGCCAGGCAGCGGTCTACCTGGCGCAAACCGCGCGCAAGGTGCACATTCTAGTCCGTTCCGACGGCTTGTCAGATACCATGTCGCGCTACCTGATCCGCCGCATCGAGGAAAATCCGGCTATCGAACTCCATTCCTTCACCGAGGTCACAGCGCTCGATGGCGATGAGCAGCTCGAGCGTGTCACCTGGCGCAACAAGAAGACCGGCGAAGTTGAAACTCATAACATCCGCCATCTCTTTCTCATGACGGGCGCGACGCCGCGCACCGATTGGCTCAAGGACTGCGTGGTGATGGACGAAAAAGGCTTCATCAAGACGGGGCGCGATCTCTCACCAGAAGAGTTACAAGCGGCGAAATGGCCACTCGCGAATCGTCCGCCCCATCTGCTGGAAACCAGCCTTCCCGGAGTGTTCGCGGTCGGCGACGCCCGTTGCGGAAACGTGAAGCGCGTGGCGTCCGCGGTAGGCGAAGGCTCGATTTCCGTGCACCTTGTCCACCGTGTTTTGCAGGAACAATAGCGTTACAATATTTCGTTCACCAAAACGTCCGGGAAAGGAATCGAATTGCTGAAATTCGCGAAGATCCTGATCATGCTGGCGCGGCTGGTTTTCCTGGTGGAACTCGGCCTGGGTATTGCCATCGCGTCAGCCAGAGGTTTGGCCTACCTCAAACTCCATATGAGCCTTGGCTTCGTGATGGCGATGTTGCTGCTACTGCTGGCACTGGTCGCTGCAACGAAACATCAGATCCTTTCGGTCGTGCTGGGCTGCGCCTTTGCTATTGCGCTTCCCTTCATTGGGCTAAAGCAATTTCCCATCAAGTTTGGACCCGCACTCGGTGCCATCCAATACGCCCACGTGGCTGTTGCCTTGTTGTCGATTGGTATCGCCGAGATGATCTACGCGCGGTTCAAGCGCGCGGTTTGATCTGGGTGACGCTTGGGTTGGAGCTGAAAGAAACTACCTGGTCTGTACACCCGCCCGAAGCGTCTTCGATTTCCGCAGCGCCTTCACCGCATCCAACACCCGCCCCGCAACCTCCCGCTTAGACGCCGTTGGCACCTCGATGACTTCAGTTGGCGTGATGATCGTGACGGCGTTCAGATCGGAATCGAAACCAATGCCTTTGTTCGACACGTCATTGGCGACGATCGCATCCATCTTCTTCTTGCGCATTTTTTCGCGCGCGTGTTCGAGGACGTTGTCGGTCTCGGCGGCGAACCCGATCAGCAGTTGATCTTCGCGCCGCTTCGCCAGCAGCATGACAATGTCGTCGGTGGGCGTCAGGTCGAGCGAGAACGCCTGGTGCTGCTTCATCTTCTTGTTTGCCGGAATCGCAGGGGTGTAATCCGCCACCGCCGCAGCCTTTATGATGACCGTCGCTTCTGTCGCCCGCGCCAGTACCGCATCGCGCATCTGCGCGGCTGTCTCGACCGCCACAACTTCGACGTCAGCAGGTGGAATAAGGGCCGTTGGTCCGCTGACCAGGACGACCTTCGCGCCGCGTCGCGCCGCCGTTTCCGCCAACGCGTATCCCATCTTGCCGCTCGACCGATTCGAGATGTACCGCACTGGATCGATGGGCTCCTGCGTTGGTCCAGCGGTGATCAGCACCGTTTCGCCCGCCAGATCCTTCATCGTCTGCAGGACATCGAGCACTGCCTCGACAATCACCTCGTTATCCGCGAGCCTCCCCGCGCCGACCATGCCGCAGGCAAGATACCCGCTGCCGGGCTCCACGATGCGCACACCCCGCCGCCGCAACGTTTCGAGGTTGGCCTGCGTTGCGGGGTGATTCCACATATTGACGTTCATCGCCGGAGCAATCACAACCGGCGCGGTTGTAGCGAGGAACATCGTTGTCAGGAAGTCGTCGGCGATCCCGTGCGCAAACTTGGCGATGATGTCCGCCGTCGCGGGCGCTACGAGCAGCGCCTGTACCGACTCGGCCACCGCTATGTGCTCGATGGCCGATTCGACGTTGGGCTCTCCACCCTCCGGGCCGGAAGGGCCGAACATCGAGGTAATGACTTTTTCTCCGGAGAGTGCTGCGAAGGTGAGCGGTTTGACGAATTCCTGCGCGGCGCAGGTCATGACGACCTGAGCGCGCACGCCGCGATCCTGCAGGAGACGCAGGATTTCCGCGGCCTTGTACGCCGCAATACCGCCGGTAACGCCGAGCGCGATGCGCATACCGCTTAGATTAGCCGAAAGCGCGGGCAGATTCGAGTGAGTTTGTCAGTTTCTCAGTTTCGTCAGTTCATCAGTCGGGTAACTCGCACTCGATCTGATGAACTGATAAACCGACGAACTGATGAACCCTTCTTACGCTTCCGCTGCCTTGTCCAGCATCTCGCTGGCTTCTTCCAGCGCGGTCTTTTCGGTGCCGGGAATGCTGTACTTGATCTTGCCTGCGCGAATCTCCTCGCGCGCGATCTTGCAGGGTTTACGTGCCGTGGTTTCTACCAGCGGGCGGGCGCCGGATTGGAGTTGACGTGCGCGGCGAGCGGCCACCAGGATGTAGCGATAGTTCGAGTCGAAGCCTTCGATCAACTTCATGTGAGTCCTCACTGCCGAGCCGTATGGTTCACCAAGGGAGGTAATCCGAACGACTCGAAGATCTGCTGCGCGCGCTGACGCGCATTGGGGAGCAAAGAATTCCTGGCCTTGGCCAGAATCTCTTCGTCGGGGGAAACGTTGGAACTTCGCTTGAAGCGTTCCGCCAGCACGATGGCTCGTAACTGGTCTATCGACTCTTCTAACTGGTCGTTAATCAAAATATAGTCGTACTTCGGATATTTCTCAATCTCACGGGCCGCTTCCGCGAGCCTTCGGGTAATAATTTCCGTGGAAGTTACGTGTTCCGCCTGAGACCGGCTCTTTAACCGCTTCTCCAGCACGTCCCGCGACGGCGGCAGGATGAAGATGCTCACGGCCTCGGGCATGTTCTGCTTCACCTGTCCCGCACCCTGCACATCGATATCAAGCACCAGGTCGTGCCCCTTCGACCAAGCCTGCTGCAGAAACCGTTTCGCCGTCCCGTAGTAATCGCCGAAAACCGAGGCGTGTTCGAGGAATTCGCCCTCCACGATCATCTTTTCGAATTCCTCGCGGGTGACGAAGAAATACTCCCGGCCGTCCTGCTCGCTGCCGCGTGGCTTGCGTGTCGTGTAGGAGATGGAAAACTCGAGCCCAGGTACGAGGCTGAGCAGGCGATTGGTGAGCGTGGTCTTGCCCGAGCCGGAGGGAGCCGAAATGATGAACACGATTCCGCTCATTCGACGTTCTGCACCTGCTCGCGCAGCTTCTCGATGTCGGCCTTCATGGACAGCCCGTATTCGGTGATCTTCAGCGCATCGCCCACCACTCCGCCCGTTTTCGAAAGCATCGTGTTGGCTTCTCGGCCCATCTCCTGCAGCAGGAAATCGAGCTTTTTGCCGGCTTCCTTCCCGGTCTCAATATGTTGCAAGAAATGCTTGATGTGCGTCTGCATACGCACGACTTCTTCCTGGATGTCGCTGCGTTCGGCCATCATGGCGGCTTCCTGCAGAATGCGATCCGGATTGGCCTGGGACCCCAGCAGCTCCTGCATGCGCCCCTGCAGCTTCTCCATATAGGCCTTCAGGACGACGTCGCGATACTTGTCAATCTCCGCCGTCGCATGTGCCAGCCGCGCAATGCGGTCGCGCAACTCCTTCTCGATCGCCTTGCCCTCGTCCGCGCGCATGTGTTCGAGCTTAGTAATGGCCTCGTCGAGTTTGGGCAGCACCGCCGCTTCGAGTTGCTCTTCGTCAGCCTCGACCGAACCCTCAAGCGCACCCGGCATTTTGAAGATGGCGTTCAGGTCGGGTTCGGCAATGATGCTGTGCTCTCTGGCTGCCTCGCGGAACGCTTCCACATAACTGCTCACAACTTCGCGGTTCAGAGCGAACCCGTTCGCGCCAGCTTTCTCCAGTGAGAACGTCAGTTCCACGTGCCCGCGTGCCAGCTTTTCTTTCAGCACACGCCGCACGCGCATTTCGAGCGCATCCGTATCAGATGGCATGCGCAGATGCAGATCAAGAAAACGGTGATTAACCGATTTCAAGGAAATCGTGAATGCCAGGTGATCGCTGACATGCCCCTTCACCTGGGCGAAGCCCGTCATGGATTTAATGGTCATCAGTTAGCCGTCAGTTTTCAGTATTCAGCAGCGAGCGTTGAGGACCCTAACGCGTTTCACCGTTTGTGACCTTCGCCGCGTCTACGTCCACGAACTGCAAATCATACAACCGGCGGTACGTTCCCAGCTTGTTCATCAGGTCTTCGTGCGTGCCGATGTCGGCGATCGTTCCATTCTCCAGCACGAGAATTCGATCGGCATGTCGCACGGTGGACAACCGGTGGGCAATCACGAACACGGTGCGCCCGACAATAAGGTTCTGGATCGCTCCCTGTACCAGTGCCTCGCTCTCACTGTCGAGGGCTGACGTAGCTTCGTCGAGGATCAGGATGGGCGCATCTTTCAAGATGGCTCTTGCAATTGCCAGTCGCTGCCGCTGGCCGCCCGATAAGCGCAAGCCGCGCTCGCCGATGGTAGTCTGATAACCTTCAGGCATTTCGCGGATGAACTCATCCGCCAGCGCCGCCTTCGCCGCCGCCTCCACCTTCTCGTCGTTCACCCCAGGCTGCCCGTAAGCGATGTTGTTCCGCACGGTGTCGTTGAACAGGATTGTGTCTTGCGTGACCACCGAAATCTGCGAGCGCAGCGAATTCAGCGTCAGGTCGCGCACGTCGTTGCCGTCGATCAGGATACGCCCCCCGGTCACGTCGAAGAATCGCGGAATCAGGTGCACCAGCGTGCTCTTTCCCGCGCCGCTCGATCCTACGATCGCCAGCACTTCGCCTTTGCGCACGCGCAGGGTGACGTTCTGCAGGACTTCCCGGCAGTTCTCGTCCTCGCGATAAGAGAAGCTCACGTCTTCGAGTTCAATCGTACCCGTAAACGCTTTCAGTTTGGTTGCGTGCGGCCGCTCGGCGACGTCGTCCTGCACGTCCATGAAATTGAAAATCGATTCCGACGCGCCCAACGCCTGCTGAAAGCTGTTGTTATAAATCGCGAACTTGCGCACCGGGTCGTACAGCCGAAACACGCCGCTCAGGAACGCGATGAATGTGCCCGCCGTCAGCGCCCCGGTCTTGATCTGGTCTCGGCCCATTAGCAAGAGTAGCGCCACCGCGACCATGGCGAAGAAATCCATCAGAGGGGAACTGATCGACATCGCCAGCACCGACCGCAGATTGGCCTTGAACAGCCGCTTGGCCGCTGCCTGGAAGCGCGCCGCTTCCCAGCGCTCCATCCCGAATGCCTTGACGATGCGATTGCCGGTGATCGTTTCGTGCAGGATGTTTTGTATTTCCGCCAGTTTGTCCTGCCCGGTGCGTGTCGTCGTTCGCACTCTTCTGCCAATCTTCCGCGCCGAGGTAAAGATCACCGGCACGAACAAGAGCAACACCCACGCCAGTTTGCCGCCCAACAGAATCACAACCACTGCTGTGAAGATCAGCGTAAAGAACTGCTGCAGGAAATCCGCCAGCACCGTCGACATCGCGAATTGGATCTTCTCGATGTCGTTAATCAGTGTCGAGAGCAGCGTGCCGGTCGTGTGCTTGTCGAAGAACGCAACTGAGCGCCGCAGGATGCGGCCGTAGAGGTTGTCGCGCAGGTCGGTGATCATGCCGTAGCCGGCGTAGTTCACCAGGTATGTTCCGATGTAATCGCAAATGGCCTTGATGAGTGCCGATCCCACCAATGCCACCGCGACCAGCGTCCAAGCATTCGGACTGACCCAGCGAGGCATGAACTGTTGCAGGTAGACGACGTGGTTGCTCCACGGCACCTTCAGCAACTGTATGTTGTTCGACTGCGAGGCCGGGTTCAGCACGCGGTCGAATACCGGGCCGACCAACAGGATGCGGAACGCATCCGCCAGCCCGACGATGGCCATCAGTACGACCGACGACACCAGTTGCGGGAAGTAAGGGAGCACGTAGCGGAGCAGGCGCAGCAACTGGCGCATCAGGGGCGGCTCCGGCGTGGCGTTCTGGAAATGAGGAGCAAGTCTCAATTTTAATCTTGAAACCGCGCCTTACCAGTGAAGAATTGAAGAGCGAAGGCGAAAACCCGAGAATGGCCGTCATGTCGAAGGGCAAGTCCAGCTTCCAACCCAAGCCTACGTTCTTCCGCACCGCCGCCGATTTCCGTCAGTGGCTCGCGAAACACCACGGCTCCGAAACCGAGCTGTGGGTCGGCTATTTCAAGAAGGATTCCGGCCGCGCCCGCATCAGCTACCCCGAGTCAGTCGATCAGGCCATCTGCTTTGGCTGGATCGACGGCGTTCGCCGCAACCTCGACGAGGCCAGCTACACGATTCGCTTCACGCCACGAAAGGCGCGCAGCATTTGGAGCGCCGTTAACATCCGCAAGGCCAATGCGCTGACGGCTGCGGGACTCATGCACGAGTCGGGTGCGACGGCCTTCTCGGCCCGTACCGAAGATCGCTCCGAAATCTATGCCTTCGAACGTAAGCGCAAATCAGAACTCGACCCGGCATACGCGAACAAACTCGCCGCCAATAAGAAAGCCAAGAAATTCTTCGACGCGCAGCGGCCCTCCTATCAGCGGGTCATCATTCACTGGATCATGAGCGCCAAGCAGGAACCTACGCGCCTTCGCCGCCTCGACCTGCTGATCAAGAGCTGCGAGGAAGGGAAGTGGGCGCCCCCGTATCTAAGCGCGCAGCCGCCCCACAAGCCGGAGACAGCCGATAAGCAAACCCGCCGGACCGCCCGCCCTTCCTAGCAACTTCCCGCGAGCCGCGTTAAAGTGTCTGGTCACGCTAGATGAGGCACAGCATTCATGAAGAAGTACGCGGTCTTTTTTGTTTTGATACTGGGATCCACACTGCTCGCTCAAAACCCGCCTTCGGCACAACAATCGACGCCATCCACCGCGCCCGCCCAATCGCAACCTACTGCCACCATCCGCTCCACCACGCACCTGGTGCAGGTGAGCGTGATTGTCACCGACAAAAAGGGTCAACCCATCACCGGACTGAAGAGAGAAGACTTCAGCGTCCTCGACGACTCCAAGCCGCAGCAGATCGCCTTCTTCTCTGAAGCGTCACCCGCGCCGCCGGCAACGAGCATCAGGATACCCGCGACGGTCTACACCAACCGCTACGATCTCAAGGGCCAGGACCCCGGCGCTGTAACTATCGTGTTGTTCGATCTGCTGAATACCGCGCCGCAGGACCAAGCGCGCGTCCGCCAGCAGTTAATGGACTTCCTCAAGACCCTCACACCGCAGGACCACGTCGCCATGTACGGCCTGACCACGCAGCTCTACCTGCTGCACGACTTTACCCAGGACGCCTCCGCACTGGTCGCCGCGGCCAACCGCATCAACGTCAAGGAGAGCGCCGCCTATGACGCCTCGCATCCGCGCTACTTCGACGTGCCCGCGCTCGCCAACGATCCCACCTCGATGTTCGCGCGCTTCCAGGCCGCGGTGAACGAAGCCGACGCGCGCGCCGCGGATCGCGAGCAGATGAACCGCGCCGAGACCACCGCCGCCGCGCTCACCGACATCGCCAATCACATAGCCACCATTGGCGGGCGCAAGAACCTCATCTGGGTTTCCGGTTCGTTTCCGCTGACGATCAATCCTGCCGAAATTCGTCCCGATCGCGACTCCGCCTCGCTCGAGGCCTACGTCAATCGCGCGATGCAGGCTCTCAACCGCGCCAACGTTGCGCTTTATCCCGTAGACGCCACTGGCGTGATGACCAACACCAGCATGGATCCGCAGCAGGCCGGCAACAACAAAACGCTCACCTGCATGGATTGCGTTACCGAAGCTCCCGGGACCTCTTCTGCCATGTTTTCGCGACAGAACAATCGCGACGCCGAGCGCGTGATGGCAGCCTCCACCGGGGGCGAGGCGTTCTATGGCAGTAACGACATCGTTCCGGCCGTCAAACGCGCCTTCGACGACGGACGTTACGCCTACACCATCGCCTTCTATCCCGACCACGGCCAATGGAACGGCAAGTTCCGCAAGCTCAAGATCGAGACCAAAGTCGATGGCGCCAAACTCCGCTATCGCGAGGGTTACATTGCGCAGGCCGACAGTCTCGGCGACGATCAGGCGCGCGCCCAACTGGCGGTGAAGGAAGCCGCCGCCAGTCCGCTCGATTCCACTGCGCTGAACATGGTCGTCAGCGGCAAGGTCACCCAGGACGATCCCCGCCGCGTCGAATTGCACATCGCCCTCGACCCGAAACAGTTCGAACTCACCCAGTTCGCCGATCATCGCAAGGGCGAGGTCGATCTCTTCTTCGTCCAGCGCAACGCCAAGGGCGACATCATCTCTGCACAGGACCAGCGCGTCAGCCTTGACTTTGAGGAACAGCACTACGAATATCTGGCGCGAACCGGCGTTGTATTCATTCGCCACGAGCCCATTTCACCTGACGCCGTCGAACTACGCATTCTCGCCTGCGACACCGCCTCGAAGGCTATTGGATCGGTCACCATCCCCGTCGATCCCTTTCTCGCCGCCCTGCGCAAGGTCGAGCCACCACTGAAACTTGAAAACCTGAAGTAGCGCGGATAATCGTGCCGGTAGGAAGAGTGGGTGCCTCATTCAACCCTCTTTTGGTTGAGTGGGGTGGTTAACTTACACCAAAAGCAAAACGGGCGCCTAGGCGCCCGTCGTTACTTTGAATGAGTGCGGAACTATCCTTCAGATTCTTTATACATGTACTTGATCGCCTGTTTATAAATGAGCAGGTTTGATTGCCCGCTGCGAGTCAGCTTGATGCAGGTTTTGTCATACCACTCCAGAACCCCGTGCACCTCTTCGCCGCTGCGCAACACGATCACCAGCGGAGTCCTGGTCGCGATCTGTTTCTGGTAGTAGAAATTCTCGGCGTGCGTCTGCTCGGCGGGCGGGGTCTTCTTGCCCCCGTTCGGCCGTTCCCGGCGTTCCCCGATCGGCTCGCTTCGCGGCGATTCGTTCCGCGTTCCATTCGACAGCGACGGACGGATCAGCTTGCGGCTGGTGAACGACTCAGGCTCGGGCGCCCTGACGGCAGCGGTGGAATCCAATGAATCCTTCATGGCGTGGATCATCTCCCGGGCTAAAAATCACACACTGACAAGACCAGAGCCCGAAAGCACCCGTTTGGTGCGTGGTTCGGTGTTGCAGGGATGTCACGCAGGTGTGAGCTTGTTGCCTACCGTATCACACAGTTGCCCCAGCGGCAATGATGGTTGCCACTCCAACTGCACTGACGTAACTAGACGCACGATATCAGGTGATTGGGTGATTTGGTCACAGGGTGATTGCCGATATTGCAGAACCAAGAAACGAGATGACGAGTCGCCACCGGCCGTCCCTGATCCGCTATCCACTACCCCCTATCCACCTGTCTACTATCCCCTATCCACTACCCACCATCCACTTCTATACTTCCGCCCCGGAGAAAGAACACTCATGAAACTTATCCTGATCGTTTTGTCGTGCCTCGTCCTCATTGCTGCCGCCTTCGCTCAGTCCGACGAAGGATTCCAATCCGCCAAGGTGGTCGCGTTCGAGCGCGTCGCGGCTGACGTCCAGCATCCCGAAAAAGCGGACAGCTATAAGATTTCCATGCGCCTAGGCGACACCATCTACAACTGCCACGCCAACGCGCCCGTTACGGTCTTCAACGACTGGAGCGTCAACAAGGAATTCCCGGCGAGGCTGGCCGCGAACGGCAAAATCTTGCAGGTGAAGAACACCGACGGCCAGGTCATCGAGATGAATGTGGTGGGGAAGAAGAGGCCGAAGTAGGGCCACGGGCAGACCGGCAGTAACGGCTCCCCATCGCACTCTCCGTTTGGGAACAAAATCGAGAGTAGTAGTGTCTATCTGATTGTGCTCGCCACTCGAAGCTCTGCCCGACGACGTGAACTTGACCTAATACGCCTCATCCTTCTCTGCATCACCATCGTGTGTGTCAACGCTACTTCTTCGCTGGCCTGTCAGTGCGCCGAAAGCAAAAGAACACCCTGCAATTCGCTCTACGGCTCGGGTGTGATCTTTCTCGGGACCGTCGAGTCCATCCAGGATCGGCCCTGGTCCGAATTCTGGCCATTCGTCAAACAGACTTCTGGTTACACGTGGCGACAACGCTATGCGATGTTTCGCGACGAAATCATCATCAACTTCTCCGTTCAAGAGGTCTTCAAGGGAGCTCCATCCCAGAAACTCTCGGTGCGGATTAACAAATTCCCAGGAGCCTGCGGGTTTGAATGGCCTCAGGGACTCTACTTCCGCAAGGGCGTCCAGTACCTGGTATACGCGGGTGAATCGAAAGACCGCCACCTCTGGACAAACCAGTGCAGCAACACTCGCCTGGCTTCCGAAGTCACCCAGGACATAGCGGCCTACCGCAAGCTGCGCGAACTACCGGCTCCTCTGGTGATCGGGCAATACAACATTCTGGACGGGAAAGATAAGAAGAGCGTGGGTGCTGGACGGACCGTCACTCTAAGAGGCGAAAACGACGCGCAACTTACAACGTCCGTATCCGCTGACGGACAATTCCTCTTCACACGAGTGCCGCCCGGCTGGTATCGCGCAATGCCGTCTGTTCCGGCGAAACACGTCGTTGTTTTCGGAAATGCGTACCGCATCAAGGACGGAGTCCCTATTAATCCCAAGAGCTTCGGCGTCCAAGCTGATGCCTGCACAGAAATTGAGCTGGTGGCGGAACCGGACGGCAAGATGTCGGGAGTTGTTGTCGATCAACGGGGCAGACCGATCCCCAATGTCGGTGTCGGCTTTTGGGATCGGAGCCAGATCATGAATGTCAAACGTTGGTGGGGTTGGGATAAAACCGACGGCCGCGGTCACTTCGAAATTGGGCCTGTTTTCCCTGGCAACTACATTGTTGGAGTCTACATTTGGTCGCCCGAGCAGGAACATCGGCTGGACCGCGGCGAGGATGTCACACCAACCGTGTGGTTCTATCCCGGCGTGACATCTCCCAAAGAAGCCAAAATCATCTCGCTGAAATTCGCCGAGCACCGGTTAAACATTCGCCTAAGGGTGCCGTCGCGGTAAGGGATGCCTTCTTCTGGGAGAGCGGCACATTGGCTCGGGTTTTTAGATTACCAACTCACCAACTTACCAATTTACTAACTTCTCTCCAGCCCCGTCGCCAGCGCGTCCAGCGAGAGCGATCGCAGCACGTTCCTTCTCATGCCGCTTTCCACCTCGTGCAGCCGCGCGGCCGCCGTCGCGATCCAGTCAAAGCTGACCTCGGACGCCAGACGGTTCAGTTCCGGCACAATGTCGGAATTCCGCACCAGCCGCGGGCTCCCTTCTTTCAGGAACAGCAGGTCCTCGAGAATCGAGTAGCCAGCGCGGAGCAACTGGTCGGTTTTCTCTTTGCCTTCGGCTCCGGCGCGATAGGTTTCGGTCATGCGGAACAGCGGCGAGTGATCATCCGATTGGACCGCCGCTCGGAGCAGCGTGAGCGCGTCTTTCCGTGCCGCGCTGTAACGATCGAGATCGAATGCAGCCGCTTTGCCGCACGCGCCCCCGCAGAGCCGAGCCACCAGGCCGCGCGTCGTGGCATTCCACTCTGGCCGCCGCTTTGCCAGGTACTGCTCCAGTTCCTCGGGAGCCAGTGGGGCTAACGTCACCGTTACACAGCGCGACCGGATGGTGGGCAGGAATTCGCCCGGATTGGTGGTGAGCAGAAAGATGGTCGCGAACTCCGGCGGCTCTTCGAGAATCTTGAGCAGCGAGTTCGCCGCTTCCTTCATGAAGGCCGAGTCGGTGAAGATGTAGACGGCGTGATCGCCCTTGCGCGGACGTTTGTAGATCTGCCCGATTACGTGCCGCACCTGGTCCACCTTGATCATCATCTGCGGCGGATCGGGCGGGATGATGAGCACGTCCGGATGCGTCTGCACGAGAATGCGCGTCTCCTTCTTGTCGGTCTCGCGCAGGTTGTCGCGAGCCTCGACCGCTTCGGCAAAGCGCGTTTCGAGATCGTCGGCTTCGGCGATCTCGCGGCAATTCTCGCAGTAGCCGCAGAAATCCGGCTCGCCCGTCAGCGGAGGATTCTGGCAATTCATCGCCTTCGCGATCATCTGCGCGAGCGTGTACTTGCCCGCGCCTTCCGGACCCGCGATGATCACCGCGTGCGGAAAGCGGTCGCGCGCGAGCATGTTTCTCACAATGTCGACGGTTTGCGAATTGCCGTGAAAGTCGGAAAAGCCCATAAATTCAATTAGTAAATGAGTAAGCTAGTAAGTGAGTAAACGAAATTCCAAGCCATCAAGAAACTTACTCACTTACTAATTTACTCACTCACTAATTTCCAGCAGCTCGGCCAAGACGCAGTCTCAGCCTGACTTCCGCCACGATCTCGCGATGCACGACATCCGGTTCTCGGCGCGCGTTGACCATGAAGACGCGCTGCGATTCACGCGCGGCGATCTTCAGATAAGCCTGATGGACGCGCTCGAAGAAGGCTCGGTTCTCGAGTTCGAAGCGATTCTCATCGGCTCCGCCTTCAGCGGCTTTGAGATTTCGGCGCCGCGCACGCGCAACGCTTGCCGCTGCGTCTGAATCCATCAGCACCGTCATGTCCGGATTCAGTCCGCCGCAGATTGCACGATGAACGGCGAGCACTGTCTCGCTGCCCAGACCGCGACCTCCGCCTTGATAGGCCTCAGACGAATCGGTGTAGCGATCAACGAGCACGAACCTGCCCGCCGCAACACCCGGTTCGATGACTTCTTTGATAAGCTGCGCGCGCGCGGCGAACATGAGCGCCAGCTCGGCGTGCGCCGCAAGACCGACCGTTCGCGAGTTCAGCAGGATGTTCCGAATCTGCTCGCCCGTGGTCGTCGTTCCCGGTTCGCGTGCGGTCACGACTTCGAGACCTTCCGAGCGCAGCACGTCAGCAAGGCGGTTCATCTGCGTACTCTTGCCGCAGCCATCGAGGCCTTCAAAGGTGATGAATCTTCCACGCGCGTCAGGCACGCCGAAATCATAGCAGAGCAAGCTGCTACCCTTGCTGACCGCACAAACGTCCCAAATCCGTTACGATAGTTGGTTGTTATGAGCCGTTTGGGGGTGACAGGAGAACGCATGACAAGAACAAGAAGGATGGCAATCGTCTGCCTGGCGCTGGTTGCGTCAGTGGCATTCGCGCAAGTACCCGCTGTCAATCCGACTCAGCAGTATCCGGGAACTATCACGCTGGCGGTAGACGCCTCGGCGGCAACCACCAAGCTCTTTCACGCCAAGCTTGAGATCCCCGTCAAGCCAGGCGAGAACACGCTGCTCTACCCGAAGTGGATTCCCGGCGAACACGGCCCAACCGGACCGGTCGTCGATCTCACCGGGTTGAAGTTTTTCGCCAACGGCCAGCCTGTCGAGTGGCGCCGCGATGACGTCGAGATGTACGCGATCCACGTCAACGTGCCCTCCGGCGTGAACACTCTGGAAGCCACGCTCGACTACACCTCGCCCGTGAACAATGGCATCTACACGGGCGGTCCGACGGCCAGCGACAAACTTGCGGTCGTCAGCTGGAACACGCTGCTCTTGTATCCCGCGGGTTACGACATCCACAACATCAGCTACCAGGCGTCGGTTACAGTGCCGCAGGGATGGCAGATCGGAACCGCTCTACCGCTAGGCCCAGTGAATGGGCAGACTTATTCGTTCAAGCCCGCGTCGTTGTACACGCTGGTGGATTCGCCGGTGATCATGGGCGAGTACCTCAAGGTTCTTCGTCTGAACAGCCCGTCAGGCACGCCGCCGGTCGAGATGGATATCGCCGCAGACAGCAGTGCCGCACTGCAGTTCATTCCCGGCGTCGAGGATCACCTGAAGCAGTTGCCGATGGAAGCCGTTGCGCTTTTCGGCGCCACGCACTATCGCGACTACCACTTCCTGCTCTCGCTGAGCGATCACGTCGCGCACTTCGGGCTCGAGCACCATGAATCGAATGACAGCCGCATCCCCGAATTCATGCTCGCCAACGATCACGATTACACGGTACTCGGCGGCGTGATTCCCCACGAGTACGTGCACTCGTGGAACGGAAAGTATCGTCGTCCGATCGGCCTTGCCACTCCCGACTTCGAGCAACCGATGAAGGGCGATCTGCTTTGGGTCTACGAGGGGCTGACCGAGTATCTTGGCGACGTGCTGATGGCGCGCACTGGACTTTGGACGCCCGACCGCTATCGCGAGAACCTCGCCGACGTCGCCGCGGAACTCGACAATCGCGCTGGGCGCACGTGGCGCCCGTTGGCTGACACGGCGATCAGCGTGCAAACTCTCAACGAAGCTCCGTTCTCGTGGACTAACTGGCGTCGCACCGTCGACTATTACGACGAAGGCGAACTCATCTGGCTGGAAACCGACATGAAGATTCGCGAGCTGACACACGGTCAGAAGAGTTTCGACGATTTCGCCCACCTCTTTTACGGGCAGCCGAGTCTTCCGCCGGACCAGGCTCCCACGTTCAAGTCGTACACGTTTGATGATGTCGTGAACGGATTGAATCAAATCGTTCCGTACGATTGGAGCAAGTTCCTGAAAGACCGTCTGTGGTCGACATCGCCGCGCGCTCCTCTGGGCGGCGTCGAAGCGAGCGGCTGGAAGCTCATTTACACCGACAAGCCCAGCGATCTGCAATCGGCCGAAGAACAGGAGCGGCACTACACCAACGTCGGCTACTCGATCGGCTTGCTGATCGCGCAAGATGGAACCATCCTCGATTCATTCTTCTTCAAACCGGCCTTCAAAGCGGGGATCACGCCGGGCATGAAGCTGATTGCCGTCAACGGCCGCAAGTACACGCCCGACATTCTGCGCATGGCAATCCGCGAAGCCAAAGGGAAGCAGGAGCCCATTGAGCTGCTGGTGCAGAACGACGACTACTTCAAAACGTACAAACTGGACTACCACGACGGAGACAAGTATCCGACGCTCGAGCGCAACCAGAATCCGGACACGCTTAGCGATATTCTGCGTGCGCACGCGAAGTAATGTGGTCATCTCGCGATCTGGCCATTGAGACATTTGAATGACCAGGTCGCGGAACTTCTTTCCTGTCGTAACCGTATGGTTAGGTGTGCGCAAAGCTCTCAAGATATTACTT
>Ga0335078_10005835_pt1 | contig 18215 bp, 16 predicted proteins | sample Lox_Sample_32_FD_206711 | JGI IMG/M metagenome (GOLD analysis project Ga0335078, IMG submission 206711) | Soil microbial communities from Loxahatchee National Wildlife Refuge, Florida, United States - Lox_Sample_3.2 | ecosystem: Environmental > Terrestrial > Soil > Wetlands | place: USA... | reverse complement strand
TGGATTGCGCTTACATTGCAGAACACCCCGCGAGAGCTGGCTCGTTGTCGCGCCAAGAGGACTGCCCATGGTTGAGCGGGTTTGAGGGGGACCTGAGCGCCGAGACGAGTCTCGGCGCGGCCGACCCGAGTGTCCGTGCCACGTCCGAGTCATTCTGATTTCTCCAGCATCGACGCTGCCGCGCCCGCCGTGAACGTCACCGTCGTCCCGATGAGCACGTACCAGGTGAAAGCGATGGGGGTTGCCAGCCATACGTATAGTATCGCCGCCAGGCCGGCTGCCACGCCCGCCATGGCCGCGCCCTCGCGCGGCTTTTTCGTAAGCACTCCGAGCAGGAAAACGCCCAGCAGCACGCCCGAGGGAATGGACGCGATGGTTAATCCGGCCTCCAGAACCGACCGCGACTGGCTGGCGCGGATGGCGATGGGCAGCATGGCGGCGCCCCATGCGACCGTCGCCAGGCGCGCCAATTGCAACGACCGCGATTCGCTCAAATTGTGGGCGCGCGCGCGAATGAAATCGACCACGGTGGTCGAGGCCAGGGAATTGAGGGCGGCGCTCAGGTTCGCCATGGCGGCGGCGAGGATGGCGGCGATGGCGAGACCGGCCACGCCCACCGGCAGGCTGGTCCAGATGAACAGGGGATAGAGGCGATCGATCTGCGCGGGCAGAGCCAGGCGATGGTCGCCGTAATAAACGTAAAGCAGCAGTCCGATGAGCAGAAACAGCGTGAACTGCACCGCAATGACCACCCAACTGGCCAGCAGCGCGGCGCGGCTTTGGCGCTCGTCGCGGGCGCTCAGCAGGCGCTGCACCATGAGCTGGTCGGTGCCGTGGCTGGCGGTGGTGAGGAAACAGCCGCCGGCCAGGCCGGCCCAGAAACTGTACTTGCGGGCAAAGAACTCCATGGTGGGAGCGAATCGGAAGTCGAAGACGGTCAACTTGTGCGCCGCCGCCGCCACCTCCACCACGTGGCTCCATCCGCCCGGAATCTGCCCGAGGATGACGAAGAAGCTGACGATGGCTCCGGCGACATAAAGGCTCATTTGTACCACGTCGGTCCAGATAACCGCCGTCATGCCGCCTTCGAAGGTATAGAAAAGGGTGAGGAGCACGATCAGCACGATGGAGGCGAGTTCCCCGGTATGGAGCACGACGGCGATCACCAGGGCCACCCCGGCCACCCGCACCCCTTCCGCCAGAACGCGCGTAAGCAGGAATATGGAAGCGGTGAGCTGGCGAATGCGCTCGCCGAAGCGGCGCCGCATGAGTTCGTAGGCGGTGAACATTTCGCCGCGAAAATACTGCGGCAGCAGCAGGATGGAGATGGCGATACGGGCCAGAAGGTAGCCCAGGACGATTTGCAGGAAGCCGAGGTTGCCGCCGAAGGCCAGCGCCGGGGTGCCGACGATGGTGAGGGTGCTGGTTTCGGCGGAAACGATGGATAGACTGATGGCCCACCAGGGGGCGGTACGGCCGCCGAGGAAATAATCGCGGAGGGTTTTTTGGCTGGTTCGGAAACGCGCGCCGAACCAGGTGATACCTGCCAGATACGCCAGGATGATTGCGAGATCGAAGTAGCGCATTTTTGGGCGGAAGCGTCTTCCAGCATAGCGTTGATCTGGTATGATTTGGGATTCGGAACTTCCTTGCCGGTAACGGAGTCAATTGAAGTTGCGCCACTCGGGTGGTTCGGCTATACTCCGCAATTATCCACGGACGCTCGTTTGGAGATCGGCCCGGGGTTGCGAAGGTGAAACAAGCGACAAAGTGAAACGCGCATTGGCAGGAGGCTTGAAGGTGCACAAATACGTGAAAACTCTTATCGGAACGGCGGCAGCCGCAGCGCTCGGCTTGGTCGTGCTGACGACCACGGCGCACTACGCGCGCGCGCAAGCAGCGGCGGCACCGGCAGCGCAGGCGCCCGCGGCGAAGAAGACCAAGCAGGTAAAGGATACCGGGGAGTACGACATTTTTAACGAGGTGGTCAAGGACAGCGATCCCGCCCACCCGGCGCCAGCCAAGAAATTCCTGGCGGATCTCGATACGTGGACGCAGAAATACCCCAATACGGATTTCAAAGACCGCCGCACCATGTTTTACATCCAGGCCTACGGCGCCGATAACCAGTTGGGCAAAGCCATGGACACCGCCAAGCCGCTCATCGACCAGGGGCTGGCCGCGATGAAGGAAGGTTTGGATGAGGACAGCACCGTTTTGCAGGCGCTGTTTCAGACTTCGCGCGTGGCCGCGGCGCTGGCGGCCCAGGGTTCCGGCACTCCGGACCAACTCGCTACCGGGCAGAAAGCCTCCGAGATGCTGAGCGAGTTCGCCAAGACTTTCTTCGCTCCCGAAAAGAAGCCGGCAAACCTGACGCCCGACCAGTGGGCGCAGGGCCTGAAGCAGGTGGAAGACCTGGCTAAAGGCACGGAGTTCGCCATCGCCGATACTCCGTTCGGTTCGCTGAAAGGAAATTCCAACGACCCGGCAGCTTGCGCCGCGGTGGAAGCGCAGCTCAAGCAGGCCATGGAGAAATATCCGGACTCCGGGATCATCGCCAACCAGTTGGCGTCGGTGGACCGCTGCCAGCAGAGCAAAGACCCGACGAAGGTGCAGCAGGCGCTCTACTATTGGGCGCGCGCGACGGTCGACCCGGTGGGCGGCGTCGGACAACTGGACGACAAAGGCCAGAAGACGCTGGACGATTATCTGAAGAAAGTCTACACCACGATTCACGGCAGCGCCGACGGCCTGGCGGATTTGAAGGCGCTGGCCGCGAAATCGCCCAACCCGCCGGCCGATTTCAAGATCAAGACGGCCGCCGAAGTGGCTGCCGAGCAGCAGAAGCAGTTCCAGGATTCCCACCCGCAGCTTGCCTTGTGGCTGAACATCAAGAGCCAGCTCGCCGACACCAACGGCGAGCAGTACTTCGCGGATTCGCTGAAGGATCACGACATGTCGGGCGATAACGGCAGCAAGCTGCTGAAAGGCACGCTGGTGGAAGCCAAGCCGGCATGCCGCTCGAAGGAACTCCTGATAGCGTTCCCGATGCCCGATGCGACCAGCGTCCCCGCGCCGGAACTCACCATCAAGCTGGAGACGGCGCTGACCGGCAAGCCCGAGACGGGCAAAGAGATCGAGTTCAACGGCGTGCCCACGGCGTTCAGCAAGGACCCGTTTATGCTGACCATGACCGTCGATTCGGCGAAAGAGAAAATCGACGGCTTGACGATTACTCCCTGCGCGGCGCCGCGAGGTCCCGCGCCGCGGGCTCCCGCGCCGAAAAAGAAGGACGATTAATCAAGGTTTCAGTGGCTTTTGACGGGGCGGGCCAGAGCGGCTCGCCTCGGTTCCCCGGCTCCCCGATTTCCTCCCTGGCATTCATTTCCTTCCCACGATACAATAAAAACAGTGAAGTTCCAGAATTCTCCCCGTTAAGTTATGCCTATCTACGAATACAAATGCCACAAATGCGGTCAGAAGTTCGAGACCCGGCAGCGGATTTCGGAAGCGCCCTTGAAAACTCATGCCGAGTGCGGCGGCGAGGTAGAGCGGCTGATTTCGGCTCCGGCGCTGGTCTTCAAGGGAACCGGCTGGTACGTCACGGACTACGGCCGCAACGGCAAGTCTCCATCCACCGCGAGCGCGGACAGCAAATCGGAAACGAAGAGCGAGCCGGCGAAAACGGAAACGAAGACGGAGACCAAGTCCGAGACCAAGAGCGAAGCTCCGGCGACGACGTAGAGTTCCGCGATCGGCTTTCCGCGATCCGCGTCACTCCGCTTTCGCTGTCCGTGCCTGCGCGCGGCGGGGGACGGTGAAAAAGAAGGTCGCACCCTTACCGGGCTGGGATTCCACCCAGATGCGGCCGCCGTAGCGCTCCACCACGCGCTTGCAGATCGCCAGTCCGATGCCGGTGCCTCCGTAGTTCCGGTCGGTATGCAGGCGTTTGAATACCCCGAAGATTTTATCTTTGTATTGGGGATCGATTCCGATGCCGTTGTCCGTCACCGAAAAGCACCAGTCCGCGGAGTGGCGAACCGCCGAAATATGAACGCGCGGAGGGTTTCGGTCGCGATATTTCAGGGCATTGGCGATGAGATTCTGTAGAACCTGTTGCAGGTGCGCCTCGCCCATGTAGACCGGCGGAAGCGCGTCGGAGGTGACTTCGGCTCCGCTTTCGCGGATGGCTTCGGCCAGGCTGGCCAGGGAGTGCTTCAGGACAGCGTCGGAATCCGCCTGCACCTCCGGAAGCTCGGCTGTCCCCGCGCTGGTGTACGCCAGCAGATCGTTGACCAGCATGGCCAGGCGGCGTCCGCCCTCCACCAGGAAGCCGAGGAACATGCGGCCTTCGGCATCGATCGCGTCATGGTAGCGGCTGGCCACCATCTCGCTGTACACGGTGACGTTGCGGATGGGCTCGCGCAGATCGTGGCTGGCGGAGTAGGCGAATTGCTGGAGGTCGTCATTGGCGCGGCGGAGAGCTTCTTCCTTTTCCTTCTGCTCGTGAATGTCGGTGCTGGAGCCGATCCACATGATGATGGTGCCGCCGGCATCGCGCATGGCGTGGGCGCGCGTCAGATGCCAGCGATATTTGCCGTCGGCGCGGCGGAAGCGGTGTTCGAAGTGGAGCGGCTCCCCGGTCTCCACCGAATGGCGCCAGACAGCGACGTTCTCTTCGATGTCATCGGGGTGGACGAATTGCGCCCAGCCGCTGCCCAGCAACTGGTCGATGGGAAGCCCGGTAAATTCCATCCACTGCCGGTTCAAATAATCCGTGTAGCCGTCCGGGCGGGCGGTGAAAATCTTCTGCGGCATGGATTCGGCCATGAAACGGAAGCGCTCGCGCTCCTTTTTCAGCGCTTCGTCGCGCGATTGGATGCCGGCCAGCATTTCGTTGAAACGGTCCACCAGAAGCCCGAGTTCGTCGCCCGAGAGCTTCTCGGCGCGCGTCGAGTAGTCGCCCGTTTCGGAAACGGAGGTGGTGGCGCGGACGAGGTGCGCCACCGGGGCGGCGATGATCTCGCGCAGTCTCGCGGAGAGCAGGAATGCCAGGAGGCTGGACGCCAGGAGCACGGCGAAAACCGTGCTGCCGTAGAGCCGGACTCGTTCCCACAACTCGCCCAGATCGTATTTGAGCATCAGGACGCCGATTTGGCGGCCGCCGAGAACAATGGCTTGGGAAACCAGCAAGCCTTCGCCGGTGAAGCGAATACCGGACTGGCGGCTCATGGGCGGGCAGCCGGTGCTGTCGCGGCGGGAGTAGGCGGCGAAGAGCGCGCCATCCGGCCGGTAAACGCAGGCATCGACGACGTGGGCGCGGGCGCGGAGGGTGGCCAGTGTGTCGCCGGCCGATGTGGGGTCGTCGAACTCGAGGGGAGCGGTGGTGTTGTCGGCGATGATTCTGGCGAGCGCGGAGAGATCGCGCCGCAGGTATCCGCGAAACAGCACCGAGTCGGTAAGTACGATGCCGAATGCCGCGAGCAAAAGGGCGGCGGCCGTGGTCGCCATCATGGTGACGACCAGTTTCTGCTTGAGAGGGAGATCGCGGAAGGAGCGCATTATCGCCGCACCGTCCTTGCCACCGCCAACAGCCTGGAGCTGAGTTTCAGGTCGGCCAGTTCGGCGGCTTTACGATCGACATCGAAGCGGACATGGCGGCTTTCGATGAGGAAGCTGATAATTCCGCCTTCATGGACGAAAGCGTCGCCCTCGCCGACGGTGAGGACGCCGGGGCCCAGGCTCTCGAGGATGGCGCGGATCTCCCTCCCCGTTTCCGCGGTGAAGACAATCTGGCAGGTGTGGGCCGGCGGAGCCTGGCTGATGCGGCGCACGATCACCTTTCGTCCGTCGATCACCTCGTCTTGTACCACGTCGTCGATAGCGTGGCCGAAAGGATCCTTGCCGAGGATGCAGATGGCGAGGGGCGATCGGGGAGCCGCAAAGGCGTTGGGGGGCCAATCCACGAATTTCGCAAAATTCAGCAGGAACGCGGCCTTTACTTCGTATTCCAGCGCGGCCTGGGCGTACAGGCCGACGGGCGACACAAAGAGCAGGGCGGAGGCCGTCCAAAAAAGGGGCAAGCGTGGGCGCCGGTCACGGTTCATGCCGTTATTTCGCCACCCAGGCCAGGCTGGCATAAGCGCTGCGGCGGATGGCTACCGCCCCGGCAGGATCCCCGATATATTCGACGTGGTAGGGCTGGAAAAGATTTCGCCCCGCTATGGAGAACTCGATTCGCCGCGAGATGCGGTACGCGATGCGAAAATCGCCGGTGGAATAAGCAGGTACATTCTGCTGGCTGTACGGCAGGCGACTGGCATAGCGATAGATTAAATCCAGATCGAGTTTCCGCGTAAGGTTGAACCCGGAATCGACGCTGATTTCATGCTCCGGGCTCGAACCTTCGTCCTGTCCGGGACCGAGGGCGATGGAGCCGGGACTGGGCGCCGCCTGGAGCGACATACGCAGCAGCGAATAGGAGCCGCGCAGCCGCCAGAAAGCGCTGGGACGCCACTCGGGAGCGATTTCCGCGCCGTAGGTGGCGCCATGCAAATCGTTGCGGAACTGCGCGGGGAGCAGGAGATACGTGGGAGGTTCGAGCGGCGTGGGGTAGGGGAGGGAATTCTGTAGCGTATATCCGCCGGTGATGTCTTCGCTGAAAAGATCGTGATAGTGGTTGTAGTATCCGGCCAGGTCGACGTACAGGTTCTTGCCGGCCAACTGGCGGAATCCGAGTTCGTAGGCATTGAGCTGTTCGGGGGCGAACCGCGGATTGGCGTTGAAGCGGGCGAAGATCGGCGTCGCGCCGGACGCGCCGATGTCGCTCGATAGATAAAACGTCTCCTCCGCGTCCGACGGCGTGCGCAGAGCATGCGTGAACGAAGCCCACAAAGCCTGCTTTTCGGTGGGAGTCCACATGAGGCGCACGCTGGGTTGGAAGAGAATTCCATGGGTGTAGGTGGTGTTCAGCACCTTGCTGCCGGCCGTCAGCATGAGCTTGCGATCGACCAGATTGATGTCGTCCTCGACGAACGCCGAGAGCAGGTAATCGGTGCGGTGAAAGGGAAAAAAAACCAGCCCGGAGGCAACCTGGTCGAAGCGCCCCTCGGCGACGCGGGCTCCCGCGCCGTAAGTGACTTCCTGGCGGCCGCCCCACCTGGTTCGCGCCAGAAAATCCGCGTCCACGGTATCGCGATTCTCGCCGAGATTGGCTTCCAGGCGATTCGTCCGGTCGTAGTAGACCTGTAGCTGGTAATCGGTGCCAGCGCCGATGGTGCGCTTCCAGCGGAAGAGCACGTTTCCGCCCGATACCCTTTCGAAGCCATCCAGAGCAGGAATGGTCAAGGGTGGCGTGTAGGTGGTCAGGGAGACCCGCTCGCCGTCTTTCTGGTCGTAGAGGTCGCCTTGCAAGGTGAAGGCGTCGCGGCCGCCGCCCCAATCCGCGCGGAAGCCTCCCTGGATGCCGCGCCAGTCATCGAAATTGTCGCCATCGGGATGGTACTCCGGACCGCGCGTGAAGGTCTTTTCGTAAGCGCGCCAGGTGAGCCCGCCGGATGTGGCGCCGCCATAGCGGGAATCGAGGAAGCCCAGCTCCTGGCTGCCGCCGCCGGCCTCGGCATACGCACCCTGGGTGTCTTTCGAACTCTTGGTGATGATGTTGATGACGCCATCGACCGCGTTCGGGCCCCAGATGGTGCCGCCGGGTCCGCGAATCACTTCGATGCGGTCGATATCCTGGAGCAAAGTGTCCTGCACTTCCCAGTACGTTCCGGCAAAGAGTTCGGTGTAGACGGTGCGGCCGTCAATCAGGACCAGAACGTCGCGCGTGAGGCGCGTTCCGAACCCGCGAATTCCGATGGACCACTTGCTGGCGTCAATCTGCGCGACCTCGACGCCGGGCACGAGGCGCAAGGCATCGGGGATGGTGGTGACTCCGGAGCGGCGGATATCGTCGCCGGTAAGTACATAAATCGCCACCGGGGAATGGAACGCGGGCGTAGGCTCCTTGGATGGCGAGGACACTTCGATTTGCGAAAGCTGTTCGAGCGAGAGTCGCTTCAGCGAGGCGGGTCCGGAAGGAGAACCCTGATTTCCTGGCATCGCGGGAGCGAGAAACCAAAGAAGTGTGCATGCCCGCCATCGCACACCCCGAGCGCGCATTGGCATTCAGATAGGCCTTGAGAATATATCATATTGTCACGGAAATTTAAGGATTCGGTGTGGGTTTCCGCACGTACCTGGGAGTTATAGCAGGTCGTGCCGATTGTTCTTTTCGAGCGCCTTGACGATGTCGCCTACTTGCTGCGCGCGGTCGCGGGTAGTCACCAGCAGGGCATCCGGGGTATCCACCACGATGAGGTCCTTCACACCGAGGAGGGCGACCAGTTTACCGCGCGCATCCACGAAATTATCGTGCGCCTCGAGACAGATGGAGTCGTTGGCCGCGACATTGCCGCAGGCGTCGCGGCGCATGAGTTCGTAGACCGCATTCCAACTGCCCACGTCGTTCCAGCCGAAATCGCCGGCGGCGATGCCGGCGACGCGATCGGCCTTTTCCATCACCGCGAAATCGATGGAGATGTTGTCGCAGAGTGGGAATGCGCTCGCCAGATGCCCGGCGAAGCGCCGCGAGCCGAACGGCGGCAGGGCGGCGAGAATGGTGGCGGTTTTGGGCAGATGGCGGCGCAGTTGCTCGAGCAGGACGCCGGTGCGCCAGAAGAACATGCCGGAATTCCAGAAGAAATTGCCTGCAGCGACGTACCGCCTGGCTTTGGGAAGCCGCGGTTTTTCGTGGAAGCGCAGAACTTCGAGCGGGTCGCCGGTTCCGGCCCTGGCTCCGGGCGGGAACTCCACGTAGCCGTACCCGGTTTCCGCCCACCGTGGCTGGATTCCGACCACCATGAGGTTCCCGGCGGCGGCGCCCTTCAATGCCGCGCGCACCACGGCGCGATACACCGCGTCTTTACTCACCACGTGATCGGAGGGAAAGACGCCCATGACCGCTTGCGGATCGAGCGAATTGAGGATCTGGGCGGCCAATCCGATGGCGGGCGCGGTATTGCGCTGCACGGGCTCGGCGAGGATCTGCCGCTTGGGAATCTCGGGAAGCTGGCGCACGATGACATCGCGCAGGTGGTGATTGGTGAGGACCCACATGCGCTCCGGCGGAATGACGGGAGCGAGGCGATCGACAGTGGCTTGAATCAGCGTCCGTTCGCCGATGACGTTGAGCACCTGCTTGGCGGAACGCTTGCGGCTCAGCGGCCAGAATCGCGTGCCGCGTCCCCCGGCGAGGATCAGGGCGTAGTGATGGCGGTTCATTGTGGCGCCTGACTTTAGATTTCAGATCTCAGATTTCAGTTCAACGGATACGAGTGTATCAAACGCAACGTTCGTTTCCAGCGCGTCTTGGTGGGGAAATGCTCCAGCAGATCGAGGATGTGGCGGGGGCTGATGGTGGTGCTGGTGAAATCTTCGGTGGGCGCGTCGTACGACCAGTAGATGATGAGCGGCTTGCCGGTGATGTTGGCGCGCGGCACGAAGCCCCAGTAGCGGCTGTCGGACGACATGTCGCGGTTATCGCCCATGGCGAAGTAATAGCCCGGCGGCACCACCACTTCGCCGTTCACCACATGATTGCGAAACATGTCCTGCGCGGGCTGCGGCACGTGGTAAGCGATGGCCGGGAAATCGTCGCGGTAAGGATCGAAGAAATCCGCCTTGTGGTAGACGTACGGCTCGTTGACGGGCTTGCCGTTGAGGATCAGATTCTTGTCCAGGAGACGAATGCGGTCGCCGGGAATTCCGATGCAGCGCTTCACGAAGGTCTGGGTGATATCGACGGGATAGCGGAAAACGATAATGTCGCCGCGGTGCGGCTCGCTATAAGGGAGGAGGCGCGATCCCGCGGGCGCGTAGGCCAGCTTGTCCACCAGCAGGTGATCGCCCACGAGAAGCGTGTCTTCCATCGAGCCGGTGGGGATCACGTAAGCCTGGATGAGGAACGACGTGCCAAAAAGCAGCAGAATAATGGTGACAGTCCACTCGGCGATGAAACTGCGCTGCTCGGGTTGCGCGGATTGTGGCTGGGTTTGCGGCTGCGGCTGGGTCTCTTCCTGCTGTACGGCCGCGGTTTCACCCTCAACGGTATTCTCTGGGTCCACTCCTCCGTATTTTATCGGAAATCCCTGCTATCCTGTTCTGAGACCACCAGGTTTCGACACACGTGAGCACTATTCCTTCTACTCCCCCATCGCCAGCCAGTTCTGCCGCGGCGCGCGAGCGCGCGGCGATGGTGGTAGCGGCTTGCACGATTTTCGGCGCCGTGGCGCAGATTCTGATCAAGATCGGGATGAGTCCCGCTCACCTGGATCCCACCGGCAAAGGGCTCGCCGAACTGGTCCTGGCGGTGATTACCGATGGGCCGCTGGTCGCCGGTTATGCCTGCTACGGCTTGTTCACCGTCGCCATGGTGCTGGCGCTGCGCGAGGGCGAACTTTCCAAGCTGTTTCCGATCATCGCGCTGACCTACGTCTGGGTGACGCTGCTTTCCTATTGGCTGCTCAAAGATACCCCCAACTGGTACAAGAACGCGGGCATCGCGATCATTGTCCTGGGGGTGGCGATTCTGGGGCAGGGAGGCGAGCGGAAATGACGCCGCTGATGCTGCGGTCGATGGGCCTGGTTTTCTTTGCCGCGATCGTGGGCTCGTTCGGGTCGGTGTTCCTGAAGATGGGCGCTTTGCGGTTGAGCGGAAGCATCTTGAGCTTCGTCAATTCGCGCCTGCTTCTGGGAGTGGGGCTGTACCTGGCATCGTCGGTGTTCTATGCGATGGGGGTGCGCGGCGGCGAGCTTTCGGTGCTCTACCCGCTGGTCTCGCTGGGGTACGTGTTCACGCTGGTGTGGTCGAAGATGTTCTTCGACGAGCCCATCACGAAGTACAAGGTGGTGGGGCTGTGTTTGATTCTGGTGGGCGTGTTTCTGGTGGGAGTGGGGGCGTCGCGATAGGCTCCCTACCAGCCGGCGCAGCCCCACCCCATCACATCGGCAATCACGATCTGGGCTTCGATGACGCTCAGCATGCCGTCATGGTTCAGATCGTGGGCCGCAGATGCCCTCCCAAGCGCCTCGTCGATTATCCGCTGAACGTCCAGAAGATTTACGGAATGGTCTTGGTTGACGTCGCAGGGGCTGAAGGCGGCATTGGTCAGGGTAAAACCGGGGTCCCGGAAATCCCATTTACCGATGCCGTGACCGTGTACTGCCCGGCAGTCGCATTGGCGATCGCGGTCTGCGGGGCAAGGCCCGATTTAAAGATTCCAAGACCTTTATATCTTCTGAAGTCAAATCCAAAGCCACGCCTTTGCGGCGGTCGGGAACGCCGCCGGTGACGGGAGGTGACGATGCGGCCGGGTTGCGGTCTTCCGGCCTGCCGGCCAAGCCGCGGCGAACACACACCGCTTGCGCGCCGGCGCCTACGGCTGTTTGTCGAAGACGTATTTCTGGTCGATGAGGCTGGCCCTTCCGGCGTTATCCTTGGACCCGTCAAGGATCCGCCGGAATCGCGTCAGGACTTTACCGTCGGGCGACAGGGTCCACGATTCGCGGACGTAGTACAGTACCTTGGCGTCGTCTTTCTTGCTCTCTCTGTCGCTCTGCTCGAAAACCAGGGTCCCGCCTTCCCAGTAGACTTTCATATACCGGTAGCCCTTGCCCTGCTTCTCGATGTGTTCTTTGTCGCTGATGGGGAAGGTGCCGTCGAACAGGTTCTTGACGCCTTCGGCTTTGGTGGTTACGGTGATGGTTTTGGCGGTTTGGATGATCGTCTCGAGATAGAGGCGGCCGGCCGGCCCGTCCTGCGCGCTCTTGCCGTTATTCAGTTTCCAGTTACCCGAAAAATCGGGCTTATCGGTGGCAGCCAAGGCGGCGCAGCAGAAGCAAGCCGCCGCCAACAAAAATCGCGTTCTCCTCAATTGCAGTCCTCAGTACCGCTCCAGGTGTGCATCCTGCGCGGCCAATAATTCTTCCTCGGCCTGAAGCCAGTCGTCGATTTCGGATCCGGATTCGTTACCGCGGTCCACGTAAAGCTCGTGCGCCCGCAGACGGATCCGTTCCTCCAGCGGAAGTTCGTTTCCGCCGGTGTGTTTTGCCAACGGTTTGGACTCCATGTATCACCTCCCGTTACAAAATCCGGTGCTATCCATTCTAACGCCGCCGCGGGGAATGGGACGCCGGACGGCAAATTCGTCGCCAATCCGCGGACCGTGCACCCGGCAGCGGTTCTCTTGTTCGCGGCCGGGCCCCCGGTTTGGCGGCCGGGGGAGCGCGCCGGCGTCTCCGATGGTGCTGCGGATGCGAGCCTCTTGGCGTCCTGGCGCGAGAGAAGAAAAATTTCCTCCGGCAGCGACGCGTCGTCCCGGGAGGGATGCGTTTGGTGGACCGGCGGGATCGGCGCCGGCATAGTCACAACGGGACGGCGTTTGTTTGCCGGAATTCATCGAAAAGCAATTAAGTTAACTTTCGGCGCACGGTTTTCAGATGCCTAATTCCTATAATGAGAACAGTGAAACCCGTACACGCATTCCATGTAGTGCCGTCGTTGCCGCCGGCACTCGAAGGCCTCCGGCAGTTGGCCTCCAATCTCCGCTGGGCTTGGGACCATAACACCATCGAACTGTTCCGCCGCCTGGACAGCGACCTGTGGGAGTCCACCGGGCATAATCCCGTGCGTATGCTCGGGCTGGTGGAACAGGGGCAATTGCAGGCGCTGGCCCGCGACGAATCGCTGCTGGCGCACCTGGCGCGCTCAGCGGGCGAATTGCAAGCCTATCTCGCCGCCAAATCCACGTGGTACCGGCGCACCTACGGCCAGGTGGACGGGTTGCGCGTGGCCTATTTTTCGGCGGAGTTCGGATTGACGGAATGCCTTTCCATCTTCGCCGGCGGGCTGGGAGTGCTGGCCGGGGACCATTTGAAATCGGCCAGCACTTTAGGAGTTCCGCTGGTGGCAGTGGGGCTGCTGTATCAGCAAGGATATTTCCGCCAGTACCTCAATGCGGCCGGATGGCAGCAGGAATCTTATGAGGACAACGATTTCGAGAATCTCCCGCTGACGCTCGAGCGGAAACCGGATGGCACGCCGATAGCGATTCAAGTGACACTGGACAGCCGCACGGTCACCGCGCAGGTTTGGCGCGTCGAGGTGGGGCGCGTGCCGCTCTACCTGCTCGACACGAACCTGCCGGAGAACCGCCAGCAGGACCGCGATATCACCGACCAGCTTTACGGCGGGGACCTGGAGATGCGCCTGAAGCAGGAGATTCTGCTGGGGATCGGCGGCTACCGCGCGCTGGAAGCGTTGGGGATCGAGCCGACGGTGTGCCACATGAACGAAGGCCACTCGGCGTTTCTGGGGCTGGAGTGGGTGCGGCAGTTGATGGAGAAGCGGAAATTATCGTTCGCGGAAGCGCGCGAAGCGGCTTCGGCGGGATTGATCTTCACGACGCACACTCCGGTACCGGCGGGTCACGACTATTTTCCGGCGGGGCTGATGGATCGTTACCTGGGCTCGTATATGGCTTCGCTCGGGCTCAGCCGCTGGGAATTTCTGGCGCTCGGCCGGCAAAATCCGCACAACGATTCCGAGGAATTCTGCATGACGGTGCTGGCGCTGCGGATGGCGGCTTTCAGCAACGGAGTGAGCAAGCTGCACGGCAAAGTCAGCCGGCAGATGTGGAAAGCCATCTGGCCGGGAGTGCCGGAGGAGGAAATCCCCATCGGGCACATTACCAACGGCGTTCATTTCCGGTCGTGGATATCGCACGAGATGAACCAGTTGTACGACCGCTACCTGGGGCCGCAATGGCGCGAGGAGCACGCCGACAGCAAGCTGTGGCGGCGGGTGGAATCGATTCCGGCGGAGGAATTGTGGCGCACGCACGAGCGCCGCCGGGAACGGCTGGTGGCCTATGCGCGGCGCCGCCTGCGGGCGCAGTTGCAACGCCGCGGCGCGTCGCCCTCGGAGGTGAACGCGGCCGACGAGGTCCTGGACCCGGACGCCCTGACGATCGGGTTCGCGCGGCGCTTCGCGACATACAAGCGGGCGGCGCTGATTCTGAGGGATCCGGCGCGGCTGGAGCGCATTTTGAATCAGCCGGGGCGGCCGGTGCAGATCGTTTTCGCCGGCAAGGCCCATCCGCGCGACGACGCCGGCAAGGCGCTGATCCAGCAGATCGTCAAGACGGCGCAACTGCCGCAATTCCGGCGGCGGCTGGTGTTTTTGGAAGACTACGACATGGCCGTAGCGCGCTACCTGGTGCAGGGATCGGACATCTGGCTGAACACCCCGCTGCGGCCGCTCGAAGCCAGCGGAACCAGCGGCATGAAAGCGTTGGCGAACGGGGCGCTGAATTTCAGCACGCTCGACGGCTGGTGGGATGAAGCGTGGCAGAAAGCGGAAGCGGAGAAGCGGTTCGTGGGGTGGGCGATCGGGCGCGGCGAAAGCTACGACAACCCCGATTATCAGGACCAGGTGGAATCGGCGGCGCTGTACGACCAGTTGGAGCACGAAATCGTGCCGGCGTTTTACGAGCGCGGGGCCGACCAACTGCCGCGGCGCTGGATCAACGGCATGAAGTCGTCGGTCTCCGTGCTGTGCCCCACGTTCAACATGCAGCGGGTGGTGAAAGAATATACGGCCAATTGCTATGGGGTAGCGCACGAGCGATACGGCGGCCTGATTGCGGGCAATGCCGAGCGCGCGCGCGCGCTGGCGGCGTGGAGCGCGCGCATCGCGCGGGAGTGGCCGCAGATACGGGTGGAATCGGTGGACGGGCTGCCGGAGTCGCGGGTGATGGTGGGCAGCTATTTGCAGGTGCGGGCCCGGGTGCGGCTCGGGTGTCTCCAGCCCGGGGAAGTGACGGTGGAGTTCTACATAGGAAGGCTCGATGCCCACTCGGAAATCACCGGTGGAGTGGCGCTTCCCATGCAACCGGTGGGAGAGTTGCGCGACGGGGCGCAGGATTTCGAAGTCGCCGGGGTGCAATGCCGGGAAAGCGGACTGCACGGGTACACGATTCGGGTATTACCGTTCCACCGGGACGAAGCGAAGAGCCTTTTGCCCGGGCTGATGACGTGGGCGTGACAGGCAGCGAGCAGCGTTCAGCTATCCGCTATCAGCGGTCAGCTTTCGGCGGGGGCGACCGCGCGCGGCCCGGTCCCGGATGGTCTGAAACGGGCGCGAGGCCTGATCGCTAACCGCTTTTCTTTCACCCGTGGGCCGCTTCGGCGCGGGTCAGCGGGACCACCACCGGGCGGGACAAGCGGCGGAATTCGGACGTTGGCATATGGATCACGTCGCGGTGCGTCCCGCCGTTGAAGGCGATCAGGTGTTCGTCCGCCATGGCGGCATCGAGATACACCGGAAGCATGTACAAGGGTCCCATCGGCGGCATGGCGCCCAATTCGCAATCCGGGAAAAGCTTGGACAGTTCATGCTCCGTCGCCATGCGCAGTTGCTTGAAGCCGAGCTCCTGGCGCACCTCCTGAAAATCGACCAGTTTATTGGCCGGAACGACGAGCATGACGTACCCGATGTCGGTATGGACGACGACTGTTTTCGCAACCTCCGCCGGCGGCAGGTGCTCCGCCGAGGCGACCTCACGGGCCGTATAGGCGGTTCGGTGAACAGAGTGGGTGTATTCGGCCTGCTTGGCCTGGAGGAACTCTTCGAGACGTTCGAGGAGCGGCATAGCTACCTCCGCTAACTGCATTGTACTCCCGGACGTTCGTGGCGGATAGACATGGACTGTGAAAAATCATATAGTTGGGTTGGGTGTTTTCAGGATTCGAGAGGTGAATATGATGAAAGTCTGCTGGTTTATGGCGGCCGCCGTATTGCTGACGGCCTGCGGCAGGCAGGAGCGGCGCGAGGCCGCTTCGCTATGCAGGGCGCTGAGCGGGAAGCAGGCGGACCTGGTCGCCGTAAACAACCTCGAGAAAGATCTCGTGGGCAGCGCACGTCCGTGGTGCGAAGGCATCCTCAGCAACGGTGGCGGCAAAGGCAAGGTGCTGGAAGAAAACGCGGAATCAGCCAAGACGTTGGCGATGTCGGCGAGCGCGGTGGCCACCCAGTTGAGTCACCTGCGGCAGACCATCTACGATCTTCCGCTCAAGGAAGAATATCCGCAATCCGTGCGCAGCGCGCTGATCAACCAGATCATGCAGCGGCAAAAAAGGCTACAGGAAATCCGCATGGCGCTGGACGCATCGGCGGCGGATTTCCTGAATTTCTCCCGCAGCCGCGATTATAAAGGTGACAGCTATCCGGCGGCCATCGACAAGCTGAATACGCTGCTTTCCGGATATGCCGCGCCGGACGATGCGCTCGGCAAGGCGATCGGCGATCTGAAGACGAAATACACTCTGACCGACGTGGACCTGGCGGGGCGGACGTAGCCAAACAAGAAGCCGGAAGTCGGGAGCCAGAAGTCAGCGGGAGCCTCCGGCCGGGGCCGGATTGAGTAATCGGCGCCAGACCGGGTGAGGAAGGCCTCAGCCAGGCGAACACCGGCCTCAGCCGGCAGACATCAGCTATTTCGGCAACGGATCGCCGCGCTTGATCAGGTAAGGGTTGCCATAAGCGTCGCGAAGCGCCTGGCGGGCGGCTTCGGGATCGGGGCCGCGCCCGCCTGCACGTCCCGCCAACCCGCCGAGTTCCATCGCGACCCCGCGCGCCTGCTCGACCAGTTCGGGCGATGGAGGGGCGGTTCCCGCCTGCTGCAATTGTTGGCGGAGCTGCTGCAACTGGTCGGCGAGCTGCCGCCGTTCGGCGCGGATGGCCTCGGGAGTGGGCGGCTCGGGCGGAGCGCCGCTCATGCCCGCCCAGGTCATGTAGAAAGTCCACTTCGGCTGCGCTTTCAGAACTTCCGGCGAAGGGATGCTTCCCACCTCGCCGAGGGCGATCGGCTTGCCATCGGCGATGGTCAGCATTTCGTAGTAGTAACGCTCGTCGAGGGTGCGGTAGTTGTCGTAGCTGACTACGTCGCAATAATTCCTGCCGGGGAAGAAGTTGTAGAATTCGCCGCCGGGCGCGGGGCCGTTCTGATTCCAGACCCAGATCAGGTTGTTGAGGTGATGGACGTTGACCATGCGATTGTAGACTTCGCGATAGAGCATGGCCGTTCCATAGGGTCCGGGACGGCCGCCCCACCAGAAGAACGTGCCGTTGTTCTCATGCATGGGCCTCCACAGCACGGGGATATGGGCGTCCTGCAACTGCTTGAGATAGACCGCGGCGGTGTCCATGTATTTTTCCCAGCGCTGGTGCAGGGGCGAATCGGAAGCGATCAGTTCCAGCCACTGGTCGTCGGTGAGGCGGGCCTGCACGCTGCCGCTCCAGCTCGCTCCCGGCTTGCCCGGTTCGTCTTCGGTGGGACGAAGCATGTGCCAGCAGAGATAGATGACGGAGCCGGCGGCGGCCTGCTTTTTCGCCTCGGCGATCATGAGATCGCGGTGGGTGATGGCGTCCTTGTCCTCGTCGCTGGTAAAGCCGAAATCGGAGCCCCAAATGGCGGGATATTTCCCGGTGATCTCGAAAATGCGATTGGTATCGAGGTTCCGCTCGTTGGGATAGTTGTGCTGTCCCGTGAGAATTCCCTTGCCGCCGAGATCGCACAACTTCTTCAGCAGCGCGCGCGCTTCGGGCGTGGCGTTGGGATTTACCGGCTCGCAGTGGTACGGTGCGGGCGCGGCGGGGCGCGGCGAAGCGGCGCCGCGGCCGGCGCGCCCCAACATCATGAGCTCGATGGTGGTCTGGCGAATCTGCTGCTGGAGTTCCGGAGACGGAGTGTCGCTCCCCAATTGTTGGAGTTGCTGCTGGATCGCATCGATCCGTTGGGGAAGCGAGGCTGGCGGTGCGGCGGCCTGAGCGAATACGTTGGCCGCTGCGCACAGGATGGCGGCTATGCGAGCGATCGCGGATTTCGTCATGGGTTACTCCCGGAAGCTCACATTAGCACCTTTCAGAAACGTTCTACGGCTGGGGTTTTGCGCATACTTTGCAAGACGGGATTGTGCCGGAAGGAACAGCGTCCGCCAGCGGTTGGAAACGCTTCGTGTCGCAACGGAATCGAAATAGGCAGAGGAGGGTGCGTAGATGCGGGTTTTTGCCTTACTGTGCCTCACCCCCGCGCTGGGCTTCGCCCAAAGCTGGT
>Ga0335078_10005834_pt1 | contig 18215 bp, 13 predicted proteins | sample Lox_Sample_32_FD_206711 | JGI IMG/M metagenome (GOLD analysis project Ga0335078, IMG submission 206711) | Soil microbial communities from Loxahatchee National Wildlife Refuge, Florida, United States - Lox_Sample_3.2 | ecosystem: Environmental > Terrestrial > Soil > Wetlands | place: USA... | reverse complement strand
CAGGTGTGCGGCCAGTTCCGCCCGCGCGATGCGAGCGAGTTTCTGATCAGCCGGGCCAGTGCCAAAAGCAACGATCACGCGCCGGCGGTCCCAGGAGATCCAGTCGAGATCCTTGATGGGTCCCTTCACATCGAGTCGGCTGCCGTCTGGGCCCACCGTCTCGCCGATGGTGCCGCGCCAACTGTAGACACCGGAGACGCCCAGAGGGAGGAACCGCGGCGCGTGGGAAGCGCCCAGGTGGGCCAAACGCCAGAGGGCCAGCGCCTTGAATTCGCCGTCCGCAATGATGATGGGTAACTCAACATCTTTCAGCAACGCTGGTCCGGTGCCGAACGCAAAGTAGAGCATGTTCGAGCGGCCAGGAGGGCTCAGATACTTTTGACGGACCAGCAGAGCACCAGCGAAATCACATTCGAGATCGGGCTGATCACGGCGCAAACGATACTCGCGGACCTGGTCGGAGCCAGGCAGGAAGAACGGAATGATAATTCCGGAGCAGTTGCCATTTCTCCGGCCCACGATTTCACAGCCGGTCAGGGAATCGGCTCGCCGCAGATGGGCGCGGTCGGCTAGCGTGCGGTCGATCCAACGCGCCTCCAGGCCTGCGTAATCGGCGGCGGCAAGCGGCGCTCCGGCTTGACTGGGGGGAACTCGCGACGTGTCGCGAGGAGAGCGTTCGGGCTCCACAGTTCGTGCGGAACCGAACTCAGTTTGCTCTTGTATGTGGGTGTCTTGGTGGTGTATACCGCCATTGAACGAATTCAATTTTGAACCCCTTTGGGTTGATGGCTCGCGCTGCCGCGCGAGCCATTGTCATTTATGGCCAGGATGCCGGGCAAAGTGGAGACCTCTTTTGAACAGCATCCCGAACAATTTAGAGTCAGGAGCGCGCAAGTGCCCGGTGGCCCTCGCAGTAGGCGTAGGCGGAAGGGCGTCTTGAGCGTGCCCGTAGTCGCGCGTGCCCGGGTAACTCGCGGTAACCGGATTCTATGCATTGAAAGGAGTTGGTGCCCCTCGGCCGCTCCGATACGCCTATGATTCGGACTCATAATCCGTTGGTCCGCAAGGTGAGATTCCCTACGCCCGACTGAGGCGTGCTGCCGTGCCAGTCCGCTGCTCGGTACGCCACCTCCAACCGCATTGGGGAAACAACCAGTGGGACCATAAGGCAGTCGTGTGTGCAGGTCTCATTGGCGTCGTTGTGTGCAAATATTCTTGGCTTGAATTGTTGCTTCGTGTACCCGCCGTGTACCTCAAATCGGCGGAAGGTGCGATTCTGGCGTTTTGGCGATTTAATAGAATCAGTAACTTGCGCGCTGCCACGGCATTGGAATTGTCCAACTCCCGCCGCCTCCACCACTGGAACCGCCTTAATGGGGTTGGCGCTGGTGCTGGCTGGCGCGGACCCGGCTGCCCAATGGAGCCGCGCATCGGGCCGAGACTCCCCCCATGATCGAAAGTTGGCGCGCCCACGGCTACATCATCCACGTCATGAGCGACGTGGCTTGGGGACAGTATCAGGACTATCTGAACGGTGGCTTCGACGGCGCCGCCACTGGGACGAAGCCCAGATGGATAGCAAGGGCCAACTGATTCTGCATGGCGGTAACAAAACGATTCCTTACATCTCACCGGGCCTGAATTACGGCCGCTATCTGGCCGTGGGCGTGAAACGCGCGCTCGATGCCGGCGCCCAGGCCATCCATCTCGAGGAGCCCGAGTTCTGCCCGCCGCCGGATGGGAAGAGAACTTCAAACGCGAATGGAAGGCGTACTATGGCGACCCGGGAGCCCGCCGAACTCTTCGGCCGACGCACCCTCTCGCAGTTCTTCGACTTCGCCCAGGACCACGGCAAGCGCCAGGGCCGCACGATTCGCTGTTGTGTGCCCACGCATTCCCTCATCAATTACGCCAATTGGCGGATCGTCAGCCCAGAATCGTCTTTGATTCAGGTCGACTCCGATGGCTACATCGCGCAGGTGTGGACTGGGACCGCGCGCACCCCAATCTCTACTAAGGCCGGCGCCGCGAGCGCACTTTCGAAACCGCCGTCCTCGAATACGGTGCCAGGCAGAACCTCGTACGCGCCACAGGACGCGGCGTCTGGATCTGAATGATCCCATTGAAGACGATCCCAACCATAGCTGGGACGACTATCGCGCCAACTGGGAAAGCACGCTGACGGCCTCGCTGTTTCAGGCCGAGGTCTGGCATTACGAAATCATGCCGTGGCCCCACCGCGTCTTCAATGGCAAGTATCCGGTGAAGAGTGTGGTGGCGGAAAGGTCGGCCAGCGAAGCCGAACAGGTTCCCGAGGCACCAGACGCGGCAGGGTTCTGCATCCCGGGGGTAATGTGGAACGCGTGCCCATCCCCAAGGCGTACGAAACCGAGCTGTAAGACCCTGATCCATGCGCTCGGCGAGGTGAAACAGCCGGACGTGCGCTGGGAATCTTCCCGCACGCAGAACACCGGGGTGCTGGTCTCCAGTACCCTGATGTTCCAGCGCGCCGCGCCGCATCCTTTCGATGCCAGCCTCGGTTCTTTCTATGGCCTTGCCTTGCCGCTGTTGAATCCTGGTTGCCGGTGGAGGCAGTGCAATTCGAGACTACCACTCCCGCCGTGCTGGGCTCCTACCGGCTCTTGCTGTTCACTTACGAAGGCCAGAAGCCGCCGGCGCCGGAGTTCCATACGGCGCTCGCGCACTGGGTGCGTGATGGCGGCGCGCTGGTCGTGGTAGATGACGATAGCGACCCTTACCTGGCGGTCCGTGAATGGTGGAACACGGCCCCGCTCCATTACAAAACCCGCGTCGACACCTGTTCGAACAGCTTGGCCTTCCGCTGGATGCCGTTGGTATGCACCGCGCCGGCCTGGGCGCCGCACTCCGCGAGACTGTGTCGACTGCCGCGCTCAGCTATCGCGCCGATGGCGCCGATTTCGCGCGCCGCGCCGCTCGGCAGGCGGCCGAAGCGATTGACCTCGGATGGAAGGACACCAAGAATCCGTGGCGGGCGTGCAGCCATTCGGGCTGCGCGGCCGTTTTGTCAGCCTGTTCGATGCGGACTTGCCGGTTCTCCGCGAGCTCCAGGTGACGCCCAGGCAAACGCTTCCTGTTGTATGACCTCGGTGCGGCGCCCGATCGAGAGCCGCTCGTCGTGGCCGCGGCTTGCCGGGTGCGGGACGAACATGTCAGCGGGCGGAGCTTCTTGTTCCAGGTCTAAGGCATCGCGGACACGCGGGCGGTGGTTCACTGCGCGCTAGAGTCCGCGCCTCAAAAGGTGTTGATCGATGGCCGTCCCGCCGCTTGCACGCTCTATGATGCCGCGTCGCGAACCTTGCTGCGGTTTCCCAATGCGGTGCCCCCCTTGAAAGGAGGAGGTCGTGTCAGTTGTTACCATGACACCATGAAATCGACTTGGATGAACGGCGTGCGAATGTCTGCAAGGCGCCGTGGCGCCCTGTGCGGTTGCGCATTGGCGCTAAGCGCCGGTTGCGTTGCCGCTCACGCTCAGAATGCGGTCGAACGGCCGCCGGCCGTGCCCCTGGTGGCCTATGATCCATATCTCAGCATTTGGTCGATGGCCGACAAGCTGACGGACCAGAACACCAAACACTGGACCGGAACCGAGCAGCCCTTGACCGGCCTGGTGCGGATTGACGGCGCCGGCTATCGCTATATGGGCGCACGGCCGCGGGATCTTCCGCCGATGCGCCAGGTTTCCCTCACCGTGCTGCCTACTCACACGATTTACACGTTCGAGCAGTCCGGCGTCCGGCTGGCCGTCACGTTCTTTACTCCCGCATTGCCGGAGGATCTCGACTTACTCTCGCGGCCGGTAACTTATCTGACTTGGGAAATCGCCGCAATTGACGGCCGCAAACACGACGTTGCCGTCTACCTGGACGCCGATCCGGTTCTCGCCGTGGATCACGCTATTCAACAGGTCGTCTGGAGCCGTGCGCGCGCCGCGGCGCTCACAGTCTTAAGCGCGGGTTCGCGGGAACAGCGTGTGCTGGAGCGGTTCGGCGATAACGTGCGTATCGACTGGGGCTATTTTCGCCTCGCCGTCCCCGAAGGCGCCGAGACGTCGCTGGCGTACGAAGACGACGCCGTAGCGTCATTCCTCCGTTCGGGCTCGTTGCCCGCTTCCGACGAGCTTGAAATGCCAGCCCCGGCATCGCACGCGCCGCATCTGGTTGTTGCATTTCCCTTCCCCGCAGCCGGGCCGCAAGCCGTCGAGCGCCACGTGCTGTTATCTTACACCGAGCAATACGCGATCGAGTATCTGCACCGCCAGCTCCGGCCCTACTGGCAAAGGAACGGACAAACGCCGCAAGCCATGCTCGCAGCGGCCGAAGCGCAGTATGCCGCGGTCGAATCGCGAGCCCGGGATTTCGATGCTGAGCTGACTCGAGACCTGGAACGCGCCGGTGGCAAGCCCTACGCACAGTTGGCCACGCTTGCCTATCGTCAAACTTTGGCGGCCCATGGACTCGCTGCCGGTCCGGACGACGCCCCGCTGCTGTTTCCCAAAGAGAACTTCAGTAACGGTTGTATCTCGACGGTCGATGTGCTCTACCCTTCGGCGCCGCTTTTTCTGTTTTTCAACCCCGCGTTGCTTGAAGCGCAACTCAAACCGGTGTTGGAGTACGCCGCGCTGCCGCGCTGGCCGTGGCCCTTCGCGCCCCACGATCTGGGCACCTATCCCCTGGCCAACGGCCAAGTCTACGGCGGCGGCGAACGCACCGAAGAAGACCAGATGCCCGTCGAAGAGAGCGGGAACCTGCTGATCTTGCTCGACGCACTCGGGCGCACCGAGGGCGACTGGCACCTGGCGCGCGCGTATTGGCCCCAACTGACCAAATGGGCTGAGTATCTGCGCGCCAAAGGCCTCGATCCGGAGAATCAACTGAGCACCGATGACTTTGCCGGTCACCTGGCGCATAACGCCAACTTATCCATTAAGGCCATAGAAGGCCTCGCCGCGTACGCTGGGATGGCCCAGGGAGTGGGTAAGCCGGAGCTGGCGCACCAATACTTCACGATCGCCAAAGAAATGGCGGGTAAGTGGCAGCAGATAGCCATTGACGGCGATCATTATAAGTTAGCCTTCGACAAATCCGGCACCTGGAGCCAGAAATACAATCTTGTCTGGGACCGTCTCTTAGACCTAAACTTGTTTCCGGCCAGAGTCCGTCAAGCGGAGTTGGAGTTCTATCTGCGGCACATGAATCGGTACGGGCTGCCTCTCGACAACCGTGCCTCCTATACCAAGCTCGACTGGGAAGTCTGGAGCGCGACCCTGGCCGACCGCCCGGCCCAGTTCAACACGCTGATGGCGGCCATCGCGAAATGGGTGAACGAGACGCCCTCGCGAGTCCCTTTGACCGACTGGTACGACACCAAGACCGGGAAGCAAGACGGTTTCCAGGCGCGCTCGGTCGTGGGCGGCATCTACGTCAAAGCTCTGGCCGACAGCCAGCTCGCCAAGAAGTGGCGCGACAAGACCCGGCGGTAACGCCCCCCTGCTGCCGGAATTTCGTATCGGGCGTGAGAGTGTACCATGCGTCATTCGTACCGCAGCGCTTCTACCGGATCCAATAGCGCGGCCTTATAGGCCGGCCAGATACCGAAGAACAAACCCACACTGACCGAAACCACGATTCCCAGCACCGCCGCCCACGTCGGCACCGCGGCGGGGAGCGATTTGAAAACCAGCCGGCTGATCAACGAAATCAGCCAGCCGAAGATGATCCCCGCGATGCCGCCCAGGCCCGTCAGCACCGACGCCTCCAGCAGAAACTGCAGAATGATATCACGGCGCCGGGCTCCGATGGCCTTGCGCACGCCGATCTCCTGCGTACGCTCCGTCACCGAGACCAGCATGATATTCATCACTCCAATCCCGCCTACTAACAACCCGATGGAACTTAGTACCGCCATGACCAAGAAAGTCATGGCCGTGATCTGGCGGAATTGTGAGATCATCTCGTTGGATGTGGAAAGGGCAAAGTCATCCGGCTTGTCATAAGGGACGTGCCGGTCGATGCGCAGGATGGTGCGAACTTGATCCATGGCGCGCGGCAATTGGCCGTCCTTGGCGGTAACTACAATCGCCAGAGTGCGCGCGTTCGGATACATCTCCTGCATCGTCCAATACGGAACCAGAATGCGCATATCCTGCTGCCCAAAAAAGGACGCTGCCGGACGATTCATGGAGCCGATCACTTTCAGGTCCTGGCCGTCGATGTTGATGATCTTCCCGATCGGATCGAGAGTTGCGAAAAGTCCCTTCTCGATATCCGCGCCGACCACCGCCACCGGCGCTCTGTGCCGGCTCTCTGACTCGGTGAAGAACCGGCCGGTGTTCAAATCCACTTGGCCGCCGCGCGCGTAGGCTTCCTCGACGCCCATGAGCCTGACGTCGTACATCTCATTGCTCTTGTAGCGCACATTCAGCATCCGGTCCGGTCCGAACAGCATGGGCGAAACGTCGGCTACTGCCGGGCAGCGCTCGCCGATATCCTCTACGTTCCGCCAGGTCAGATCCTTCCGCGTGCGCTCCTCCGGCGTCAAGCGATGGGTGCGAGGCCCCACCGGGAATTTGAACACGATGATGGAATTGGGACCGAAGCTGCTCAGCACGTTCGTGATGGAGCTATCAAAACCCGTCATGATGGCGCCCACGCCGATGATCGTGCCGGTTCCGATGATCACGCCCAGCACGGTCAGGAACGCACGCAGTTTGTGCGAGCGAATGGTTTCGAGCGCCAGCAGAAGGCCGTTGACGAATGCCAGGCGGGTCATGGTTACTTTTCGACGCGCAGCGCCTCAATCGGATCCAGGCGGGCGGCCCGGCGCGCTGGATAAATGCCGAAGAAAAGCCCGACCATGCCGGAGAGTCCCACTCCCAGAAATACCGAAGACCAGGGCAGCGCCATAGGCACGGAGGTCACAGTGCGCACCAGTGCCGCCAGCATCCAGGCGAACATGACGCCCACCAAACCACCGGTGGCCGCCAGGCATGACGACTCCATCAGAAATTGGTTGAGGATATCGCGCCGCCGCGCGCCGAGCGATTTGCGGATGCCGATCTCGTGCGTGCGCTCGGTCACCACCGCCAGCATGATATTCATGATCACGACGCCGCCCACTACCATGAACACGGAAACAATGCCCACCGCCATGGCGGCGATGGTCGACGTGAGTCGCTCCCACAGGCCGACAATGGCTTGCGACGCGAAGATGGAAAAGTTATCGTCCTGCCCCGGACGCAGGTGACGATAGACGCGCAACAGCATGCGGGCTTCATCTTCCGCCTCCGCCAGATGGTTCTGATCGATCGCCCTAGCGACCAAAGTGATGCCGGCGTACGCTCCGTAAGTCTTGAAATAACTCTCGACCGGAATCATCACGAAGTTGTCCAGTGAGTTCCCGAAAACGCTGCCCAGTTCCTTGGCGACTCCGATGACCCGGTAAGGCTCGCCATCCACGTTGATCGTCTTATTGATCGGATCTTCGCCTGTGAAAAAGCGCGTGAGCACGTCATGGCCGATGAAGATCACGGCCGCGTGCCGCCGGACTTCTTCCGGCGTGATGGCGCGTCCCAGGGACACCTCGACGTTATCCAGTGCGGGTATGTTCGCGGTGATGCCCTGCACTTGCACGTCCTCCATGGAGTCGCCTTTATAGGAAAGCGGAGCGCTCCGCGACACTATCATCCCGATATCCTTGAGGAGCGTAGCATGGCCCTTGATGAATTCATACTCCGCGGGCTTGATTTCCGGATTCCGTTGCATCATTCTGTAGAATTCCTTGGGATTCCAGGGACCGAACCAGGCCATGCGCACGATGTGGAAACCGTCGGAGCCCATGTTGGAGACTTTCGTGGAGATGTACACTTTCATACCGTGGATCAGCGACGTCACGGCAATGAGCGTTGTGGTGGCCAGGATGATGCCGGACAACGTGAGGAAGCTGCGCAGTTTATTCTTGGTCAGAGAGCTGAAAGCGATGCAGGCCGATTCCCAAACAGAGGCGCTGGAGCGGAACTGGCGTCGCAGGGTCACGAGTGCTTAACGGGTACCTAAATGGAGAGACGGCTGCGAACGTCTCTTTGTTCCTGCTGTGTGACGCCCACATGTCTTCGCGGAGGCATGCAGGTCGCCGTATGCGGTCCGGCAAGCGCTTGTACCACATCAGCAGTCCGCCTCAGCGCGCTGCGGCGCTCTGGCGGGCGCTGACCTGCAGGCGCGCCGCCAGAGGGCGAGTCGAAGGCTTTGTTGGCGGCAAGCAGCCTGGCACCGGCGGCACCGCGCGGTCCGCTCGTCGAGCCGCGTCCGGCGGGCAGGCCGGAGTATTTTCAGTGGATCTCGCCGGGAAGCTCCGACTGGGTGACACCTCGCGGACGAACACGATGACACCTCCGACACGGTGCAGGCGGATGGCACGCAAGCGGCGCCCGGCGCGATCGCCGCGCCAACCAGGACGCTAGCTTTCCCGGCTCAGCCGGCGGCGTGTCACTGCGGGCAGTCAGAGCTGGAGAACACAGCCGGCGTCATTCCCTCAATCCAGCCTTACGATATACCTGCGCCACGCGCGCGAGTTGCTCGTACCGCTCCTCGAGACCGGCCGTTCGGACCATCTCATGAATGGTCGTCGCCGGATCGTTTGACCAGAAAATGCCCCGGTCTTCGTCCTCGTAGTAGTGGAAGCCCACCCGATCGCCAAACCGCTCCTGCAACGCGGCGCCGTTCGCAAGTTTGGCGGTCCAGGGGAGGACCGCGTAGCTCAGGTCGATCTGGTAAGCCAGCCCGGTTTCGGGCGGGCGGATTTGTGCCGCGATTCGCCCGGTCGGCTCGAAAACCGCTGCGTTGTGCCGCCATGTGCTCGATACGATGTAATATTGATCGGCCATGGCCCGCCACGCGGGGGTGGCTGTCTGCGGCGATTGCGTCGGCCATGCCACCAGTTCACAATCCTGGCCCGCCAGCGCATCCCAGCCATGATCGAATTCAATGTCGTAACAGATCTGGATTCCGAGCCTGCCGAAATCACACTGGAACACGGGCACGTCCCTCCCCAGGGTGCAACCGCTTTCCATGGATTCCCCGTCCGGTCCCACGACCAGGTGCACTTTGCGATAAATGCCGGCGACGGCGCCGCTACGGTCAAACAGAACCGCGGCATTCGAGCAGCGCATGCCGTCTTCTTCGAGCAGGTACGTGGGAGCCACAATGTAGCAGCGATGCTCGCGCGCCGCGCGGCTGAAAGCCTCCTGCAACGCGCCTGCCAGCGGTACCGCGCAGGCGAACACATCCTTTCCCGCCACGCCGCTGACCGCGGTCTCGGTCAGCACTGCGAGGTCCAGGCCCCGCCCGTACTTGCTGCGGGATTGATCCGCCATGCGTCCCACGAGGCCGGTGAGGAGATCGAGACGCTGCTGCAGTCCTGGGTAAGCGCCCCAAAGATCCTGGATTGCGGTGCCCACGATCACCTTGCGCGGCGGTGTACGGGACGTGTTGCGTGTGCCGGCCCGAGCGCTTGTGGCCGCAGCGTGGGCAGCTCCCGCGGCGGCCAATCCACTCACGCTTGTAAGAAATGTTCTGCGCCGCATCAGCCGTCTCCTTCCAGGCAGCCCAATGCTCGTCGGGCAGGTTGCAGCGGCTCGCGCGTTTCCGCGGCAGAAGCCGCTGAGCATGCTGGATTGTTGGGCAAGCCTCCACCAGATTCTACCAGGACGCGACAGTGTTGCCCGTTACGCGCGGCCTGACGCCGGTAAGTGGGACCGCCACATCCGCCCGGCGGGGTCGGTGCACTCGCAGCCACCGGGCGTCGGCGTTTGCGATGCGCAAGGCCGCCGCCCGCTTGTCCCAGCCGGCTGACAACCGCCGGAATCCAACGCCCGTCCCGCGGCGGCCCACACGTCAGCGTGGCGCAACTCGCGGCGGCCCCTCTTGCCTGGCGGAAAAAGGATACCGCTCCGAGCGACGCCGACCGACGCCCGGAAATCTCCCCTTGACCATTGACAGGAGTAGCGCCAGACTGTTCTTGCCGACAGTTAAGGGGAGGCAGTATGGGCAAACTTACCGATCTGCTCCAGGCACCTTGGACCTTCTGATCCTCAAGACGATTGCGCTTGAACCCATGCACGGCTGGGGCATTGCGCAGCGCATCCGGCAGGCGCCGAAGGAAGTGCTCCAGGTGAGCCAGGGCGCGCTGTATCCAGCCCTGCACCGCCTGGAGCAGAGCGGCTGGATCAAGGCGAAATGGGGAGAGTCCGACAATAATCGCCGTGCGAAGTATTATTCGCTAACTCCGGCGGGGGTAAATATTTGCAGCAGGAACAAGCCCATTGGCAGCGGCTCTCTACCGCCATCGTTTTCGTCCTGGAAATGCCGTAAGTGGGGCAAGGCTACGATGCGCTGGAAATACAAGCTGCTTCTTCGATTCCGGTCATTATTTCGGAAAAGCCGTGTCGAGAGAAGAATTGAGCCTCCATTTCGAAAGTCTGACGAATGAAAAGCGAGCGCAAGGGATGGCGCCCGAGGAGGCTCGATACGCGCTTCGCGCGAGTTGGGTGACATGGATCAGAGGAGTGCCGGGATATGATACGCGAAGACTTCATCGAGAATCTCTTACAGAACGTTCGCTGCGCCGTCCGCCGGTTGCGCCGCAGTCCCGGATTCACAGCCGCGGTTGTGCAGTCACTCGCGCTCGGGATCGGGTCAACACCACGATCTTTACCGTGATCAACGGCCTGCTTTTGGAGAATCTGCCGGTGCACGATCCGCAGTGGTGGCATTGAGGTACGAATAGGCTGCCACGTCTGGGGCACGACGATATCCATGCCGATGAGCCGAGCGGCGCCCCTGTCGCACGTGCTTGTCCCCCCCGCACTCAGTACAGGCTGGGCCGCGGGGAACTCCCCAGCAGCGACGTGTTCATCGCACCTGTAGTGTGCGTACCCTCGTGTCCGCCCCAGGAGAACAGCAGGTAGGCCATCGGAAAGCCGCCCGCCCGCAGCGTCAGCCCCACCGTGTAGCTGTGCGCCAGGTGTGTGAAGTCCATATCGCTGTGAGTCAGCGCCACCTTTCCTTCATCCACCATCGCGGTGAACCCGACGGGACCGTAGATCGAGTGCTCGAAGCTAGCTCGCAGAAGAAGATTATTCGGCGCGCGGAATCGGTAATCCTGATAACTCGGCAACGCGGCGTTGCCGTTAATGTCGGAGCCGCCCAGGGTGGGCTGGAAATAGAACGGCACGGCGTGTCCGGCCGAGGTCATGGATTCGTTCAGCAGAAACCGTAACCCGAAACTGCCCTCCAGGTTCCGGCTCACAGCCGGACAGGAGTGATCGCTGGGACTTACCGAGCAGTCGTCCGGTCCGTTGGACTCACTCGGGATCAGACTCCTGGTCCGCCGGTAAAGCGGGAACTGGTGGGAGAGATCCGTGGTCAGCCGCTCGAATGAGTATCGGGAGTCGCCGGGAGCCAGATATTCCGCGAACGTCACCGAGTAATTCAACCTGACGTAACCGCCGGCGAACTGGGGCCGGATGTGCACGCCTTCGCCAAACTGTGCGAAGGCCGGCTGGCTATCCAGTCCGGGCGCGGTTGCCGGTGTGTACAGTTGTCCAATGGAAGGGCTCGATTGACCCGGTCTCGGACGAAGGTCCACGAAGCGTCCGTTGGCTTCTCCATAGAGCGATACATTCCACCGGCTGACAATTGGCCAGACCGCGTTGGCGCCCGTGACGGTCTCGCGCATTCCGAAATAGGAACGCCCGCTGACACTGGTATCAGGACCAAGGCCAAAATAGTCTACGGTGTTAAGCGATATGGTCTGCGCGAGCACGTGGAACACCGGGTATTCCTGCACTGCCAGCTTCGAAACGCCCGCCTTTGCCAGCCCGCCGGGTTTCACTACGATGCGCCGGTGGCGAGTCCAAATCGCAGTCATGTAGGCGCCCGCGCGCCACGACTGGTTGGTGGATGCCACGGCGTCCACATCCCAACTGAGCCGCCAGGATTCGTTCGGCGTCCAATGCGCCACGAACGCCGGCCCAAAGCCGAAGCCATCCTGCGGCGCGATGCTCCCCGCGGTAATATGCAACGGGTGATCTGTAAACAGCGTGTATGCGCAGCTACCCACCGACTTAATGCTGAAGCTCGAACAGTCGTTCTGAATTGCCTCCCACTCACGGCGGAAATCGGACCCTAACTGGCTCTCCTGCGCGCAGGCGTGCGCGGTCAACGTAAGGCACGCGACGAAGATAGCCGTTTGCAGGCGCATAGTGTGTATGTTTATGACTTCGCCGGCATGTGGAGTTTTTGGGTTATGCGCCGGATGTACTCGGCAGCCTGGCCCTCTGTTTGGATCGATGCCACGTCGATACCGGTCCGTTCCTCGGGAGGCAGCTTTTGTTCCACGTGGGCGAAATGCATCACCTGGTTCTGCAACAGGACGTTCTTCGAAAGCGCCCGGTGCGGATTGAAAGAGCTCCGCGGCGTCTTTGGAACGCGTATTACGAGATGCTCCGCCATTTCTGCAATCTCCTATTCGAAATCGAAGCTCGGACAATCCGAGTCCGGCCGCATCTCGTCCGTCAGCAGGTCGAGAAAGGTCTGCGCACCCTTCTCGCGCACTGTGCGATTGTCGTAATCGCCGATAAAATGCTGTGTCACGGTCGCCGGAATTGAGGCATGCTCAAACACGCGCCCGTTTACCGGATCTTCCGGACCGGGCACTACGGTCTTCTTCTGCACCCAAGGCGAGATCAGGATCGCCGGAACACGCACGCCCAGGCGGTCGAAGGCGAAGGGCACGTTGCCTGTATCGTCCAGGGACGCATGGAATCCGTCGGGAGTACATGCTGGCGGCGGCACGTGATCGTGAATCCCGCCGTGCTCGTCATAAGTCAGCAACAGCGCGGTGCTCTTCCAAAGATCCGGATTCTGGCGGATGGCGTTGTATATCGCTGCAATGAAGACCTCGCCCTCATTTACGTCGTGGTCCGGATGCTGATCGGATGCCAGCAATTCTCCGCCGCTGTCGCCCACATGATCGCTGTAATTTGGCTCGATGAAGCTGTAGTCGGGCAAAGCGCCGCGCTTACAGTCATCCAGAAACTGGTCATAAGTGGCAAAGATCTGTGGTTGGTTCTTCAGCAGATTCACCACCTCCATCGTGGAGCTCGACGGATCGAAGTAATAAAGCTTGGTGGTTCGCCCGCCCTGGAGCATACGCTCGTAGATGCTCAGATACGGTTCTTTGATGTAGAAGATATCCAGGCTCACCTGGCCGAACGAAGTCCCATAGTGGGCGAAGGCTCGGTTACAGGTAGTCGGGCCCGGGATGGACGCGAACCAGCCGTTGAACACGGCGTAGTTTCGCGCCAGCGTGTGCAGCACCGGCAGCTTATCGGCCGCGAAGTAATACATAATCTTATGGGAATGCTCGATGTTGCGCTCCTGATCGAAGTAGCTCTGTACAAAGCCCTGCATGGATGGCGCGGATGGAGGCCCGGACGTGCCGAAGAACAGTTGCTTGTGTACCGCCGGGAAGTGATGGTCGGGATCGGGATCGAGCTGCCCCTGGAATTCCGCCAGCGGCTGTACCTTGGCCGGCTCATTGCTGGTGTCCAGATTGGTCTCGTCACCCTTGAGACCGTTGATCCGGGGGTCCTCCGCATACAAAGCTCCCAGCATGTGATCGAAGGAGCGGTTCTCCATCATCAGGACGACGATGTGCTTCAGGTTGTCCAGCCCGGCAGACATGGCACCCCTGAGTCCCTCTTCAGGGAGGGTCTCTCAGGTTTCCCCTTTCCCTCCGGTCTCCCCGTGACCGGAGTTGTGGATTCAGAATAGCATGGGCCGTTTTCTCTGGCAATGAAAAAGATTGCTGAAGGAGAAGCAGGGCTTGCCAGGGGAGGGCCGCGCGTGGTACTCTACATCAAATTTCCCAAAAGGAGTTTGACAAGGGGGTACGTAAAATGAGCGGCAGCGGCCGTGGTGTTATTTGTGTATCGCTTTTGGCAGCCATCTTGATTCCGGCTTGCCTGTTGGCGCAAGATGCCACCGGCAAGATTACGGGTGTGGTGACGGACCCCTCCGGGGCGGTGGTCGCCGGCGCCGACGTCACCATCACTAACCTCGGAACGAACGTCAGCAAACAGACCCAGACAGACGCCGCGGGCTTCTACCAGTCGGGACAACTGCCGATTGGCCGGTATAAAGTCACTGCCACGGCCAAGGGATTTCAAAAGGTCACGGTAGTGGCGCAGGGCAACCTGGAAATCAACCAGACGATGCGCCTCGATATCCAGCTTCCGGTGGGAACGGTTAGCGACACGGTGGTGGTCGAAAGCGCCGCGCTCACAGTGGAAACCGAGAACGCCACGGTGGGCGGCACGGTCACCGGCATGGCCATCAATGAACTGCCGCTGAACGGGCGCAATACGCTGGATCTGCTGAAGACGCAGGCGGGCGTAACCCCCACCAATCCCGACTCCGGGGCGGCGGGGAATTACAGCATCGGCGGGCAGCGCACCGATTCGGTCACGTACCTGTTGGACGGCGGCAACGATAACGCCCTGTTGGGCAACCAAGTGGTGGCAAGTCCCAATCCGGATGCCGTCGGCGAGTTCCGCGTGCTGGAGAGCAACTACTCGGCCGAGTACGGGCGCAACGCCGGAGGCATCGTCAGTATGGTCACCAAGAGCGGCACCAATACCTTCCATGGCTCGGCGTATGACTACATCCGTAACAATGCCTTCGACGCGAACAGCTTCTTTAACAACGAGCAGGGGCTGCCGGTGCCGGTGCTGAAGCGCAACCAGTTCGGAGCGACGGTGGGCGGTCCGGTCCGCCGCAACAAGTTGTTCTTCTTCTTCTCTTACGAGGGGCAGCGGCAGACGGCATTAGATACTTCTCCGGGAAAGGTGACCACCTTCACGCCGCAAGAGGCGAACGGCGACTTTTCCCAGAGTCCTGGACGGGATCTGGTAGCCGCCTACCTGGCGGCGAATCCTTACTACCAGCCGGATCCCACGCTGGCCGCGCAAGGCATTATCGATCCCACCCGCATTGACCCGGTGGCCCAGGCTTACTTCAGCAAGAGCCTGATTCCCACCTCGGCTTCGGGGTTTCTGTTTCCGGAAGCCAACGGCACGGCGAATTACAACGAGTATCTCGGCAAAGTGGACTATAACATCAGTAACCGAGACCTGCTGAGCGCTACGTTGACGACCGAACGATATCCGCATTTCTATCCGTTCAGCGGAGCCACGAATGTAGTCGGTTATCCAGTCACTTACCAGGACAATACTTACTTCGGAACCGTGACGTACACGCACACGTTTACACCGTCGATGCTGAACGAATTCCGCTTCACGGCGCAACGGCTGAACCACGCCCAGGCGTTTCCGGCCGCCCAACAACCGACTCCCGCCGACCTCGGAATTAATATCACACCGGATCAAGCGACAGGTCCGCCGCGGATCGGCTTTCTGGGCTCGGGTCTCAATATCGGCTTCAGCCCGCAGGGCCCTACGCGGGAGATCGACAACACTTACGCCGCCTACGACAATCTATCTTGGAATCGGGGCAACCACAACCTCAAGTTCGGCTTCTATTACTCTCCGTGGGAGGACAACACGGTCTATGACTTCTACGTGGACGGCGAATTTGACTTCTACGGTCTGGGCACTTATGTCGGCTCCGGGTACGACCTGGCGGATTTCCTGATGGGCAATCCCGACGAATATTACCAGTTCGGCCGCGCTCCCTCGAACATCCGCTCGCACCAGTATGCGGGCTACGCGCAGGACACCTGGAAGACCACGAACCGGCTGACCCTGACCCTGGGAGTACGCTACGAGTATTCCGAGCCGAAGTTCGACACCCAGGGGCGCACGTTTTCGTTCGAACCGGGGCTACAATCCACGCGCTTCCCGAATGCCCCGGAAGGGTTGCTGTTTCCGGGAGATCCGGGCGCACCCAAGGGATCGAATTTCCCCGACCGCAACGACTGGGCGCCCCGCTTCGGGTTCGCCTGGGATGTGTTCGGTAACGCCAAGACCAGCTTGCGCGGCGGCTTCGGAGTGTTTTACGACGTCCTGAAGGGCGAAGACAACCTGCAGTTCAACGGGCAGGCGCCTTTCTTTGGTTTTGCCGATGTCTACCCATATGCACCCAATCCAGGATCGGCGGCCACCGGGTTGCAAGATCCTTACGGCGCTTCCGAGGCGGTCAACCCGTTTCCGTCCAAGCCTCCGGCGAGCGACATCAATTTCGGAGACGCCGGCTTTCTGCCGTTTGGCGGAGGCGGCGTCTATTTCGTGGATCCGCATCTGCGCACGCCGTATGTCTACCAGTACAATCTCTCCCTGCAGCAGCAGGTGATCCCAGGCACGATTCTGGAAGTTGGTTATCTGGGCTATGACGCCCATAAGCTGACCAGCCTGGTGGACGTGAATCCGTTCATTCTGGGGACAAACACGCGCATTTACAACGTGGGCTTCGACAGCCCGCAATTCAGCTATCTCGACGAGTTCCAGAATGTGACCAAGGCCAACTATAACGGTCTGAAGGTCAGCTTGCGGAAAGATTACGGCAACATGCACGGCTGGGGAAGCAGCTTCTTTACTTTGGGTTACACCTGGTCGCACGAGATCGACAACGTGAGCGGATTCCGCCAGCGCAACAGCAACGTGCCGTATTACAACCACGATCTGTTCCGGGCGTCGGGAGACACCGACGTGCGCAACATCATTACATTCTCGGGCGGATGGGAATTGCCTTTCGACAATCTATGGCAGAGCGGACCCAAGCAGCTCACTTCCGGCTGGAGCCTTTATCCCATCGTCACCTGGCACAGCGGCTTCCCGCTGGATATTTTTTCGGACCTCTACACCACGTCCGGCGATCCCGGGCCATCCGGAGCGGGAGACGCGGGTTACACGCGCGCCGACTTAGTGGGAAGCTCGGTCGCGACCTTCAACGCACACAATTTCCAGAATATCAACGGCAATGCCGGCAATTACTATTTCAGCCCGAATAATTTTTCCACAACGAACCTCGATAACCTGGATAACATCGCTTACAACGACGCCTCGCAGCTCCCTTACTACACCTACGGCACATTCCCCCGCAATGGCATGCGCGGTCCCGGCGCGTTCAACGTGGATCTGGCCCTGGCCAAGACATTCAAGATCGGGGAACGGGCGACATTGGAATTGCGCGGCGATGCATTCAACGTTTTCAACCACACGCAGTTCGGCAACCCGGACACGAACATCACGGCTTCGACGTTTGGGCAGATCTCGACCACCGCGGACCCGCGCATTTTGCAGGTGGCCGCGCATCTGAAGTTCTGACGATGATGGTTTCGGCCGCTAAAGACGCACAACGGGCTCTCGGCCGGGCACCGGACCGCCTGGCGCTCGAAGAGCGGCTGGCTCTGGCGGGCAAGTACATCGCGCTCCAGATCTACACGCCGGAGACGTTTCCACTGCGGCGCATCGAAGCCATCGGGGACAGCGTGGACGAGTGCATCGCGCAACTGGCGGCGCGCGGCCTGGACCCGCTGCGCTTCGAGTTCAGCCGCCTGGCCCCGCCGTACTGACCCGCTTGGTCCGCGGCGCGAAATACGGCGGCGGCTCCGGGATGGCGGCGCCATCCTTACGCGGCGAAGAGGCGGCATAGTTTACGCCGGTTGCGGAATCGTGCAGCACGGCCTGGCCGCCGCCCATCCAGGCGGAGTAATCGCCTTGCACCTGCAGGCGGTGGCCGCGGCGGGTCAACTCGCGGCGCACGCCCGCTTTCACGCGGTCTTCGATCATCACATCGCAGCCGCCAAAAGTAAGCTTGGTGAAGCGCGGAGCTTCCAGCGCCGCTTGGATGTTCATGGCGTGGTCCACCAGGTTGGAGACGAATTGGGCGTGCGCCTGCGCCTGGTTGTAGCCGCCCATGATGCCGAATCCGATGTGAATGTCTCCCTTCTGCATGAAGGCGGGAATGATGGTGTGCAGCGGCCGCTTGCGTGGAGCGAGCGCGTCGGGGTGCGTGGGATCGAGCCGGAACAGGGCGCCGCGGTTCTGCAGGTAAAACCCGAAGTCGCCCACCGCCACCTCCGAGCCGAAGCTCAGATAGACGCTCTGGATCAGCGAGGCGATGTTGCCTTCGCGATCCACCACCGCCAGGTAAATGGTG
>Ga0335078_10005832_pt1 | contig 18220 bp, 20 predicted proteins | sample Lox_Sample_32_FD_206711 | JGI IMG/M metagenome (GOLD analysis project Ga0335078, IMG submission 206711) | Soil microbial communities from Loxahatchee National Wildlife Refuge, Florida, United States - Lox_Sample_3.2 | ecosystem: Environmental > Terrestrial > Soil > Wetlands | place: USA... | reverse complement strand
TGACCGACGCGAGTGCGGTCAGTTTCGGTGGGGTACCGGCGCGGCACTTCACGGTCAACTCGGATACGACCATTACCGCCGTTGCGCCGGCCGCGAGCGTGGGTTCTGTCGACGTCACGGTCACGACCGCTGGTGGCCAAAGCGCGGCGTCAACCGGCGACCGGTTTGCGTTCAGTCTCGTCTGCGTTGTGCCGAAGGCGAAGGGCAAGAAGCTCAAGGCGGCCAAGAAAGCGCTCAAGCACGCCCACTGCAGCCTGGGGAAGGCGAAGGGCCCGCGCGCCGGGAGGGTGAAGCGTCAGTCCCGCAAACCGGGGGTCACCGTGCCCCTCGGCACGAAGGTCAACATCAAGCTCGCATGACGCGGACACGTTCCGGCCGCAGCGTAACTCCGCCGGCGCGCCCGGAGCTGCCGCCGAGCGAGGCGACCCCGGCCGCGTCACAGACCAGATGCCTGCGCTTCGGATTTGCGAAGAGCGTCCAGCTAGCAGGAGCGGACTGATCGGCGCCGCACCGCGACCAACAGCCGTTGGTAGCGGTCCAGAGCGTCCGGGCCGCTGCTAATCGCCTCCCGCACGGTCGGTTTCCCGGCTTCCGTCGCCGCGACAAATAGGGTGCCCGGCGATGCTGGAGGTGGCCGAGCTACCCGAGCTGCTCGAGCGCTACGAGGTCTGGCTTGAGCGCCAGCCACTCTCGGAGCGCACACGACGCGAGTACGCGAGGCAGGTCACCGGGTTCGCCGAGTGGCTTGGCGCCGACCCGGCGCGCGGCGCTGATTCGCTGGCTGACTCGTTCGCGCGGGACTATACGGTCAGGGATTTCAAGCGGCACCTGAAGGTGGAGCACCGGTGGTCGCCGGCGTCGGTGAACCTCGCGCTGGCAGCGGTCGATCACTTCTTCCGGTTCGTCGGACTCGGGGCGGCGGACGTGAAGCGCGAGCGGCTGCCACAGGCCGCGCCGCGCGCGCTCGAGAGCGACGAGCTGCTGGCGTTCGTTCGTGCTGCGGGACGGGCAGCGGCGCGCGATCGTGCGATCGGGCTGCTGCTGGTGTACGCGGGGCTGCGGCTGTCGGAGCTCGTGGCGCTGGATCTCGATGACGCGCGCGTGTCTGGCCGCAAGGCGGTCGTGGTGGTCCGCTCGGGCAAGGGCGATGTGTACCGGGAGGTGCCGCTGAACGCGCTGGCGCGCAACGCGCTTGATGACTGGTTGAAGAAGCGGCCTGCGCCCGCCGCTCGCACCGGCGGGGAGCCGCTGTTCGTCTCGCGCGCGGGCGGTCGGTTGAGCGCGCGTTCGGTCGATGATGTGGTGCGTAAGCTCGGGCGGGCAGCCGGGCTCGAACTCTCGGCCCATGTGCTTCGACACACGTGGGTGACGCGGCTGGTGCGTGCCGGCAACGACGTCGTGCTGGTCGCCGATCTGGCCGGTCATCGCAAGCTTGAGACGACACGGCGCTACAGCCTCCCGTCGCTGGGTGACAGGCAGCGGGCGGTTGATGGTCTGGCGGTCGATCAGTGACGCCGGCGGAGGTGATCGCGCTCGAGGCCGCGCGTTACGGCAGGCGCGGTCCGCCGGAGGATTACGGCCGCTTTCCAGAGCGGCTATCGGCCGATGAGCTGGCCGAGTTCTTCTTCTTCGATGAGCGAGACCGCGAACTGATCGCCAGGCGCCGGCGCGAGGGCAACAGGCTCGGGCTCGCGGTGCAGCTCGGCACGGTCCGCTACCTCGGCCGGTTTCTGGAGGATCCTTCGAGCGTGCCCGAGCAGGTGGCCCGCTGGGTCGCTCGCGAGGTCGGCGTGGACCCATCGGGGCTTGGCGCGTACGCGCGGGGTGAGGCGCGGTGGGACCATCAGGCGGAGATCCGCCGGGAGTACGGCTACCGCGAGTTCCATCAGCCTGACGTGGAGCTGGAGCTGGTGCGGTGGCTGGAGGCCAGGGCGTGGGTGTCGGCGGAGAGCCAGCGGGCGCTGTTCGACCGCTCAGTCGACCAGCTAATCGCGTCGAAGGTGCTGTTGCCGGGCGCGAGCGTGCTGTGGCGACTGGTTGGCACGGTCTGCCATCGCGCGGCCGAGCGCGGGTATGAGCTGATCGCCCGTGGTGTGACGCCAGAGGAGCGGCGCGCGCTCGAGCGCGCGCTCAGCGTCCGTGAAGGCTCAAGCGAGACACAGCTTGAGTGGCTGCGGCGCGGGCCGGTCAAGCCTACCGCGGAGGCGATGGCCCTCTCGCTTGGCTGGCTCAGGGAGCTGCGGGCGCTGGCGCCCGCGCTCACCGGCGTCGATGAGCTCCCCGCGGCTCGTCTGCGGGCGTTGCTGGTGGACGCACGCACGGCCCGCGCCCAGCAGATCGCGCAGATGGGCGACGCCCGGCGGGTCGCGACGCTCACCGCGTTTGCCGCAATCGGGGAACTGCGCGCCCAGGACCAGACTCTCGACCACCTCGACGTGATCCTCTCAGAGATCGACGATCGTGCCGCCGCTCGCGAGCGCAAACGGCGCGCGCAGCTCGCAGCCGAGATCGATCAGGCCGGCCTGTGGCTGGCGGACGCGTGCGCATTCGTGCTCGACCCGACAGTCAGCGACCAGGATCTGCGTGACGTGATCCTCGCCCGCGTCGGCCGCGGCCGGCTCGAGGAGGCGATCGGTCGGCTGCGTGAGCATGTCCGCCCTGTTGAGGAGGGCCACCGCGAGCGGCTGCTTGGCGGCTACGAGACCGTGCGCAGGTTCCTGCCGCTACTGCTGAACACGCTGCACTTCGAGGCGACGGACGCCGGTGTGCACGTGCTCGAAGCGATCCAAGCGCTGCGAGACACCAACCGTAAGCATTCGCTGACTGAAGCGGACGTCCCGATCGGGATCGTCAACCGCGCCTGGCGCAGGCTCGTCCTCTCGGAGCCCGGAAGGTTGGCCGCCGCGCCTACACGTTCTGTGCGCTTGAGGCGCTGCGGGATGCTCTACACCGCCATGACGTGTTCGTCGCCCGCTCCGACCGTTGGGGTGACCCGAGATCGGTGCTGCTGCCCGAGCGCGCCTGGGAGATCTCGCGCGAGCAGACGCGGACATCGTTGAAGCTGCCCAAGGACCCCAAAGAGTTCGTTGAGATCCTCGCCACGGAGCTTGACGACGCCTACCAGCGCACGCTCGGCGGGCTACGCCGCGAGCATCCGATCTTTGAGGTCGCCGACGGTCGGATCGACCTGGAGAAGCTCGACGCGCTCGACGAGCCAGTCAGCCTGAAGGCGCTGCGCGCCCGGATCGACGCGATGCTGCCAGACGTCGACCTGCCCGAGCTGCTGCTCGAGATCGCAACCCGAACCAGGTTCACGGCCGCGTTCACGCACGAGCGCGAGCCGTCCGCGAGGCTGAGCGACCTGGAGGTGTCGATCATCGCGGTGCTGATCGCGCAGGCGTGCAACGTCGGCTACAAGCCGCTGGTCGACGAGAAGATCCCCGCCTTGCGGCTCGAGCGGCTGAAGTACGTCGCCCGCCACTACATCCGACCGGAGACGCTGATCGCCGCCAACGCGATGATCGTCGACTACCACCACACGCTGCCGCTGGCGATCGAGTGGGGCGGCGGCGAGGTCGCGAATATCGACGGGCTGCGGTTCGTCGTGCCCCGAGAGACGATCCACGCCCGCCGTAACCCGCGCTACTTTTACCGCCGCCGCGGCTTCACCGCGATCGGCACCACCACCGACCACTACGTCGGCATCCACACCATCGTGGTGCCCGGCACCCCGCGTGACGGGCTCTACCTGCTCGACGGCCTGCTGGACCCGCAGACCAGCGTCCGCCCTCAGCAGATCATGACCGACACCGCCGGCTACACCGACAGCATGTTCGGCCGCTACCGAATCCTCGACTTCCAGCTCTCCCCAAGACTCGCCGACTCCGGTGGTGCGCGCTTCTGGAAGCTCGACCCGCTCGCCGACTACGGCCGGCTCAACACAATCGCCACCAACCTGATCGACCGAAGGCTCATCGAGCTTTGCTACGACGACATCCTCCGCGTCGGCGGGAGCCTCCTGCAGCGGCAGACCACCGGGTCTGAGCTGATGCGCGCGCTCCGAAGCCATACCCGGCATCTCGCCACGCTCGGCCGGGCGCTCGCCGCGATCGGCCGGGTCCCGAAGACCATCCACCTGCTCGACTACTGCAACGACCCGATCTACCGCCGCGCGATCCTCGGACAGATCAACCGCGGCGAGGGCCGCCACGAACTCGCGCGGCGTGTCTGCCACGGCAACAAGTGCGAGCTCGCACAGCCCTACCAGCGCGGACAAGAAGAGCAGATCGGCGCGCTCGGCCTGGTCGTCAACTGCATCGTGCTCTACAACACCATCTACACCCAGCGCGCGCTTGACCAGCTCACCGCCGCGGGACACGAGATCCAGCGCGAACACATCCGCCGGCTATCGCCGCTCGGGCACGAGCACATCACCCTCACCCGCCGCTACCACATCACCCTCACCGAGCCAATCCGGCGAGGCGAATACCGGCCACTGAAGACGCCGGACCTCACCGACCTAGCGACCGCTTAGACCGGTTTTCTGCACCAACAATCCCCTGACCCCATCTCCTCCGGGCTGTCGGTGTGCCGCGCGAGGTACTCCCCGGGGCCGCACCTTGAAGTAGACGACGGCACCGCCGTCGGTTCCGGCCACCTTGTTGAGCGGGAAGTTGACGTGCACGCGGGCGTGGTCCGGGTCGCTGTCCAGCCAGCAGTCCACGAGGTTGAGCGTTGTGGTCTTGGCGGTGAGCATTGCGGTCCCTCCTTTTGGGAGTACAGAGATGTATTACGAAATGAGACGCTACAGCCACCCGGCTAACGTGTCAAGATATTCGTTACACAACGATGTATCATGAAATTGATGGCACGCAGGTACCAGCTGAGAAAACGGGCGGAAGAGATGGAGGACACGCGACGGCGGATCGCCGAGGCCGCCGTCGAGCTGCATGGGACGCTCGGGCCGGCCCGCACCACCGTCAGCGCGGTGGCGGAGCGCGCCGGCGTGCAGCGCCACACTGTCTATCGGCACTTCCCGACCGAGCACGAGCTCTACACCGCCTGCTCCGGCCTGTTTGACCGCCGTCATCCATGGCCCGGCGTGGACGCCTGGGCGGCGATCGAGGACCCGCGCGAGCGGCTGAGGATCGGACTGAATCAGATGTACGGCTATTACGCGGACACCGCGCATATGTGGACGCGGGTGCTGCGCGACCGGGACCTCGTCGACGCGCTCGAGCCGACGCTCGCTCCCTTCAACGAGCACGTCGAGCGGGCGGCGAAGGTGCTGTCGTCAGGATGGAGTGTCCACGGCAGCCGTCGGCGCGTGCTTTCGGCGGCGGTCCACCATGCGATCGACCTCGGCACTTGGCGCTCGCTCGTCGAACTCCGCGGCGTCAGCCGCCGTCAGGCCGTGGTGCTCATGGTCGCGCTAGTCGAGAGGGCCGGTGGCGAGTAGCTTCGGCTGGGCTCGGAGTCCCGCGGTCGGGCCGCATGAGGAGCCGCGCTTGTGCTCGCCTCGGCGCGCAGGTCACCGCCCCCCAGGAGCAGGACGCCGTCCGGGAGGTGGCGATGGCGCTCGAGAAGGCGGGTCGGGTGGCCTGAAGTTCACCGATCGGCAACCGTCTCGGCGTCCCTTTGGGGACCAGCGGCTGCCTCGCTTGCACAAAGGTCCCCGGAGCCGACACGGGTCATCCGGGCGAGGGTCGCGTGCATCGTCGTGCTCGCACCCGCGGCGGCCCCAGGCACTCTTCGCTGTGGGCAAATCCCGCTCGCTTCGATCGACATATGCGACACCCACGGGGCCATCGGGCGCCCGGCGCTGGCGGCGGCGGGCCGAGCATGAGAACGGATTCTTCGCGGTCATGCACGTTGACGTCCTCGCCCGCCGCCGATCGATGCGCCGCGGAATCGCGCCCCCGCGATCGGGAAGACCGGCTCTCCGCTGCCGCTCCGAAATCGGACGCAGATGCCGTCAAGACCTCGGCAGGCCACCGTTGATTTCATCCGTCGTCCGATGGGACGGCCGCTGGCGGCTCCGCGAGGGCGTTCGCTTCGATTGCCCGGGAGCGTTCGGGCTGGTCTGCGGGTGGTCTAGGCTCGCGGGTGCATGGTGCCGAATGCGCCCGCAAAGAAGGCGAGGGGCTCGCCGTTCGGAGAAATGCGCACCTCTTCGACCCGTCCTACGACGATCCAGTGATCCCCGGCGGGGTGCTCGGCCACGATCTCGCATTCCAGCGAGGCGAGGGCATCGGTGAGCAGCGGTGCGCCCCCGCGTCCGGGATCCCAGTGGAGGCCGGCGAACCGATCCGCTCCGGCGGGGGCCGCGCGCATTGCGAATTCCTCGTGCTGGCGGCCGAGCACGTTGACCCCGAAGCGCCCCGCCCGGCGCATCCGGGACCACGTGAGCGAGCTGCGCGATGGGCAGAACGAGACCAGCGGCGGCTGGAGCGAGACGGAGGCGAGCGAGTTCACGATTAAGCCGGCGGGCTCGTCGTCCGGTGCCGCCGTGACGAACGCGACGCCGGTCGCGAACCTGCCCATTGCGTCGCGAAACGAGCGCGCGTCCAGGGCCGACGCGGCGGAGGCTGAAGCGGCGAGCGCCATTTCAGTGAAGCGATGCCTCTTCGCCGAGCGCGACTCGGCCGAGGTAGTCATACGCGCGGTTCGCGCCCAACGGCTGCATGAACGCGCCGGCCTTGACGTCGCGGTAGGCGCGCGCGAGCGGGCTGCCGTTGAGGTAGCCGGCACCTCCGGAGAGCGCGAGGGCGCGGTCCACGATCCGCGCTGCGGCCTCATTGACGAACGCCTTCGCCGCCTGGGCCTCGGCGAAGAGCGCCTCGAGTTCCTCGGCGCTGCCGTCGGAGGCCGGGTTGGCGGCGCGGTGCGCGTCGATCAGCGCCGCGGCCCGGGAGAGCACACCACGCGCGGCGGCGAGGTCGACAGCGTTGTCGGACACCTGCATGCGCCGCCGGGCGGCACCTTCGATGTGCCCGCCAGCGCCTCGGCGGGAGATGGCGTCGGCCGATTCGGCGATCCCGAGCGACGCCGCGGCGTGGAATAGGCCCGCGGTCAGGTTGCGCTCCATGTACGCGATGGCATCGCCGGCGAGGAAACCGCCGCGAACCCCAGAGTCGGGCAGCTCGACGCCGTCGAGCGAGACCGAGTTGCTGCCGGAGGCGCGCATCCCGAGCGCGTCCCAATCGTCGTGGACGATGACGCCGTCGGCCTCGGTGGGCACCATGGCGTAGGCGTAGCGCTCTTTGCCGCGATCGTCGGCGTAGGTGACGGCCACGTACAGATCGGTGGCGGCGGGGGACATGGTGCAGAACAGCTTGCGGCCGTCGATCCGCCAGCCGCACTCGGTGCGGGTGGCGGTCGTGCCCGGACGGGTCAGGTCCTGGCCTGGCTCGCTGACGGCGGCGGCAAGCACGACACCGTTGCGGGCGATCTGTTCGAGACCGGCGGCGAAGGCGTCGGCGCGACGCTCATGTTTGGCCGCGACCGCGACCTGGTGGCGGCGTTCCATGTTGAGTACCGCCACGAGGTGCATGTTGACGCCAATCGCGATGGAGGCGTCTCCGCGTGCGAGCCGGCTCGACGCGACGACGAGGTCGTGCGTCGAGGTGACGCCGAGGCCACCGAGCTCGACGGGTACGGGCGCCGCGAAGTAGCGGGCGGCCTTGAGCGCGTCGATCGCCTCGAACGGGTAGCTGCCGTCACGATCGTGCTCCGCCGCCCGGGCGGCGAGCTGGCAGCAGAGCCGCTCGGCGACCGTCACCAGACCGGCGCCCGGACTGGTATGGGCGGTCAGTTCAATGGGCATGGCGGGATCCCCCTTTCGCTGGTCATGGACCCGTGGCCGGGGACGGGACCCCGGCCACGGCTTCGGGCGGTCTTAGTCGGTCGCCACCCCGACGGCGACGGGGACGCCGTTGGTGACCATGTCGTAGACGGCCGATCGCGCCGTCGCCCGCTCCACAACCTCGCGGAGCTTCTCGGCCGGCGCGTCGCCGCTCACGCGGAATGACACGCCGATCCGTTCGAACCCGTTGCGTGGCTCGACGTCAACGCCGAGTGCGCCACGCACGTCCATGTCGCCGGTCAGTGTCGACTCGACGGACGTGAGTTCCACCTTGCGCGCCGCCGCCACATAGACGATCGACGTCGTAAGGCAGGCCGCGAGGGCGTGCAGCAGGTACTCGGCCGGGTTCGGGCCGGTGTCGGTGCCGAGCAGGATCGCCGGCTCGCCGGCGTCGATCTCGAACGCCTCGGTGCGGCTGGTGTCCTCGGCGCCCGCGGCGTAGAACCCTTTGATCGACGAGCGGTTGTGCGCGCCGTGGATCCAGCGGTTGGTGGCGCGGAACTGGAACCTCGCCAGTCCGGGCTGCTCCTTGATCAAATCCAGCGTGGCGAACATCTTCTCGGTGTCAACGCCGTTGCGGGTCGTGTCGGTGGTTGCGCTCATTTCGAAACCTCCTAGGTCGTTGTGGTGTTGGTCGAACCCCCGAGCCGCTTGGGCGGCCTCGGGGCCGGGGGCCCGAGTCGCGGTGGGAGGTGCGGCGGGATGCACGCACTGGTTGCGGCGCGCCCCCCGCGGTGCGGGCGGTCCAGAGGTCGATCCGTCGCCAAGCTCCCCACGGTTACTGGGAAGCCTCGCTGAGGACTTGCTCCAGCCGCCGAGACAGTCGGTCTAGCCCTCGGCTGCAGTGTGCGGCGGTCCTCGGTGGCAAACGTACCCTGGCATACAAGGACCTCGGTCCGCTCACCTCGATCTTCGAGCGACAGGCTGACCAGCGTCTGGCGACCTCGGGATCGGGGGGATCCCCATCGAAACGTGTACACCGGACCGGGGGGAGGATTGACCTCCCGGAACTCTCCAGAGAGGTAGAAGAGTTCGCCGTCCGGGGGCTGCATCGCGATCCGGTAGCTGCCGCCGACGTACGGATCCAACTCGACGCTCGGTGCGGTGAAGCCTCGGGGCCCCCACCACTTCGCAAGCTCCGCAGGATCGCTCAGCGACCTGTACACGAGCGCGCGACGTGCGGGCGAGATCCGCTTGAGGCGCAACGCTGTTCTGCCGCGCATCGCTCACGCCTCCTTCGCCGCCGCGACGATGTCCTCGCCGGCGACCTTCCCGACCAGCTCGGGGTGCGCCTCGGCGAGGTGGCGCTCAACGTTCGCCAACAACTCGTCGTCGTCCGCGCCGCGGATGACGACCCCTTCTCGCTCACACTCGAACTCCTTGGCCATAGTCACACCCTTCTGTCGTTGGCAGGGCGATGTTCCCCGAGCGGGTTTCCCCGGCCTTTCGTCAACCTTTCGGCCTGAAATCGAGCCGCTGTAATCTGGTCGGCGATGGGGGAACGGGGATCGACACGAATCCAGCTCTGCGGCCGGCTGGTGGTCGAGCTGGACGGCCGTCGGGTCGAGGACGCGCTACCCGGCGCCAAAGGCAGGATGCTTTTCGCGTACCTCGTGCTGAACCGCGATCGGCGCATCAGCCGCGACGAGCTCTTAATGGCCGTCTACGGCGAGGAGGCCTCGCCGGACCAGCACCCGAGCCTGAGCGTGCTGCTCTCAAAGCTGCGCAGCGTGATCGGACAGGAGCTGTTGCCCGGACGAGCTGAGCTCGAGCTCGTGCTACCGCCCGATGCCTTCGTCGACGTCGAGGCCGCCCGAGAGGCGCTCCACCGCGCAGAGTCCCACGTCGCCGCGGGCGAGTGGGCCGAGTCCTGGGGACCCGCCGGGGTCGCCTACCACGTGGCCCGCAGGCCCCTGCTTCAGGGCGAGCACCGCGCCTGGCTCGAGGAATGGCGGCGCCGGCTCGAGGACGTCCAACTGCGCGGGCTCGAGTGCTTCGCGCAAGCGAGGCTCGGGCTCGGCGGCCCCACGCTGTCCCAGGCCGAGGATTGCGCACGCCAGCTCATAGAGCTCGCGCCCTACCGCGAATCCGGCCACCAGATCCTGATTGAAGCGCTCGAGCGGCGCGGCAACATCGCCGAGGCACTGCGCGCCTACGAACGCCTGCGCGTGCTGCTGCGCGACGAACTCGGCGTGCCCCCAAGTCGCGCCCTGCAGGACATCCACAAGCGCCTGTTGGGGGAGCGGACTACGACGCCGGCCTAGGAACCTCCTCCGCCTGCGCCAGCAGGTCCGCGCGAGAAACCTTGCCGACGAGATCCGGATGGTCCTCCCGCAAGTGCTCCTGAGCCCGCTGCCAGAGCTCGTCGTCGTCCTCGGCCTTGACGACGAAGCCACACACGCAAGGGATCTGCTTCACGCCCGCCTCGTACGCCGACAGGTACCTGAACACACGCAGCCGCTCCGCGGCCCCCTCCGGCCGGGTGCCCAGCAACCTTCGAGATCTCGTGGAAAGGTTGGCGAAACAGGCGGCTGCGACTCTCGCCTCAACGACCGAAAGGAACGGGATACGTCATGGCAACATTCGCCCTCATCGCCGAGCATCCGCCCAATCTCTGCCCCACCTCCAATGCTCGGACGCGACAGATGCTGAAGGAGGGTGCCAGCCAGATCCGGCAACTCGCGGCGCAGCTCGGCCTGGACATCGGCACGCTGCGCGTCTTCGGCCCGGATCACATCATCCTCGCTGTTGTCGAGGCCGACGACATTGATTCGGTCAGGAACTTCGCCCTCCAGAGCCGCCTGATGCAATGGAACACGGTGAAGATCCACGCCACCTACTCGATCGACGAGGCGGTCGCCATGATCGACGGGGTCGAGGCCATCTTCTAGCGCCACGTCACCGCCGCCCGTGCGGTGGATATCCACAGCGCACGCGGCTACACCGACTGGTGGTCGCGATGAGCATTCCGCGACATGCCACAGGAGCCTGGGCTCGGCGGCAGGCTGAAAAGGCGTCTGCGAGGCGTGCTTGCAATCTGAACCGATCGGTAGGTATGTTACCTACTGTACCGATACGTCTTACGGGGCTGACTCAGCGACGGCGGTGCGTGCTGTCGCGATATCGCGGTTTCAGCGAAGCCGGCCTGTGCAGTTCGGGGCGCCGGCGGCGGCCGGCGCGATTTGATCGGAAGGAGCGACACATAGACGACAAGTCGCAGGAGCTCTCGGCGCGATGCTGACACTCAGCCTAGTCACGGCCGGTGCGGTGCCGCCCGCTGCGGCGGGGGCGACGGGCAAGGAGTCCTCAGGGGCGTGGTGCTCGCCTCGGGCCAGTCGGGCACCCGGACCGTGTTCAGCACCTTCCTTGTCGCCGACGGCGTCGTCAGTGGCGTGGTCCGAATTGTCGAGGTCCCCAACCGTACCGGCGATCCCGACAGCGTCAGCCGGGACGATCTCGTGTTCCGCGAAGGCAGGATGCATCGGATCAACACCAACAAGTCGTTCAAGGCATCGATCAACCCACAAACGTGCGCCGCCAGCATCACGATCCATCAGACGGCGGCCATCCGCGGAGGCACTGCAAGGTTTAGCCGTGCCCTCGGCCGGTTCGTCGGCGACGTCCGCGGGCGCGGCGTTGCGCGCCGCAACTCCAACGGCGACTGCTCGCAGCAGGATGCGCTTCTGCTGGAGGTCGACCTGGTATCGGCGACTGGGACTCTCTCGTTCTGATCGACGGCGCCCAAGCCGCGTCACACGACCATCGCGTCGACGGCCTCCGGCCCGATGGCGTGTCCGCCGTGCGGATTAGCCTACGGACCGGGTGGAGCCGAGCACGGTCGCAGTGATCGCCATCTCGAGGAAGTTGGCGGCGCTTGCGTGCACGCGCCGAACCAACGAGGGCACGTCCGCCGGGAGCGCGGCACGGTCCCGGTCGTGCCTGATCGCCATCTCATGTCTCCCGGGGCGCGCGGATAAGCGCGCCAGCCGCTCCCGTTGGCGGGCAGCTTTCCCAGATTGCGCAGCGCGCTGTCTAGAGCGCCCACGACCGGGCGTGGATCACGCGTGCGTGAGCCGGTTCGCGGGCGGGCTGGCGGCGTCCAGTCGGCCGCTTCCGTCCCGTCCTCAGAGGCACACCTCTAGATAGGCCCGGTGGGTTCGGTCCGCGTCCACGTGAAGTTGAACGGGAAGCTGCCAGCGTCCGACCCTTCGCGTTACGCAGCAGCCCGCTCGCGGCCTGTGGATGGCCGGCGTGCGTCGGTCCCGGTCCACTCGACCGCGCGTGCGTGAAAATGGCGTCACTGACCAGGGTCTGAGCCCGAGCTGCCCGACGCCTAGCGCAACCGCGGGTAACGACCGCACCGCAAGCATGACCGGGCCGGGCAAGACGAAGGGTGTTCGATGCATCGGGTCCCCTGCTGAGCGCCTACTCGGCCTGCCGTTAACGAAGCTGTCACGAGGGGCAATGTGTGGTCGCCTGGCCCCGCGCGCACAGAGCTGCTGACGGCGACGACTGCTGCCTTCTCGCGTTGAAGCAGCAGCGCCGTCGAGCGCGAACCAGGCCGCTGCAATCGTTCCGTTTGCGAGAGCCTCCAAGCCCGGAACGCGCTACAACAGTCCTGCTTGCCGCGCTTTGCGGGTGCGAGGCCCGCCGCGTGTCGCGTGCACGCCGCACACCAAACGCAGGTCTCTCCGCTCGGTGCCAGCCGGTATCGGCGCCGTCAGGGTGGGCTCCCGGTTAGCGCGGGTCGTCCCGTTCAGGAACGATCGTCGAATATGGAGGAGCTGCGACTTCCGACGACGCTGCTCTTGATGTGAGCGTTGCGGTTGGTGGGTTCTGGTGGCCGGAGGTGGTGGTCGAACCGACCAGGCTCTGCGCGAATCAGGAAGGTGGGCGCCAGCCTCTTGCCAAGGTGGTTTGGCCTACCTCGATCAGGTGGCCGTCTGGATCGCGGATGTAGCAGCGGATCTCGGTCTCGTGCCGTGTCGGCGGGGTCAGGAATTCGCCTCCGCGCGCGCTCCACTCGGTGTACACGGCTTGGATGTCCGCAACTCGGATGTTGAGGAAGCTGCTGACCCGATCTGGGTCGGGCGGTCTCTCGAGCGTGACGGTCGGTTTGTCGTCGGTGGGGCCGCCGCCGGCATTGATGATGATCCAGCTGTTGGCCAGGGCTACGTAGCACGGCTCTCCCGAGGTGACCGTTTTGCCGCCGAGTACCTCGGTGTAGAAGCGGCAGGCACGTTCGACGTCCGCGGACACGATGAAGTGGGTCAACACGATCTGGTCTGCAGGTGAGGCGGACTCGGTCACTCTCGCGCCCCGATCGCCTCGATCGGCCGCGCGCGCAGCGCGTGCCGGGTTGGCAGGGTGAGGGCGAGCACGGCAAGGAGCGCTGTTACGCCAATGATCGCCAGGAACGGGCGGGCGGGCACGTATGGGAGGCCGCCGTTGAGGGCGGTGCTGAGTGGCAGCAGTGCTGTGGCGGCGATCGCCAGGCCGATGCCGAGGCCGATGGTGATGATCAGGGCCGCCTCCCACCGGGCCATTGACCGGACTTGGCGGGGGGTGCCGCCGACGAGCCGCAGGAGCCCGAGCTCGCGGCGGCGCCGGAGCGCGATCATGATGAGCGTGGTGATCACGGCGATTGATGTGAAGGCGAAGATCTCGGCGACGAATTGTGGGCCGAACCAGCGGTTCATCTCGCGGTCGGCGTCGGTGGCGGTGGCCAGTGATGCGCGGTTGCTGGTTCGCAGTCCGGGATACCGCGTAGCGAGGGCGTGGAGGTGCCGGGCGACCGCGGCGGGGTGGTCTGTTTGGATGAGGATCGTCCCGAGCAGCGGGATGGTTTGGTGGCCGGCGGCGAGGTCGGGGGAGAGCAGAGCGTCTCCGAAGGCCAGGTCGCGGCTGTAGATCGCGACGACGGTGGCGTGGGTGGGTGTGCCGTCGCCGAGCATGATCTGGACGCGTTCGCCGATGTGGGCGTGGGCGGCGTTGGCGCGGTGGCGCCCGAGCGCGATCGTGTTGCCGTGCAGGGCGGTCAGGGATCCGGCGGTGACGCCGACGTCGAGGCCGCCGCCCTGCCCGCCGGCGAGGATCTGGGCGGGGAGGGTATCGCCGGAGTCGCCCAGGCTGGGGCCGAGCGTGGTCGAGGTGAGCGCGACGGCCGAGCGTACTCCGGGGGTGGTGCGCGCGTCGGCCAGCGCTGCGGCCGGCAATCCCGGACCGGCGGTGGTGAGGGCGAGCTGGCCGGTCAGGGCCGCGTGCCTTTGCTGGGTGATGGCGTGCTCGATGGTGGTCGTGCTGAACAGGAGCGTGCAGCTCATGGCGACGGTGAGCACCAGTGGGGTGCTGGCCGAGGAGAAGCGCCGGGTGGCGGTGCGCAGGTTGGCGGAGGCGAGGAAGCCGCCGACGGGCGAGATCGCCCCGAGCGCCGGCGCCAGCAGCCGAGCGACCATGTACGCGAAGATCGGTCCCAGGAAGCCGACGGCCACGACGAGGAGGATCGCGGTCATCTCTGCTGTCGCCGCGGCGGTCTCGGGCGTGCTGGTGGTGGTCGCGACGGTGAACAGCGGCACGGCGCCGGCGAGCGCGAGCAGCCCGCCGATGATCCGCCCGGGGCCGAGCAGCCGCGGCTCGACCGCGGCGTCGGTGAGCGCGAGGGTGGGTGGCACGCGGGCGGCGCGCCGTCCGGCGGCCAGGACCGCGAGCAGGGCGGTGGCGACCGCGCAGCCGATCGCGGCGGCGGCGGGGAGCCAGTCGTAGTTCAGGGTGAAGTTCGGCGGGGCGATGCCGTGACGCACGAGCCCACGTTCGAGCGTGCGGCCGAGCACGATCCCGGGCCAGATCCCGGCGGCCGAGCCGATCAGGGCGATGATCGCCGCTTCCCAGGCGATCATGCGGCGGATCTGCCCGGGCGTGGCGGCCACCGCCCTGAGCAGCGCGATCTCGCGCTCGCGCTGCTGGATTGAGAGGCTTAAGGTGCTGGCCACGACGAACATGGCGATGAACAGCGCGAGTCCGCCGAAGGCCGCTGTGACGGGGATGAGAGTGGTGCGGGTCTTCTGGAGCTCGGGGTATTCGCCCTGCCCGCGGGCCGCGCCGGTGAGCACCTGTGCTCCCGAAGCGGCGGCGCGCACGCGGTTGATGTCAAAGCCGGGCCTGGCGAGCAGGCCGATCGCGTCGACTCGCCCGGGGTGGCCGGCCAGCGCGGTTGCCTGGGCGTCGGTGAGGAAGATCGCGCTCTGCTGGGTGACGGGATGGCGGGGGCGAGCGACCCCGACCACGGTGACCATGCGCGTGCGCGCGGTGGATGCGAGCGGCAGCCGCGCGCCGAGCGCGGCGGGATAGCCGGTGACTACTTCGTCGGGTCGCGCGGGTGGGCGTCCGGCGCTCAGCACGTAGGGGGTGAGCGCGGCGCTTGACCACCCATGGGCATCGGCGGCGCGGTCGCCGAGCCGGGCAGGGACCGACACGTCGCCGATCGCGGCCCGGACGCCGGGCAGCCCTGCCAGGCGAGCGGTGAGCGCGGTGCTAATCCGCGCGCGTTCGGTGAGCTGCACGTCGTGGTCGGCGCCGACGTTCTGTTGTCCGGCCACGACCGCCGCGGCGCCGGCGTACCGCTCGACGGGCGGATGGGTGCGGAGCATCGATTCGAGTTGCATGCCCCAGGCCATTGCGAGCACGGATGCGGCGAAGAGGGCGATCAGGGCGCCGGTGAACGTGCCGAGGCGGCCGCGGGCGCTGAGGATGGATAGACGCAGCATGGCTCAGCCCCCCAGATGCGCGAGCTGCTCGGCGACGTCGTCGGCGCTGGGAGCCTCGAGCGTCGCGGCCACGCGTCCGTCGGCGAGCACGATCACGTGGTCGGCGTACGCCGCGGCCACGGGGTCGTGGGTGACCATCACCACCGTGCGGCGGTCCTCATCGACGATGTCGCGCAACAGCGCGAGCACCCCGTGCCCGGTGCGGGTGTCGAGCGCTCCGGTCGGCTCGTCGGCGAACACGACCTCGGGTCGGGTGACGAGTGCGCGGGCGATCGCGACGCGCTGCTGCTGGCCGCCGGAGAGCTGCGAGGGACGGTCGCGCAGCCGCTTCTCCAGGCCGACGCGCGCGGCGACGTCGCGGATCGTGGAGCGCCGCGGACGGTGACCGTCGAGGCGCAGCGGCAAGCCGATGTTCTGAGCCACGGTGAGCGAGGGCAGCAGGTTGAAGGCCTGAAAGACGAACCCGATCCGCTCGCGCCTGAGGATCGTCAGCCGCCGCTCGCTCAGTCCCGCCAGCTCGGTATCGGCGACCGTGACCGTGCCTGAGGTCGGCCGGTCGAGTCCCGCCGCCACGTTCAGGAACGTGCTCTTGCCCGAGCCCGACGGGCCCATCAAAGCGGTGAATGATCCGCGTGCGAGGCCGACGGTGACCCCGTCGAGGGCGACGACCGATCCGTCGCCCCGGCCGTACACCTTGCGCACGTCACGCAAGGCAACCGCCTGCGTCGAGGTGACCACCTCGGAAGTGCGGAGAATCGAGTTGAACATGAAGTTCCTCCTAACCGGGCCGGCCGCGCTCGGTCGCGCCTCGCGTGCGGTCCCTCGTTGTGCCATGTGACGAACCTAAGGTGCGGCCGCGAGATCGGCATCGTCGCCAGGCTGGATCGCGGCTCCTACCAGCCGACGATTTCAACTCCTACCTAGGTAGGAGGCGGAGCAGTTGGGCGTGGAGTACGTTCAACTCGTGAAGCAAGTCCGGACTCTCACGAGCAGCTACTGGTTCGACTTGTTGGTCGCGCTGCTCGCGATCGTGGCCATGCTCGAGGTGGTACTCGGACGTGGCACGCCCGGAGCTCCGACAACGACGCTCTGGTTCTGCGTTCCGGCGATCGCGGTTGTGGTGCTCCCGGTGTTCGCGCGCCGGCGCTTCCCGTTCGCCGGCCCGGCTACGTTCTGGCTGCTCGCGGCGGGGATTTCGTTCGTCGACCCACTGCTGATTCCGTACGCGAACGCCTTCTTCGCGATCGGGATCGCTGTTGCGTTCCTGCTCGGGAACCTTCGCGACGCCCGCAAGGCGGGACTCGGCTTGGCCGTCATCGTCGGCGCTGACGCGACCCTGATCTACAACATCCCCGGACACTCAGTCGATCAGCTCATCCTCATCCCGCTCGACTTCGCGATCAGCTGGGTTGCGGGTTTGGCGGTACGCGAACGCACGCTGCATGCCGAGGTGGCGGAGTCACGCGCGACCCGGGCCGAGCAGGAGCGCGATGCAGCGACCCGCGTCGCCGTGGCCGAGGAGCGCGCACGGATCGCGCGCGAGCTGCACGACATCGTCGCGCACGCCGTCAGCGTGATGGTGCTGCAGGTCGGCGCTGTCCGCCACCAGCTCCCCGACGCGATGGCCGAGGATCGCGATGCCCTCAGGAGTGTCGAGCAGGCCGGGCGCGGCGCGCTAGCGGAGATGCGCCGTCTGCTCAGTGTGATGCGCCGTGACGGCGACGGCATAGAGCTCGCGCCACAGCCCGGCCTTGACGGCCTCGACTCGTTGGTGAAGGAAATCGGCCGCGCCGGGCTGCCCGTCGAGGTGCACGTCGACGGCGAGCGAGTCCCGCTCCCGCCAGGGATCGACCTCTCCGCCTACCGGATCGTGCAGGAAGGCCTCACCAACGCGCTCAAGCACGCCCACGCCACCCACGCCGAGGTCACCGTGCGCTACGCGCCACACGAGGTAGGCATCGAAGTCCGCGACGACGGCAAGGGCACGACAACGAGTGACGGCCACGGGAACGGGCTCATCGGAATCCGCGAGCGCGTCAGACTCTACGGCGGCGACATGACCGCAGGCACAACAAACGGCAGCGGCTTCACGCTCAGCACCCGCCTCCCACTCACCCCAGACCGGCCATGACGATCCGAGTCCTCATCGCCGACGACCAGTCCATGGTCCGCGCCGGCTTCCGAATGCTGCTCGCCGGCGAACCAGGCATGGAGGTCGTGGCCGAAGCGAGCAACGGACTGGAAGCGGTGGCCAAGGCGGCGCGGTTTGACCCGACCGTGATCCTGATGGACATCCGCATGCCAGAGCTCGACGGGCTCCAGGCCACCCGCCGGATCCTTGCCACCGATAACACCGCGCGGATCCTGATCCTCACCACCTTCGGACTCGACGAATACGTCTACGAAGCCCTCAGCGCCGGCGCGAGCGGATTCGTGCTCAAAGACGACCCCCCCGAACAGCTGATCGAAGCGGTCCGCACCGTCGCCGCTGGAGACGCGCTGCTCTCACCGGCGATCACCAAACGCGTGATCCACCAATTCACCCGCATCCCTCGCCACGAGCCGCCGAAAGAACTCGACGAGCTCACCGCAC